>JAANMW010000173.1_pt1 | contig 71295 bp, 65 predicted proteins | sample 7279671 | NCBI WGS metagenome assembly JAANMW01 (sample SAMN14094541, study PRJNA606508) | bioreactor metagenome | isolation source: A lab-scale SPAN reactor treating ammonium-rich wastewater day 247 | place: Ireland: Galway | collected 2017-09-19 | reverse complement strand
GACTCATCGTCGTCGCCCTCGTCCTGCGCCGGGTCAAACACCACGCCCAGCCGCTCGCGCATAAAAGCCCGCACCGGGTTGCGCAAAAACGCGGCCAGCGAGGCCACGCCCAGCGGTACGCGTGGATCGGGCACAAACGCGGGCAACGGTGGCGCGGGGGGCTGTGCAGACGGCTCGGCGCTGTGCGCTGCGCGCCATTCGCGCGCATAGGTGAACAGCGCGGCATCGCCCTCGAAATAACGGCGGCTGAAGGGCTGCAGCGGGTGCTCGGTGGTGCGCTGGGCCAGCACCTCGCCGCTCCAGCCTGCGGCCAGGTAGTCGCGCAACTGCGACACCAGCACCGAAGGGGGCTGCAGGCTGTTGTCGCGCACGCTGCGCCCGGTCCAGCCCACGTAGAGCACGCGCCGCGCCGACAGCAAGGCTTCGAGCATGAGCTGGCGGTCGTCGCTCTGGCGCGAGCGGTCGCCAGGGCGCGCCTGGCCGCCCAGGGCCATCAGGTCGAAGTCGCTGCGCGGCGCGCGGCGCGGGTAGTCACCGTCGTTCATACCCAGCAGGCAGACCACCTCGAACGGAATGGCGCGCAGCGGCATGAGCGTGCAGAAGGTGACACCACCCGCCCGGAAACGCTGGTTCAGCGAAGGCTGCTGCAAGGCATCGAGCCAGGCCTGGCGTGCAACGACCAGGGACAGCTCCTCCGAAAAACCGGCCTGCGCACAGGTCTCCTGCCAGGTGGTGAGCGCGGCGTCGAGGGCCTGCAGCACCTGGCGATCGTCCTCACTGGTGGCCTGGGCAATGCCCGCCAGCAGCGCGCGGCAACGCACGGCCCAGCCCTCGGGCGTGGCCGGGGTGAGCGACGTGCGCCACCAGTGCTCGAGCTGTTCGAGCAGACCGGCGAGCGCGCCCGCCAGTTCAGCGTCGAGCCCGCCCACTTCGGTGTAGGGCTCGATGCCGGCAAACGCCGCATCGCCCCCGGCATAACCCAGCAGCATGCGGCGCAGGCCGAAGGCGCCGGTGTTCTGGTCGCCGCAGGCCCCCAGGCCCAGATGCTCGCGCTGCGCCGCATTCAGCCCCCAGCGGATCCCCGCGCCAGCCATCCACTGTGCCAGGCGCGCCATGGAGCCCGGGTCCACGCCAAAACGCGCCGCGATGGCGGGGACATCGAGCAGATCGCGCAGCTCGCTCAAGGTGCAGCGCTGCTGCGGCAGGCGCAGCAACCATTCCAGCGCGCCCACCAGCGGGTGGCTGGCGCGCGCACTCAGGTCGGCAATGTCAAACGGGATATAGCGCGCATCGCTGCGCGGGTACTGGCCAAACACGGCCCGGATGGCAGGTGCCATGGTGTCAATGCTGGGCACCATGACCACGATGTCGCGCGGTTGCAGCGGCGCACCGCCGGGGGGCTGGGCCAGCAGGTGCAACAACTGGTCGTGCAGCACCTCGACCTCGCGCAGCGCGCTGTGCGCCACATGAAAAACAATGGAGCGGTCGGACGCCAGGGCTGCTCGCTGGTCGTGCTCGGCCAGCGGCACCAGGTCGCGGATGCGGTTTTGCACTTGCAGCAGCAGCGGTGCGTCGGCGCGCTCATGCTCGTCGAACAGATCAACCCGCGGCAGGCCGAAGCGGGCCTGGGCCTGCTGGGCATCGTCGAAAGCATCGAGCTGGCGCACAAAATCGCGCGACTGGCGGCCCCAGGCGGCCAGCAGCGGATGCGCATGGGCATGCATTTCCTCCAGCGGCAGTGCGGCCAAGTCGCGCCCGGCCCGCAGCGGCTGGCGGCGCTGCGCCATGCGCAGCAGCTCGCGGCCGTCGATGGTGTCGGCCCAATGAAAGCGGCAAGGGTTGGGTATGGCCAGCAGCACCTGGCTGTGCCGGGCGAGCGCCGCCAGCAATTGCAGCACCGGCAGAGGGACATGCGCCATGCCGAACAGCACGATACGGCGGGCCACGGGGCTGGCCAGCGGCGTGCCACCATGCAGCGCGTCCAACACACGCTGGTGGATGTGCGGGCGGGTGCATTGGCGCTCACGTTCGTCCAGCGTGGCCAGCACGGCACGCCACAGCAGGGGCTGCCAGCGCTGGTCAGAGGGCAGCTCCAGCGGGGGGCGATCGGGCGCAGCCAGGCGGTCTTGCCCTGCAGCCCAATCGCCCAGCCAATCAGGCCGGTAGACCTGGTACTGGTCGAACAGATCGGCCAGGCGCGTGGCAAGCTGGAACAGCCGGTCGGGGTCATCGCCCGCCGCCAAAAACCCGGCGATGGGCTCGTAGCCGGGCTCGTGCAGCAAGCCCGGCAGCAAGCGCACCAGCCGCCAGGCCAGGGCATCCTTGTCGACCGGCGAGCGTGTAGGCACCTGGGCGCGGCCCAATACCTGGCGGTAGGTGCGCCACAAAAACCGCGACGGCAGCTCTACCCGCATGGCGGCGCACACGCCGCTGCGGGCAGCCGCTTCCATCTTGAACCACTCGGCCATGCCGTTGCTTTGCACCAGCACCACCTCGTCCTCCAGCGGCGCCAGCGGGTTCTGGCGCAGCCACGCCAGAGTGGCCTCGGCCAGCTGTTCGGTGCGGTTGCTGTGCAGCGCAATCAGGCCGGTTTGCAGGGGGGAACGGTCAAACGATGGAGGGGGCATGGCATGTGGCGAAAACTCTGCGGGGAACTGTAGTTCATCTGCGCGGCATTACAGTGCGGTCATGCCCGACTTCCTCACCATCACCCCCAATCCCGCGCTCGATCTGGCCACCACCACCGCCCGGGTGGAGCCCACGCACAAGCTGCGCTGCGCCACCCTGCAGCGCTACCCGGGCGGTGGCGGGATCAACGTAGCGCGGGTACTGCACCGCCTGGGCCATGCGGTGCAGGCCTGGCATCTGTCGGGTGGTCTGGCAGGCGCACAACTGGCCCAGCTACTGGCAGCCGAAGCCCTTCCCGAGCGCTGCCTGCCGGTTGCGGGCGAAACGCGGGAAAACCTCTCGGTGGTGGAGCAAGGCACCGGGGAAGAGTACCGCTTCGTGATGCCCGGCCCCCACCTGGCCACCACCGAATGGCAGGCCTGCCTGGACGCGGTGGCGCAGCAGGCCACACCAGCGCGCTGGATCGTGGCCAGTGGCAGCCTGCCGCCCGGCGTGCCCGATGATTTTTATGCGCGGCTGGCGCGCATCGCCCGCCTGCAGGGCAGCCGCATGGCGCTCGACAGCTCCGGCCCGGCCCTGGCCGCCGCGCTGGAGGAAGGCGTGTACCTGGTCAAGCCCAGCCTGCGTGAAATGCGCGAACTCACCGGCCAGCCTCTGGCCGATGCCGCGCACTGGAACGCCGCAGCGCAAGCCCTGGTGCATCAACACAAGGCGCAGGTCGTGGCACTGTCGGTGGGTGCGCAAGGCGCTGTACTGGCAACGCCCGACGGTGTGTGGCAAGCCCCCGCCCTGCCCGTGCAGGCCACCAAGGGCACAACGGGTGCAGGGGACTGTTTTCTGGCCGCGCTGGTGTCGGCGCTGGACCGCAAAGACCCTGCGCCCACCGCACTGCGCTGGGGCTTGGCAGGTGGCGCGGCAGCCCTGCTGGCACCGGGCACGGCACTGGCCGATGCCGCCGAGGTGCGGCGCCAGTTTGACCGGGCCACAGACCTGCCGCAGCCGGGATAAACCAGCGCGGGCGCCCTCAATGCTGCGCCATCACCCAGCGGTTGCGTCCTGCGGCCTTGGCTTCGTACAAAGCAGCGTCGGCCTCTTGCACCAGTGCGGCGCCACCATCACGCGACATGGGTACCTGCGCCGCCACGCCCACACTCACGGTCACCTGCGGCGCCGTGGGCGAGTCGCCATGCGGCAGCTCCAGGGCAGCCACCTTTTCGACCACCCGCGCCGCAGCCACTGCGGCACCCGCAGCATCGGTGTCGGGCAGGATGACGACCAGTTCCTCGCCGCCATAGCGCGCAACGATATCGGTGCTGCGCACCATGCTTTGCTCCACGGCCCGGGCCACGGCCTGCAGGCAGGCGTCGCCCTGCGGGTGGCCATGGCGGTCATTGAACTGCTTGAAATGGTCCACATCGATCATCAACACGCCCACCGGCTGCTCGCGCCGGAAGGCCGCTGCGCAAGCCTGCGCCAGGCGTTCGTCAAAGTAGGCACGGTTGGCAATCCCTAGCAGGCCGTCGGTGCGCGAAAAGGCTTCGAGCTGCTGGTTGGCGATGCGCAGCTCAGCGTTGGTGCGCGCGAGGGCGTTTGTGCGATCCGTCACCCGTTTTTCCAGATCCTGGTTCGCAGCGATCAGCACGGCGTTCTGCTTGGCCAGCGCGTGGTAGAGCCGCGCAATCACCTTGAGCAGCGCCTGGGTGCTGTTGCTGGCCCCGGCGCTGGCCTCGCTGTCCCAGGCCTGCTCGGGCGTGGCCCCGGCGGTGATAGCCACGATCTGGCGCGCCAGCGACTGGTCGGTTCCCAGGATGTGCAGACCCAGCCATGAGGTCAAAAATCCCACGATAGATTCGGCCGCGTTGGGCAGCGTCTCGCGCACCGTCCAGATGGCCTTGATCTGCTCGACAAACTGGTCGTGCTGCGCCTTGTGCAAGGCGATGTGGCGCGGGTCGATACCCACGCCCCGCATCAGGGCCTCTTCATCATGGAAGTGGTATTCGGTGTATGTCACCAGCCGCACAAACGTGGCCGCCAGGACTTCGTCGCGGTTGCGCTCGGTGCTGTAGAAGGTTTTGCTCAGCTCATTGAACAGATCGACCAGCGCATGGTGCTGGTCATCCATGTCCTCCACGCCGGTGATGAAATGCTGATCCCATACAAAAGCATCCATTGCTGCTGTCCTCGCAAGTCGGTGTGAACAGGCTTTAGCTTACGCGCATCCGCGCGTGCGGGGGGTGGCAATGCCACAATGCCGCCTTTCATACCTTCTGGGAACGTGCCTGTTCGGCCATCAGAACGTGTCTACGATTTCTCTTGGCGATCATTGCCCCGCAAAGGTGGTGAATGCAAGGCGAAAGTTACAGCCGGGTTGGCGGCCCGGCGAGGATTTGCAACGCTGCGGAAGCATGCCCAGTGGACAATGCAACGCTGGCGCAACTCATGGGCTACTTACAGTCGCCAGCACTGCGCAAGCAACTGCTGCCGCTTTGCATAAAAATAGCCGAGTCCGACGCGCACATGACCGAGGGAAAATCCATCGTGCTCAATGCGGCGGTAGAACATCGGGGCTGCAGCGCTTTATGTTGGAGCCCATGCGCCGTGCCCGCCGAATCACGGGCGTCAAGAAGAAGATTTGCACCAGCGCATAGGCATTGGCTGCCAGCAAACAGGCCAAAACCGGTAGCCCCACCAGCAATGGCCAACCCAACGCGCTCATCCACGCACCCAGCCCCACAGCCCAGTCGCCCATGCCCCCCTCTGGTGCAACAAACGGCGGCATGATCTGCTGCCCCGGCAAGAGGAATGCCCCGATCTGAAAGGCGAGCCAATACAAGGGGACGATGGTCAACGGGTTGGTGTAAGCCGTCGCGATGACAGCGGCGATGACGTTACCCCGCAGCCAGGCACAGATTCCCAAAGAGCCCAGAATCTGCAAAGGCCCCGGGATGAGACCGCAAAGCATTCCAATGGCCACGCCCCGGGCCAGGGGCTCGCGGGTGAAGCTGAAGACATCGTGCTGGTCTAGCCAAGGGCGTAGCCTGCCTAGCCAGCGATTATTCAAACTATCCAGAACGCGGGGCTCCAGATGCCTCAGCCATGACCTGAATCGACGCGCCTGGCTCATGCCGTCAAAAATTTGCATTGACCAATGAACCCTCTGCGGTGTAAGGGCGTAGGCCAGAAGGGGCGCGCACAACCAGCACTACCCCTTGTGCGGCATGAATCACCTGCTGCGCTACAGAGCCCAGCAGCAGGTTTTCAGTGGTGCTCAGACCACGCGCACCGATGACGATACCTCGGCTACTCAAAGAAGCGGCTTGTTGGACGATGCTATCGACCGCTTCTCCCATACGCACATGGAGTCGCCACCCTACTCCGTTGGCATCAAGGATGGCGCACGCATCAGTCGCCACAGCCCAGCCGTACTGGGCCAAATGGGATTCGGAGGCCTCCTTGCTCAGCCAAGGTTGCGCATTGACAAGGTCCAGCACAGGCACACCGGACTCTTTGGCGAGGCGCATGGCCTGGGTCAGCGCATGCAGTGCGTGCCCTGAGCCGTCGAGTGCGACAAGCCAACAGGAACCCGCAGGCAAGGAGGCAGGGAATCGCTCAGACTCCAATGTCACAGCGATCAACCGACCGTCGCTATCGCGCTGTTCATTGCGTGACGGTGGAATTGCGCGTACCCCGCCCATTGTCTGAGGCCTAGAGGGCGTACTGTGTCCCGATCGACTGCTCACCACCGAGGCGACCACAGACGCGATGATCAAGCCCGCAGTCACCATCAGCGCGACACCAATCGGGATTTTGTAAAAATCAACCAGAAGCATCTTGCCGCCGATGAACACCAGAACCAGCGCCAAGCCATAGGCCAGCAAATGGAAGCGGCTGGCCATGTCGGCCAACAAAAAGTACAGCGCGCGCAGGCCCAGGATGGCAAAGATGTTGGCCGTGAGCACAATGAACGGATCGCTGGTGATGGCAAAGATGGCAGGGATGCTGTCTACTGCAAAAATGACATCAGTGGCACCAAGCATCACGAGCACCACAAACAAGGGGGTATAGAGCTTGACTCCGTTGACCACCATTGTTAGTTTTTCGCCGTCAAAGCGGTCGCTGATTTTGATGTGCTTCTTCAAAAATTTCAGCACGGGGTTATCGGCAATGTCTGGCTCTTGGCCCGCTGCAATCCACATCTTCACGCCGGTGATCACCAGGAAAGCACCGAACACATACAGCAGCCAATGGAAGGTCGCCAGCAGCCAGGCGCCTGCCAGAATCAGGATTGCGCGCAACACGATGGCACCGATGATGCCGATGATGAGCGCACGCTTTTGGTACTGCTCAGGCACGGCAAAGTAGCTGAAGATCATCAGGAAGACAAAGATGTTGTCGATCGACAGACTCTTCTCCACCAGGTAGCCGGTGATGAATTGCATGGACACCGTATTGGCGACTTCGCGCCCCTGCGAGCCATTGAGGTACCACCACAGCAAGCCCACAAACACAAACGATAACGAAAACCACAGGACGCTCCACAGAGCGGCTTCCTTCATGGTGACTTTGTGGGATCCTTGCTTCTCCATGACCAGAAGGTCAACGGCAATGGCCACCACCACAAAGACGGCAAAGCCCACCCACATCCACCACGTTCCTATCGTTTCCATCATCATCCTTTAGTCAAAGATCTCGCTGAGCCAGGACTTCTTGCGCTTATGGGGGTATCCCTGCGAACGGCCATAGTCGGAGTCCGAAAAGTCAGGGCGTCCGCGGTGTGTGGGCGCGGCAGCAGCAGCGGTTGGTGCCGTGGTTGTGGCTGCACGATCGATCAGCTTATCGAGTTCGCCACGGTCCAGCCACACGCCGCGGCATTGCGGGCAGTAGTCAATTTCGACACCCTGGCGGTCGGCCATCACAAGAGCCACATCAGTACAGGTGGGGCATTTCATATTTTTTTCCTTTGTAAAATTAGTCGTCGCTGCTGCCAAAGCCAAACAAGCTCAGCAAACTGGTGAATAGATTGAAAAGGGATACGAACAGGCCGACGGTGGCTAGCACATAGTTCGTTTCGCCGCCGTTCACAATGCGGCTGGTCTCGAACAGGATCAATCCTGCCGACAGCAAAGCCACCATGGCCGACACCGCCAAGCCCAGTGCGGGCACCTCAAACACCATGGCACCCACACCCGCCAGCAAGGCGATGACCATGCCAGCGAACAGAAAGCCGCCCATGAAGCTGAAGTCCTTGCGGGTGGTCAGCACATAGGCCGAGAGTGCCAAGAACGTCACACCTGTGGCGACCAGCGCCATGCCAATCACCTCTCCGCCATTGGGCAATCCGCTATAGCGGGTCAATAGCGGCCCCAGGGTGTAGCCCATGAATCCGGTGAGCCCGAATACGGCCGCCAAGGCCCAGGCGCTGTTTTGTAGTTTGTGCACCGCATACAACAGGCCAAAGTAACCCACCAGCGTAATGATGATGCCGGGGCTTGGCGCCTGCAGCGCCATAGCGGCTGTGGCCACACCAGCGCTGAACAAGAGCGTCATGGCCAGCAGCGCATAGGTGTTGCGCACCACACGGTTTTGCAGCGCAGGGGAAGTCTGGCCTTCGCCGTGGCTGTGTTCGGACTGCTGCACATCGGATCCGGGCCACGCGATGGCGCGGTCCTGGTTGTGTCGGGTTGAGTCGTTCATGGTGTTTTCTCCGAAGGTTTAGGTTGGGTTCACCCGTCGCTCTGGGGCTGCACCAGTTTTTTCATGGACTGGCGTTTGGGCCGCTTGGCTTTGGTCAGTGTTTTGACCATCTTGGCGACAATGCGGCGCAGAACGTCTTCCAAGGCTGTGCGCCAGTTGCTGGCGGTTGCACCAACGATCACGGTACCGTGGGATTCCAAGTGCAATTGAATCTGGGCGTGCTTGTCTACCCCGCCGCGCGGGCCATTCACGTCGGTAAAGCTCACCCTGGCCGTACTCACCTGCTGCGCCATGCGGCGCAGGGCAAAGCGCAAACGTTCCGTGGCAATGCCTTTCAGGGGCTTGGCCTCGGCGGGCTTGGCGTCAAAAACAATTTGCATGGTTGGCTCCAAAGGTGAGGGTGTTCAATGTCTGCAGATGTCGAATGTAGATCCCATAATAGAAAGAAAAAAGCATGCAATATCTTTCTATTGGAAAGCAAATACCTTACTATTTGCAGCGCCAACCCATGAGCCAAACCTTCAACTACCGCCATCTCTATTATTTTTGGATCGTCGCCAAAGAGGGCGGCATGGCCCGCGCTGCAGAGCGGCTGGACATGTCACTGCCCACCATTAGCACCCAGGTGCGCGAGTTGGAGAAGTCACTGGGTGTGAGCTTGCTCAAAGCCCAGGGCCGCAACCTGGTGCTGACCGAGGCCGGTGTAGCCGCCATGCGCGAGGCCGATCAGATATTTTCTTTGGGAGAGGGCCTGCCGCATCGGGTGCGAGAGGCCGTGAGTGGAAGCAACGTGCGCTTTAACGTTGGCATCTCGGACGGCATTGCCAAGCTGGCCGTGCACCGCATGCTGGCACCGGTTTTAGCTGAGCCCAAGCTGCGTCTGTTGTGCCACGACGGGGAGTTTGGGCAACTGCTGGCGGAGCTGGCTTTGCACAAGCTTGATGCCGTATTGTCCGACCGCGCGGCACCCACCAAATCGGAGCTGCGCTTTACTAGCCAATTGCTCACCAGCAGCCCGGTCGCTTGGTACGCACCCCAGAAATGGCTGGAGGCGGCGCGTAGCGATTTTCCGCACAGCTTTGCTACCGTTCCCCTTTTGTTACCGACACCGCACTCTGCCGTGCGCCTGCGCATCGACCATTGGTTGGAGCGTGAGCGCATCAGGCCACTGATCACAGGGGAGTTTGAGGACAGTGCGCTGCTGATGACCTTTGGAGCAGCCGGAATGGGCGTCTTTCCGGCGCCAGTGTCCATCCACGAAGACCTGCTGAAGACCCACAAATTGGAGCTGATCGGTAGCTGCAACGAAGTGCAGGAGGAGTTTCATCTGATCTACACAGCGCGCAAGGTGCTGCACCCGCTTTTATCGCGCATCCTGCCGAGTGGATACTCTTGATTCAATCGAATTTCCCGCACGGGACCAGCATTTCAGCAGCCTGTAAGTGCAGCCCCTTCTGAATTTACGTACCGTCGTCTTCTGAAAACGGCAGTTCTGTTGTCTTGCGAGCACCATGAAAAAATCGCAAATACGCCCTCAAACCCCATGACCGATCTACCCGCCAGCGCACCCCGCACTTTCACCCTCAGCGACTTCGACTTCGTTCTGCCCCCAGAACGCATCGCCCAGCACCCTGCCCCCGAACGCAGCGCTTCACGCCTGCTCGATGGCCGCAACCGGCCCCCGGTGGACCGCATCTTCCACACACTGCCCGGCCTGCTGCGCGCAGGCGACCTGCTGGTTTTCAACGACACCCGCGTCGTCAAGGCGCGCCTCTTTGGCGAGAAAGCCAGCGGCGGCAAGCTCGAACTGCTGATCGAGCGCGTGCTCACCGGCAACGAGGTGGTGGCCCACATGAAGGTCAGCAAAAAACCCCTGCCCGGCAGCACGGTGCACATGGCCGGCGGCCGCAGCGCCGGTGGTTTTGATGCCACGCTGCTGAGCCGCTGGCCCGACGCGCAGGGGCCCCTGTTTCGCTTCGCCCTGCATGGCCCCGCACAAGAAAGCCCCTGGGACCTGATGGAGCGCCACGGCCACCTGCCCCTGCCCCCGTATATCGAGCGCCAGCAAAACACCGGTAACGACCCCGACGCCGCCGAGGACAGCCAGCGCTACCAAACCATTTTTGCCCGCGCACCGGGCGCCGTGGCAGCGCCCACAGCGGCGCTGCACTTTGATGACGCCGTGCTGGCCGACCTGGCTGCGCAGGGCATCGAGCGCGCCAGCGTGACGCTGCATGTGGGCGCCGGCACCTTCCAGCCGGTGAAGACCGAGAACCTGGCCGAGCACCAGATGCACAGCGAGTGGTACGAGATCCCGTTGCCCACACTGGCCGCGCTGGAGCGCTGCCGCCAGCGTGGCGGCCGCGTGGTGGCCGTGGGGACAACGACGGTGCGCACACTCGAATCGTGGGCGCGCTCGGGGTTGGCGACGGGTGACACCAATATCTTCATCACGCCGGGGTTTGCGTTCCAGGTGGTGGACCTGCTGGTCACCAACTTCCATCTGCCCAAAAGCACGCTGATGATGCTGGTGAGCGCCTTTGCGGGCTATGACCAGGTGATGGAGCTGTACCGCCATGCGATTGCGCAGGAGTACCGGTTCTTCAGCTACGGGGATGCGATGCTGCTGGAGCGCGGAGCGCCCACGGCCCGCCTGTAGCGGCATTGCGCGCTCAGGGCTGCATTGCTACTATCAAAAAAAAAGCAGCTAGCGCTTATGCATCAAGCGCTAGCTGCCTTTTTTGCCTAAATTTTACAGCCCCAGGTGCTGCGCCACAAAATCGGCGTCCTTGTCACCCCGGCCCGAGAGGTTGACCAGAATATTCTGATCGGGCGACATGGTTTTTGCCACCTTCATGGCGTAGGCCACGGCGTGGGCGCTCTCGAGTGCCGGAATGATGCCTTCGGTGCGCGAGAGCGTCATGAAGGCGTCCAGGCACTCGTCGTCGGTCACCGCCTCGTACTGCACGCGGCCTACATCTTTCAGATAGCAGTGTTGCGGGCCGACACCGGGGTAATCGAGCCCTGATGCGATCGAATACACCGGCAGCGGCTCGCCCTTTTCGTCCTGCAGGTTGTAGCAAATGAAACCATGGATGGCGCCCTTGGTTCCGAGCGTCATGGTGGCCGCGTGGTCGGGGGTGTCCAGGCCACGACCGGCCGGCTCGACACCCACGAGCTGCACACCAGCGTCGGGCAGGAATTCCGTGAAGATGCCCATGGCGTTCGAGCCGCCGCCCACGCAGGCCGTCACCACATCGGGCAGGCGCTTGTGCTCAGCCAGAAACTGCGCGCGCGCCTCGCGCCCGACGATGCTCTGGAAGTCGCGCACCATCTTCGGGAACGGGTGCGGGCCCACCACCGAGCCGATGGCATAGAAGAAATGGACCGGGTCTTTCATGTACTCCTCGAAGGCGCTGTCCACCGCGTCCTTGAGGGTGCGCGTACCGCGCGTCACGGGCACCAGCTTGCAGCCCAGAATTTTCATCTTGGTGACGTTGGGGTGCTCCTTGGCGATGTCGATCTCGCCCATGTGGATTTCGCACTCGATACCCACCAGCGCACAGGCCGACGCCAGCGCCACCCCATGCTGGCCAGCGCCCGTTTCGGCCAGCACCTTGGTCTTGCCCATGTGCTTGGCCAGCAGCGCCTCGCCCAGGCAGTGGTTGATTTTGTGCGCCCCGGTGTGGTTCAGGTCTTCGCGCTTCAAGTGGATGTGCGCGCCGCCCTGGCGATCGGACAGACGCTTGGCATAAAAAATCGGGCTGGGCCGACCCACGTAGTGCGCGTACAAATCTGCCAGTTCTTCCTGAAAGGCCGGGGTCTTGCGGACCTCTTCATAGGCGACGTTGATGTCGTCCATCACGGCCTTGAGCTCGGGGGGAAGAATTTGCCCGCCGTACTCGCCAAAGTAGCCCTGACTGTCGGGCATTTCCAGAAACTGCTGTGCCATGCGATGTCCCTCTGTGTGGTGAAAAAACCGTGAAATCTTATCCTCCGTGCGCCCGCCGAAACGCCCGCGCCTGGCCGAAGTGCCCGCAACCGATAAAAGGCACGGGCGGACGCAGGGCTGACAGGGGCGATGGATGGTTGGCGCACAGCACCAAATGCTGCGGTGCGGTGATGAGCACGCGCTTGGACTGCGCGTGCGCGCCCCAGAGCATGAAGACCACCGGCTGGGGCTGTGCGGCGACGTGGGCGATGAGCGCGTCGGTCAGCAGCTCCCAGCCGCGCCGGGCGTGGCTGGCGGGCTGGCCTTCTTCGACGGTGAGGGTGGTGTTGAGCAGCAAGGCGCCGCGCTCGGCCCAGGCGACCAGACTGCCGCCGGGCACCGGAAACGTCGGCGGCGGCTGGCCCAGGTCGCGCTCGATTTCCTTGAAAATGTTGCGCAGCGAGGGCGGCAATGCGACACCGGACGCGACCGAAAACGCCAACCCCTCGGCCTGGCCCCGGCCGTGGTAGGGGTCCTGGCCAAGGATGACCAGGCGCACATCTTCAGGCGCCGTGAGCTCCAGCGCACGCAAGGGGCGCGGCGGAAAAACGGTGGCTCCAGCATCCAGCCGTGCCTGCAAAAAGTCCAGCAGCTTGCGGCCCTCTGTGCTGGCAAAAAAATCTTGTGCCAGCGATTGCCAACCGGGCGCCACAGGCCAGTCGGCGGGGTCGGCACTTTGCAACTGCGTGGGTGCAAGCCCGGTACCGCCTTGAACAATATTTATGGTCAAAATGGCCTCCAACGCTTACCCATAAAGCGCAAGCAGCTATTGTTTTTGATATTCAGGCAAACAGCTTGGCCAGCTCCAGGCCGGGTTCTGGGGCACGCATGAAGGCCTCGCCCACCAAAAAGGCGTGCACACCGGCGTCGCGCATGGTCTTCACGTCCGCAGGCTTGAGAATGCCCGACTCGGTCACCAGCAGGCGGTCGGCGGGCACATCCTTGAACATGCCCAGCGTGGTCTCGAGCGTGACCTCGAAGGTGCGCAGGTTGCGGTTGTTGATACCGACCAGCGGCGTCTTGAGCTTCAATGCGCGCTCCAGCTCGGGGCGGTCATGCACCTCCACCAGCACCGCCATATCGAGGCTGCGGGCGATGGCTTCAAAGTCTGCCATTTGCGCATCGTCCAGGCAGGCGGCAATCAGCAAAATGGCGTCGGCGCCCATGGCACGGGCCTCGTAAACCTGGTACGGGTCGACCAGAAAATCCTTGCGCAGCACCGGCAGCTGGCAGCTGGCGCGCGCCTGCTTGAGGGCATCCACACTGCCCTGGAAAAACTGCCGGTCGGTCAGTACGGAGAGACAGGCCGCACTCACGGCGCCATCGCCATCGGCGTAACTCTGGGCGATGTCGGCCGGGATGAAGTCGGCGCGCAGCACGCCCTTGCTGGGGCTGGCTTTCTTGATCTCGGCGATCACCGCCGCCTGGCCCTTGGCTATTTTGGCCCGCAACGCGCCCTCGAAATCGCGCGTGAGCACGCGGCTCTCGGCATCGGCGCGCATGGCGTCAAACGGCAGGCGCTTTTTGGCGGCGGCCACTTCTTCGTGCTTGACGGCCACGATTTTGTTGAGGATGTCACTCATGGGGGCGGTTCTTTTCAGGGGAAGAAGGGGGCAAATGGGACTCCTGCGGCGGCTTGCGCAGGACGCGGCGCAGCACCACGGCCAAGGCGATACCGCCGCCCACCAGCAGCAGCGTGAAGACGATGACAATCCAGGTGCCAGGGTAGGTCCAGAAAGACGGTTGCATCACTCTCTCCCTCACGCAGCAGCCAGCGCATGGGTGCGCGTAACGAGCTGCTCCAGCTTGGCGAGCGCTGCGCCGGAGTCGATGGCCGCGCGGGCCTGGGCAATGCCCTCCAGCATGGTCGCAGCCACGTTGGCGGCGTAGAGGGCGACACCGGCGTTCAGGCACACGATGTCGCGCGCTGCGCCGGTCTCGCCCTTGAGCACGCCCAGCAGCAGATCACGCGACTGATCGGGCGTTTCCACTTTCAACGCCCGGTTGCTGGCCATGGCGAGGCCAAAGTCCTCGGGGTGGACTTCGTACTCGGTGATCTCGCCATTCTTGAGCTCACCCACCAGCGTGGCGGCGCCCAGGCTGATCTCGTCCATGCCGTCGCGCCCATAGACCACCAGCGCATGCTCAGCGCCCAGGCGCTGCAGCGCACGCACCTGGATGCCCACCAGGTCAGGGTGGAACACGCCCATGAGAATATTGGGCGCGCCGGCCGGGTTGGTCAGCGGCCCCAGGATGTTGAAGAGGGTGCGCACACCCAGCTCCTTGCGCACCGGCGCCACGTTTTTCATGGCCGGATGGTGGTTGGGGGCAAACATGAAGCCGATGCCGATTTCGTCGATGCACTGCGCAATCTGCTCAGGCTGGAGGTTGATGTGCACGCCCAGCGCCTCCATCACGTCGGCGCTGCCGCTCTTGCTGGAAACGCTGCGCCCGCCATGCTTGCTGACCCGTGCGCCTGCAGCAGCAGCCACAAAGGTGGCGCAGGTGGAGATATTGAAGGTACCGGCACCGTCGCCGCCCGTGCCCACGATGTCGACCATGTGCGTGCGGTCGTGCACATGCACTTTGGTGGAAAACTCGCGCATCACCTGCGCGGCGGCCGTGATCTCACCGATGGTTTCTTTCTTCACGCGCAGGCCGGTCATGATGGCCGCCGTCATCACGGGCGAGAGCTCGCCCTGCATGATGAGCCGCATCAGGTGCAGCATTTCGTCGTGGAAAATTTCGCGGTGTTCGATGGTGCGCTGCAGCGCTTCCTGGGGGGTGATGGACATGGTTTTTTTCTCCATAAGAGTCAGGCCGAGGGCGCGTCCGTCCAGGCCAGTTTGAGCCCGAAGCCGATGAACAGGGCACCGGCGGCGCGGTCCAGCCAGTGCATGCCACGCTGCACTGCACCTGCGCGCTTCGCCATCCACGCAGCGGCCAGCGCCCAGCCGGCATTGACGGGAATCGCATTCACACTGAACAACACGCCCAGCAGCACGAAGACCAGCGCCTTGTTGGTGGTGCCCGGTGCGATGAACTGCGGCACAAAGGCCAAAAAGAAAATGACGACTTTGGGGTTGAGCACATTGGTCCAGAACCCGCCCATGAAAACACGGGCCAGCGAAGGCGTTGTCACCGGTTCGGCCTGCGCCGCAGCCAGCGCCGCGCCACTGCCACCCCCCGACGCCCGGGACAGCAGCATGCGCACGCCCATCCACAGCAGGTAGGCTGCGCCCAGCACTTTGAGCACCGTGAATGCCGTGGCCGATGCCGCCAGCAGCGCACCCACACCCACGGCGGCGGCGGCGACATGCACCATGCAGCCCAGTGCAATGCCCAGCGACGCCACGACCCCGGCCCGCGCGCCATGCCGCAGCGCGTTCGAGACGATATACAGCACGTCCGGCCCGGGCGTGAGGTTGAGCAACCAGCCCGCTGCGATGAATAGCAGTAGCTGGTGCGCCTCCATCGTCATGCCGCCTGCTCGAGAAAGTTCTTGAGCATGGCGTGGCCGTGCTCGGTCAGGATGCTCTCCGGATGGAACTGCACGCCCTCAATGGCCAGCTCTTTGTGGCGCACGCCCATGATCTCGCCGTCATCCGTCCAGGCGGTGATTTCCAGCACTGCGGGGCAGGTGGCGCGCTCGATGGCCAGCGAGTGGTAGCGGTTGACCGTGAACTGCGCTGGCAGCCCTGCAAAAACGCCCTTTTGCGTGGTGGTGATGACGCTGGTCTTGCCGTGCATGAGCTGCTGCGCGCGCACGATGGTGCCGCCAAAGGCCGCGCCAATGCTCTGGTGCCCCAGGCACACCCCCAGGATGGGGAGCTTGCCCGCAAAGTGCTGGATGGCCGCGACCGAGATACCCGCCTCCAACGGCGAGCACGGTCCGGGCGATACCACCAGCCGGTCGGGGGCGCGTGCGGCGATCCCTTCCACGGTGATTTCATCGTTGCGGAACACTTCCACCTGCGCACCCAGTTCACCGAAATACTGGACGATGTTCCAGGTAAAGCTGTCGTAGTTGTCGATCATCAAGAGCTTCATGGCTGGCTCCCTTGCGCAGGCGCGCGCAGGCGCGCGAACTCGCGGTGTTCAAAATCGATATAGGCTTCCATCATGCTGCGGTAGATGGCTTCGAGCACCTCGGGCTGGCCGCCCTCTGCCGCAGTGCGGGAGCGCACCCGCTGGATGATGGCTTCGATGCGCTCTTCGTCGCGCACCTGTCCCGCATCCTGCTTGATGCGCGCGGCTTGTGTCATGTAGCCGCCGCGCGTAACCAGAAGAGGCACCAGCACATCATCGAGCGCATCGATGTGGCGACGCACGTCTTCCATGGTGGCGCAGTACTGTGTGTTGTCAATGGCGCGCGTCATTCCAGGCCCTCTTCCACGAGTTCGGCGGCGCGCAGCAGGGCGCGGGCCTTGTGTTCTGTTTCTTTCCACTCCATCTCGGGCACCGAGTCGGCCACCACGCCTGCGGCAGCCTGCACGTAGAGTGTTCCGTCTTTTACGATGCCGGTGCGGATGGCGATCGCCAGGTCCATGTCACCGGCATAGCTGAGGTAGCCGCAGGCGCCGCCATACAAGCCGCGCTTGGTGGGTTCGAGCTGATCGATGATTTCCATGGCGTGCACCTTGGGCGCACCGGTGAGCGTACCCGCCGGGAACGTGGCCTTGAGCACATCCATGCTGGTCATGCCGTCATTGAGAATGCCCTCGACGTTGCTCACGATGTGCATCACGTGGCTGTAGCGCTCGACGGCAAAGGCCTCGGTCACCTTCACGCTGCCGGTCTTGGCGATGCGGCCGATGTCATTGCGCGCCAGGTCGATCAGCATCACATGCTCGGCACGTTCCTTGGGGTCGTTGACCAGTTCCACCTCGGTGGCCTTGTCCAGCTCGGGCGTGGCACCGCGCGGGCGCGTACCCGCCAGCGGGCGGATGGTGACCTTCTGCCCCTCGGGCGTACTCTCCTGGCGCACCAGAATCTCGGGGCTGGCGCCCACCACATGGCTGTCGCCAAAGTGGTAATAGTACATGTAGGGGCTGGGGTTGAGCGCGCGCAGCGCGCGGTACAGCGACAGCGGCGACTCGGTGTAACGCTTGTGGATGCGCTGGCCGACTTGCACCTGCATGAAGTCACCGGCGGCAATCAGCTCCTTGGCGTGCTCGACGGCGGCCAGATAATCTTGCTTGGCAAAATCGCGCTGCGCCGGGTGGCCTTGCGTCGCCTGAACCTGGGGCGCGCTGACCGAATACTTGAGCTGTTCACGCAACTCGCGCAGGCGTTTTTTGCCGTTGCTATAGGCCTCAGGGCGCGCCGGGTCCGCGTAGACGATCAGATAGAGCTTGCCCGACAGGTTGTCGATCACGGCCAGTTCTTCGCATTGCAGCAGCAAGATGTCGGGCATGCCCAGGGTGTCGGGCGGGCAGGAGTTTTCCAGCTTCTTCTCGATATGGCGCACCGCGTCGTAGCCGAAGTAGCCGGCCAGGCCGCCGCAAAAGCGCGGCAGACCGGGGCGCAGCGCCACCTTGAAACGCTTCTGGTAAGCCGCCACGAAGTCGAGCGGGTTGCCCGGCGCGCTTTCCACCACCTGGCCGTCGGTCACGACCTCGGTCACGGCGGCGGCGCCAAAGCCGCGCGCGCGCAGCAGCGTGCGCGCAGGCAGGCCGATGAAGCTGTAGCGGCCAAAGCGCTCGCCACCCACTACAGATTCGAGCAGGAAGCTGTATTTGCCGCCATCGCGCGTGTGTGCCAGCTTCAAATAGAGCGACAACGGGGTTTCCAGGTCGGCGAAGGCTTCCGCCATGAGCGGAATACGGTTGTAGCCTTCGCGCGCCAGGCTCTGAAATTCAAGTTCGGTGATCACGGGGGAGACTCCCTGCTGGGGTGGCGCGCAAACCGCAAGGGTGGGGTCAGGCGCCGCTGTTCATGGACGGGCCCCCTGGCAGGGGCAGAAACTGCACGCCGGGAAGTACCCCAGGTGCCATCAGGTGTTCAGGCAGACAGGCTTACGCCAGGGCCAGGCCCCCCGGTCGCTGCGACCTGTAATGAACACGCGGTGAATGAACATGCCATAAAGTGTAGCAAATACACGCCTGCGCCTGCGCAAAGGCTGCGGCGCTCCCCCCCGGGAAAACCCATGGGCAAACCCTGATGTGGTTTTCCGCCATCAGCGGCACAATTTGTTGCAGTTTACGAACGATCGTTCTTTTTTGTAAGGAGTGACATGATCAAGACGTTGCGCACCCTGTTTATTGCTGCTGGCCTGTGCGTGAGCACCGCGGCCTTTTCCATGGTGGAGCTCGCCGGGGTCAAGGTTGAAGACTCTGTCACCATCGCGGGAGCCAAGCTGCAGCTCAACGGCGCAGGCATCCGCTACAAAGGCCCCTTCAAGGTCTATGTGGGCGACCTCTACACCACCCAGCCGGTCAAATCCCTGGATGAACTGATGGCGGCTCCGGGCCCCAAACGACTGTCCATGACTTTTCTGCGCGAAATCAATTCCGCTGATTTCGGCAAACTGCTCACGCGCGGCATCGAGGACAACGTCAGCAAGAGCGACCTCTCCAAAATCATTCCCGGCATGATCAAAATGGGGGAAATTTTTGCTGCCAACAAATCCTTTGAGACAGGCGACGTCTGCGCCCTGGAATGGGACCCTGCCAAGGGCCTGAGCATCTGGGCCAAAGGCAAATTGCAGGCCGAACCCTTCAAGGACCCTGCCTTTTTCCGCGCACTGATGTCCATCTGGTTCGGCCACACCCCGGCGGACTGGAAACTCAAGGATCAGATGCTCGGCATCAAGTGATGCAGCGCGGCCCGCATAGGGCCGTCTGCCTTTTGGGTGAGACGCCTGTGCAAGGACAGGCTGTCACCGACCCGACAGTTAGAGGACTGCGCCTATGCCGCCAGCGTGCCCCTTGGGTTACGCTGATCCGCATCTGCATGGGACACACCTCTCCCTTGCAACGGCTGCACCTTCGCCCCTCCCCCACCGTGGTCACCCCACACCCGCTTTCGCAGCGCCCTGAGATACCGCCGTCGATTTTTCTGCCACCCCTTGCGCTCTGAGACCACCATGAAATTCCGCAACCTCCGTGTCGGCCCCCGTTTGGGCCTGGGTTTTGGCGCCATCCTGCTCATTACCGCATTGCTTGCCCTGACGGGCATCTGGCGCATTGGCGCGCTCAAGGACGCCAGCGAACAGGTGGCAACACGCGAAATCGAGTTGCACACCCTGGTGGACGAATGGGCTGCCGACGTACGGCTGAACTGGGTGCGCACTGAAGCCTTCCTCAAGGCCATCGACCCCGGCTACATGGAAAAGCTCACCGCGGATACCCAGGCCACCTCGACCGCCACAGAGACCAAGGCCAAGCGCATCGAAGAACTGCTGCAAAGCGACAAAGGCAAATCCCTGCTGGCCGATATCGCCGCTGCGCGCACCACCTACAGTACCAAGCTGAACGAAATCCGCGATCTGCACCGCGGCGGCGAACCCAGCGTACCCACCATGGTGGACAACGATCTGCGCCCACTGGCCGACAAATACCTGCAAACTCTGGACGGGTTGCGCAGCTTCATGGCGGCGCAGTTGGCCGAGAGCCAGCGCAACACCAACAGCCTGGCGTCGGCCAGCCAAATGTTGCTGGGCGTGGGCGCCGCAGTGGCTGTGGCCCTGGGTGCTCTGTTGGCCATCCTGGTCACGCGCTCCATCGTGCTGCCCATGCAGCAAGGCCGCAAAGCGGCAGAAAGCATTGCCGACGGCGACTTGACTCAGCCGCTGGACACCACCGCCAGCGACGAGACCGGCCAACTGCTGCAAGCCCTGGCCACCATGCAGGGCAAGCTGGCAGGCATCGTCAACAACGTGCGCCGCAACGCCGAAGGCGTGGCAACTGCCAGTGCCGAGATCGCCCACGGCAACAACGACCTGTCCGCACGCACCGAGCAGCAGGCCAGCGCGCTGGAAGAAACCTCAGCCTCCATGGAACAACTGGGCTCCACCGTGCGCCAGAACGCCGACAACGCGCGCCAGGCCAACCAGTTGGCCGTGAGCGCGTCCACCGTCGCAGCACAGGGGGGCGAGGTAGTGGCCCAGGTGGTGCAGACCATGAAGGGCATCAACGACAGCAGCCAGAAGATTGCCGACATCATCAGCGTGATCGATGGCATTGCCTTCCAGACCAACATCCTGGCGCTCAACGCGGCCGTCGAAGCAGCGCGCGCGGGCGAGCAGGGCCGGGGCTTTGCCGTGGTGGCGAGCGAGGTGCGCAGCCTGGCCGGACGCAGCGCCGATGCCGCCAAGGAAATCAAGGCCCTCATCGGCGCCAGCGTGGAGCGTGTGGAGGCGGGATCGGCCCTGGTCGATCGCGCTGGCGCCACCATGACCGAGGTGGTTCAGGCCATCCGCCGTGTGACCGACATCGTGGGCGAAATCAGCGCTGCCAGCAGCGAGCAGAGCGCAGGTGTAGGCCAGGTCGGCGAAGCCATCACGCAAATGGACCAGGCCACCCAGCAAAACGCCGCGCTGGTCGAGGAAAGCGCAGCCGCTGCAGACAGCCTGCGCACGCAGGCCGCACAACTGGTGCAGGCCATGTCGGTGTTCCACACCGGCACAGGCAGCAGCGCTTCCGTGCAGTCACTGGCAGGCGGTGCCCCGGTGGCGCGTGCCGCCGCGCCGCGCAGCGTGCAGGGCCGTCCGGCACAGCGCCAGCTCGGCAACAGCACCCCATAAGCCACACGCGGGCGCGAGCCCGCTGCGGCACAACCTCAAGCGAGCACGAGCTCCTGTAGCGAGCCCACCCAGCCATCGGCATCCACGGCCGTCACCGGCTGGCCGTGGTTGTAGCCATAGGTCACCAGCACCACAGGGCAGCCTGCGCCGCGCGCAGCTTGGGCGTCGTTGCTGGAGTCACCCACCATCAGCGTGCGCGCAGGCAGGGTGCCCAGGGCCGCGCAGGTTTTCAGCAACGGCAGCGGGTCGGGTTTCTTGCGCTCGAAAGCGTCGCCCCCAAACACCTGGGTAAAGTAACCGTCCAGCCCTTTGGCCTGCAGCAGCGGCAGCGCAAAGGCGGTGGGCTTGTTGGTCAGGCAGGCCAGTGGCAGCCCTGCGGCGCGCAGCGCCTGCAGCCCTTCGACCACACCGGGATAAACCGTGGCGTGGTGGCCGTTGATGGCCAGGTAGTGCTGCTGGTAGCTGGGCCATGCACGCGCATACAACGCTTCTATTTCAATAGCTGACAGCGCTTTCCCTGCTTGCCCTAGAGCATGTTTTAGCACTAAATTCAGCAGATGCTCGGAGCCCTTGCCCACCATGGTTTCGATCTGTTGCGCAGCAATGCCGGGCAGTTCCAGTTCGCGCAGCATGCGGTTGAGGGCCTCTGCAAAGTCGCCCAGGGTGTCGATCAGGGTGCCATCAAGGTCGATGATGGCGGCGTCATAGAGGTCTTTTTTCATACGGTGATGGATTATCCGGATCCGCGCCCAGCGCACGACACCCACCTGCATGGCCGCGTCGTTGTAGGCGCTCTGGTCTTCGTCGGACGGGTCTTTTTTGCTCACCCCGACAAAGACAGTCAGCGCCCGGGCGGCCGGTGTGCAATCACGGCTGGGCTGTGGATGTCCTTGCGGGCCTGCTGGCCACAGCATGGCGCGGCACATCTGAATGCCGCTGGGCAGACCGGGCAGCAACGCTGGCGTTTCAGCGCCCGGGATCAAAGCGGCTCAAGCCGCCAGTTGCGCACGCATGGCGTCGATGACACCACGGTAGTCGGTTTTGCCGAAAATGGCGCTGCCCGCCACAAAAGTGTCGGCCCCGGCATCGGCCACGCGGCGGATGTTGTCCTGCTTGATGCCGCCATCCACCTCCAGGCGAATGTCCTTGCCACTGGCATCGATGCGCTTGCGCACGGCCTCGATCTTGCGCAGCGCCGAGTCGATGAAGCTCTGGCCGCCAAAACCGGGGTTGACGCTCATGATGAGAATGAGGTCGATGTCGTCAATCACCCAGTCCAGCACATCCAGCGGCTCGGCAGGGTTGAACACCAGCCCGGGTTTGACGCCCTTGGAGCGGATCGCCTGGATACTGCGGTGCACATGGCCCGATGCGTCCGGGTGGAAGCTGACGTAATCAGCGCCTGCCTCGGCAAAGGCCGCCGCCAAAGCGTCCACAGGCTGGATCATCAGGTGCACATCAATAGGCACGGCGACACCCGAGGGCGTTTTTGCATGGGGCTTGAGGGCCTGGCACACCATGGGACCAAAAGTGAGGTTGGGCACGTAATGGTTGTCCATCACGTCGAAATGGATCCAGTCGGCGCCGGCGGCGACGACGTTTTGCACTTCTTCACCCAAACGTGCGAAGTCGGCAGAGAGGATCGAAGGGGCAATGCGAAAGGTACGGCTCATGCCGCCATTGTCGCAGTTACCATTCCGGGATGCCGAAACCTACCATCGACGTTCACGTGCGCCCCGAATACCTGGCGGAGCAGTCCGATCCCGATGCTTGCGAATACCACTTTGCGTACACCATCGAGATTGCCAACCCCGGCGGCACACCGGCGCAGTTGATTTCCCGCCACTGGATCATTACCGACGCGCTGGGGCATGTCGAGGAAGTCAAGGGCCTGGGCGTGGTGGGCCAGCAGCCGCTGTTGCAGCCCGGGCAGGCCTTTGAATACACCAGCGGTTGTCGGCTTCGCACCGCAACGGGCACCATGCGCGGGAGCTTTCATTTCGTGACAGAAGAAGGCACCCCCTTCGAGGTGCCCGTGGAGCGCTTCTACCTGGATGCCTCGGACAGCGCCAAGCCCCACGTATTGCACTGATTTCCACGTTTCCCATGGAATTCCTCCCTGTCTGGCCGCTACCGGTCAACACCCTGTTTTTTTTCGGTTTTTTGCTTTTTTGCGGCTCGCTGGGTGGATATGTGGCCCACCGCTGGCCCTGGCTGCCCAGTATCACGGGGTTCATGGTGGTGGGGCTGTTCGCTGGCCCCAACGTATTGGGACTGATCAGCCCCGAGGCGCTGGCGCAATCGCGCATCGTTGTGGATGTCGCGCTGGCGCTGATTCTGTACCGGCTGGGTCTTTCGTTGGACGTCAAGCGCTTCATCAACGACCGCTCTCTGGTGGTGATTTCTGTAGCGGAGAGCGCCCTCACCTTTGTGGCCGTCTACTTTTGCCTGGAATGGATCGGCATCTCGGGGCTGCCTGCAGCGGTGATTTCGACCATCGCGATTTCTTCCTCGCCTGCGGTTCTGATCCACGTCGCCCACGAGCTGGGTGCATCCGGGCCGGTGACGAATCGGTCCATGTCGCTGGTCGCCTTGAATAACGTCATCGCCTTCATGGCCTTCGCTGCGGTATTGCCAGCCTTGTACGGGCAGGCCGAAGCGCCCGTGTCCATCATGATCGGCGCGCCGCTCTACCAGGTACTGGGGTCGGCGGCGCTCGGTGCCATCATGGGGTGGGCCCTGCACGTGGCGGCGCGCAAAACCAAAGCAGCGCACCAATACCAGCTCGCTCTCGTGATCGGCGCCGTGATGATGACAGTGGGGGCCGCCCTCGTGCTCAATTTGTCCCCCTTGTTCGCCCCCTTGATGCTCGGTATGGTCGTACGCAGCCTGGAGCGCACCAACCTGGTGGCAGACATTGAGTTCGGCCCCTCGTTCGAACTGTTTTTTATTGTTCTCTTCGTCTATGCCGGCGCCAATATGCATGTGTCGGAGATGCTCCAGTACTGGCCCGCTGCATTGGCGTTTGTGTTTGCGCGCAGCGGCGCCAAGTGGCTGGGGGTCACGCTGGCCGCGTCTGCATGCCGTACGCCCCTGCGACAAGCGGCCACCAGCGGCCTCCTGCTGATGCCCATGGCCGGTCTCGCCATCGGTCTCGTCAATACCACCACGACGCTGTTCCCTAACGAGGGGCTGATTGTGGGCTCCACCGTGCTTGCGGCCGTGGCCATTCTGGAAACAATAGGGCCGCCCATCGCGGCCCGTGCACTGCGCTGGTCTGGAGATCGGCTCGACGCAAATGGCGCTGCGGACAACACCCCTGCGCCGGACACGGGCGACGTCTGCGCACATGGAATCGCCAGCGCGCCCGACGTTCCTGCGCCTTGAGATCCGCTGACGGGCCCGTCCCATCCCCTGCGCGGCCCCGTTGAAAATATCCATGCCAGAGGCGCCCTGGTGGCACATGGGCGATGATCTCCGGCATGCGGCGATACTCCACAGCCTGCGCAAAGGCTTCTCCGGAGTTGATCCAGAGATCGCCACGGGGCCACGACCGCTTGTGTCACAGTCCTACAAGCGTCTTTAGTATCTAACGGTAAATTCGCTGGTGTCCGGCGATGTCGGCCGCAACACATGCCTTTGGCGAACGGCCCCACCATGGCAGCCGACTGACCGCCTGATCGAGAGGAATCCATGACATGAACGAGATTTTGAGCTTCTGGGCGCAATGGCTGCGCCCTTCGGCAGGGTTACCCACGGTGCAATGGTCGCTGCTGCTCGCCGTGGCGGCCATGACCGGCTATCTGCTGCAGCGCCACACCGGCCTGCCCAAGGTGGTGGGCTACTCGCTGGTGGGCGCGGTGGCCGGGCTGGCCGGTTTCAGCGGTGCGGTCTGGCCACTGCAGGGCATTGGCCTGTTCTTGCTGGAGCTGGGCATCTCCATCGTGCTGTTTGAATGCGGTGGACGGATTCCGCTGCGCTGGTTCCGCCACAACCCCATGGTGTTGGTGCAAAGCGTGGCCGAATCTGCGCTGACCTATTTCGCGGTGTACTGGGTGCTGCTGTGGCTCGATGTGCCCGCCCGGGTCGCAGGCCCGCTGGCTCTGGTGGCCCTGGCGGCTTCGCCTGCCGTGCTGACCCGCGTGGTGGCCGACACCGGGGCCGCCGGCCCGGTGACAGAGCGCGCCATCGTTCTGGCCACACTCTCGACGCTGTATGCGCTGACACTGGGCAGCGCCCGGGCTGAGCTCATCAACCGCTCCAGCATCACCTTCATGGACACGGTTTACCCTGTCGTCGTGGTGCTGGGCGTCTCCATCATCGTGGCCGCCGTGCTGGCGCTGGTGCTGCGCATGGCACTGCGTTTTATGAGCCCGACGAGCGAGAACACCTCCATGTTGCTGCTGGCCCTGATCGCCGCTGCGGCTGCCGTGGCCGCCCACATGGGCGGGTCCGCGCCCTTGGCCGCGCTACTGAGTGGCATGCTGCTCAAGCAGCTCAACCCACGCCCCTGGGCCTGGCCACGCCAGTTGGGCAATGCCTCGTCGCTGCTGACCATGCTGATGTTCGTGCTGGTGTCCACCGTGGCCGCACAGGCCGACTGGAGCGGCCCTGTGGTCGGTGCTGTACTGGCCCTGATCGTGGTGCGCCTGCTGGCCAAGGCGCTGGGGGTGGCCGTGGGCAATGTGGGCAGCGGTTCGAGTTGGCTGCAGGCACTGTGGGTAGGCTGTGCGATGACACCCATGTCAGCCATCGCGCTGCTGATTGCTTCGCAGTTTGTGCTGGCTTCGCCTTCCACGGGCCACCTGATTGCGCGCGTGGCCCTGCCCGCCATTTTGCTGATGGAGGTGCTGGGCGCGGTGATTGCCACAGTGGCCATCTACCGTGCGGGAGAAAGTTCCAAGCCCTGGGCGCCTTTGGCCCGTGGCAACCGGGGAGACAACCGTGAGTCTTGAAGCCTTCAACCATTCCGAACCGCTGACGCTGGGTGTCGAGCTGGAACTGCAACTCGTCAATACGCACGACTACGACCTGGCACCCTATGCCGAGGACATGCTGCGGCTCATGCACAAGACGCCGCTGCCCGGCAGCGTGGTGCCCGAGATGACGAACAGCATGATCGAGATCTCCACCGGCATCTGCCACTCGTCGAGCGAGGTGCTGGGGCAGCTGAGCCAAATCCGCGATGCGCTGGTGAAAAGTGCCGACAAGCTCAACATCGCCGTGGTCGGCGGCGGCACGCACCCGTTCCAGCAGTGGCACGAGCGGCGCATCTACGACAAGCCGCGCTTTCAGGAGCTCTCACAGCTCTACGGCTACCTGAGCAAGCAGTTCACCATCTTCGGTCAGCATGTGCACATTGGCTGCCCCAACGCCGACGCCGCCCTGCTCATGCTGCACCGCATGTCGCGCTACATCCCGCACTTCATCGCGCTGTCGGCGTCCAGTCCGTACGTGCAGGGTCAGGACACAGCCTTCGATTCGGCCCGGCTCAATTCGGTGTTTGCCTTCCCGCTCTCGGGCCGCGCGCCCTGCGTGCTCACCTGGACCGAGTTCGAGCAGTATTTCGACAAGATGACACGCACCGGCGTGGTCAAGAGCATGAAGGATTTTTACTGGGACATCCGCCCCAAGCCCGAATTCGGCACCATCGAAATCCGCGTATTCGACACCCCGCTGACCATCGAACGCGCCGCCGCGCTGTCGGGCTTCGTGCAGTCTCTGGGCGCCTGGTTCCTGGCCGAGCAGCCGTTCACGCCCAGCGAGGACGACTACCTCGTCTACACCTACAACCGCTTCCAGGCCTGCCGCTTCGGCATGGATGCGGTGTATGTCGACCCAGCCACGGGCGACCACATGCCGCTGCGTGAGCACATCCTCAAGACCATGGACCAGATCGCAGGACACGCCGCCGCCCATGGCGCAACCGGGGCGCTGCACCTGCTGCGCAATGAAACCCAGGCGGGCCAGAACGACGCGCGCTGGCTGCGCGAGCGCCAGCGCGAAGAGCAACTGTTGGCCGAGGTCAGCCGCCAGGCAGCGCTGCGTTTTCGCGGGACAAATTGACTCCCCCTGAGTCGCTTCGCGCCTTCCCCCAGGGGACGCCGCCAGCGCGGCGGGGCGGCCCTTGCGCGGCGTCCACTGGCCTGGGCCGCGTCGGTTGCAAGCCCCGCTGACGATCTCAAGGCATTGCAGCCGATACACCGCACAATCCGTACCCATGGGTGAATTTGACCTGATCGCACGCTACTTCACGCGCCCGGTGCGCCCCGATGGTGCTGTGGCCCTGGGCGTGGGCGACGACTGCGCGCTGCTGGCGCCCGCGCCGGGCATGCAGCTGGCGGTGTCGAGCGACATGCTGGTTGAGGGCCGGCATTTTTTTGCCGGTACCAACCCCGAGCGCCTGGGCCACAAGGCACTGGCCGTCAATTTGTCCGATCTGGCGGCCTGCGGTGCGCGGCCGCTGGCGTTCACGCTGGCACTGGCCTTGCCGCAGGTGGACGCAGCCTGGCTGGAGGGCTTCTCGCGCGGCCTGCTGCAGCTGGCCGATGCGCACGGCTGTGAGTTGGTGGGCGGCGACACCACGCAGGGGCCGCTCACTATCTGCATCACCATTTTTGGCGAAGTGCCGGCCGGCCAGGCGCTGCTGCGCAGCGGTGCGCGGCCCGGCGACGACATTTATGTGAGCGGCACGCTGGGCGATGCGCGCCTGGCGCTGGAGGCTTTGCAAGACCAGGCCGCCGCCGCCGCCCTGCCCGCCGAAACCCTCGCCGCCGCACGCCTGCGCCTGGAAGCGCCAACGCCGCGCGTGGCCCTGGGCCTGGCGCTGCGCGGCGTGGCCAGCGCGGCGATGGACGTGAGCGACGGCCTGCTGGGCGACCTGGGCCACATCCTGCGCGCCTCGGGTGTCGGGGCCTGTGTAGATACCTCAATAACTATTAATTTGATAGCTTGTAACGCTTTATCAGAAAGCGTTACAAGCCATTTTGACCTTAAATTTCTGCACCAGTGCACCCTGGCTGGTGGCGACGACTACGAATTGCTGTTCACCGCGCCCCCTGCCGCCCGTGCCGCCGTGGCCGCGGCGGGCCAAGCCTGCAGCACACCGGTCACACGCATCGGCCGTATCGAGGCCGAACCCGGTGTGCGTCTGATCGATGGCCAGGGGCAGCCGGTGCTCCACCGCTACGCCTCGTTCGACCACTTTGCCTGACAACCCCGCGAATGGGGAGCAGCACGATCTCAGGGCGTGCGCGCCATGGCACGCTGCACCAGCCCCTCGGCTTTGAGCCGGTCGAAGGCCTGCTGCGTGCGCTGCGCGACCTCCAGCGGGGTCTGCAGGCTGTAGGCCATGTACAGCCCGGCAGAGACTTCCTCCAGCGTCAGCACCCGCTCCAGGTCGGCACAGTCGAATGCGGCCTGCTGACACATCAGGCGGGCATCGCCGGTGGTCAGGGGCACCAGGTCCACCTGGCCGCTCAGCAGCTTGCGGAAATTGTCCAGAGGCTGGGCCGAGACCACCAGCTGCTTGAACCCCTTGGCGCGCAGATACTGCTGCCGCACATCGTCCCGCATGACGCCAATCGTGAACGTCTTGGCCGATTCCAGGGAACTGATATCGAGCACGTTGGATTTGAGCCGGTACAGGTGGTACTGGATTTTCATGATCTCGCCCACCCAGCGGAACTGCGATTCACGGGCCGGAGTGCGTGCTATCAGGAAGATGAGCACATTGGGCTCCTTGAGCGCCATGTCATAGGCCCGCGCCCAGGGGTACAGGTGCACTGTGTAGTCTTTGAGACCGGCGCGCTGCAAGGTTAACTCGACCACTTCGGTGGCGCTCCCCACCACCTTGCCGCCCTCTATGGAGGTGTAGGGCGTCGTTTCGGTCACCGCCCGGATGGGCGGCGCTTGGCATGCTGCCGCACCCGCCCAGAAAATCCAGAACAACAGAATGGCACGTTTCATGCGGTCTCTCCCACAGGGTCGGAAGGTGCCGACACATCGGGCCCGGCAACCTGGTTGCGCCCCGCAGCCTTGGCGCGGTACAGCGCCTGATCCGCCTCTTCGAACAAGGCCTCGAAGTCACGGTCCGCGCCGGGTTCCAGTACAGCCAACCCGAAACTGATCGTCACCACCTGGGCTGCCTGCGAATGCAGGTGTTCGATGGCGCACGCCGCTACGGCGGCGCGCATGCGCTCGGCCATCTTGAAGGCTGCAGAGCGGCTCGTCGCGGGCAGCAGCGCAGCAAACTCTTCGCCGCCAATGCGCGCCACCAAATCACCCGCTCTGCCCAGCTGCGCTTGTAAAGCATGGGCCACGACAACGAGGCACTGGTCGCCCATGGCGTGGCCATAGTGGTCGTTGTAGTCCTTGAAATCATCGATATCGCAGATGAGCAGGGCCAGGCTTTGTTGCTCCCGCCGAGCGCGGCGCATTTCGATGATTCGGGCTTCGTCGAAATGCCGCCGGTTGGGCAGGCCCGTCATCGGGTCGGTGCGCGCCAGGCTTTGCAACTGGCCATTGGCCGCCTGCAACTCGGCGGTGCGCTCATCGACCAAGTGGGCCAATCGATCCCGGTGCTCGGCCAGTTCCTGCTCATAGCGCTGTTGGCGCTCCAGGTGGTTTGCCAGACTGCCCTGCAACTGGTTGACACCCGAGACCAGTTGGGTCAATTCGTCCTGGTTCTGGCTGTTGCGCTGCAGGCTCAGGCGGGTACCCAGGTTACCAGGACGCACGCCCTCCAAATGCGATGCGATGCGCCGCACATGCACCGTAACCATGCGATTGAACACCAGCATGATCAGGCCCGCCAGCATCAGGGATTGCAGCAACTGCGCCACCACGATGGTGAACAACTGGCTACGCAGACGCTGCCATAAGACATGCTTGTCGCCGTACAAAACCAGTTCACCGACCTCTTCGCGGGCGCCGGGATAGGGAGAATAGGTCAGTCGCATGCTGCGCGTTGGCGCCCAGCCCAGGCCGGACCAGCTTTCGTGCGCGCTCTCGAAAATTTCAGGCGGACGATTCGCCAGAGTGACCTTCAACACGATTTTCCCCACTGCCGGAATGCCCTTGGCGCTTTGCACCTGTGCTTGCAGTGCCTCCCGGTCAAGTTCCCAGATGGCCTTGGACAGGGTATCTCCGTAAATCTGTTCGATCTGCGCCAGTTCGGCATCCATCCGGCTCAGGCCTTCATTCCATGCCGACCAGGTCAGCGCCATGACCGATGCCAGGATGAACAAGGCACAAAACACCAGCGTGGCCCACACCAGCCGCCATCCCAGGGAGCGCTGGCGCACCGGTGCAGGGGGCGCGCCCGTCTCTGGCGGCGGGCTCACTGCCACTTGCGCTGCAGCCTGTCAAAGCTGCCGTTGCGCTGGAGGGACTCCAGCGCCTTGCGAAAGCGCTCCACAGTGACATCGGACGTCTGGGCACCGAACGCCATGTAGTAGCTCTGTGAGCTCAGCTCCGGAATGGCCAAGGCCTTGTGCAGTGCTTTTTCCGGGTTCTGGCCCGCCTGGCGCACCAGGTGATAAGCGGTGAGCTGGTTCATGATCCACAAATCAATACGGCCCAGCCGCAGTTTTTCGTAGTTGAGTTCGTTCTTGGCGCTGGCTTGCAGGTTCTTGCCTTTGACAAATCCCTTGGACAGCAAGAACTGTTCGCCCACACTCTGGTTCACTGTGCCGATCTGCAAGCCCCTTGCTTTCTCCAACGACGAAATGGAGAGCGCCTTGTCCGCCAAAGAAAAAAGGTAGTACTCGGACGGTGCAATCACGCCCACCCATTTGAAGCGCTTTTCGCGCTCTGGCGTGCGCACCATGGAATAGATCAGCACGTCGGGGATGTTGCTGGCCGTTTCATAGGCGCGCGCCCAGGGCATCGACTGGAACTGCCCCTGCAAGCCCAATTCCTGAAGCACGGCCTCGACCACCTCAGTACCCAGGCCGGTGATCTTGCCACCGTCGGTGTAGTTATAGGGCGGAAACTCTTCCGTGAGGATGCGCACCGGCCCACCCGTCGCACCCGCCAAGCGCCAGCCGCCGCACAGCAAACCCATCAGGCATGCCAACTCGCGCCTGCGAACACCGATATGTGTGTGCTGCTGTTCTGCCATGGTTTCTGGATGACTGGTACCTGCCGTGGAAGAAAACCAAAAGCCCTGCTGGCCCTGCTGGCCTTGCTCATTTCAGTATCGGATGACCGGCCCACGCGGTCAATGGCTAAGACCCAGGACACCGGGGGCCGAGCCCGGTTGTGGCGCACTACGCACGGATCATTTCAAAGAGCCAGGTCTATGGGAGTGCTTGAGCAGTTGCAGCACCAGTGGGTGCGCCACCTTGCGTTCGGTGCTGATGGCGTAATAGTGCTCTTCCACCCCGTCACAGGCGCCGACCAGCCGCACTTTGCAGCGCTGCAACAATTCATCCTGGGCCGCCACCGCACCAGGAAACACGCCCAGACCGGTGCCACCAAACGCCTCCAGCAGCGCGTTGTCCTCGAACTCACCCACCACCCGCGGGCGCAGGCCCTTCTGGGCCAGCCACTGATCAATAGGATTGCGCACGATGGAGTGCATCGTGGGCAACAGCACGGGCAGCGACTGCAGCGACTCTGGAAACCCCTCGACCGCCTGTGCCCACCACTGCGCCGCCGCATACCAGCCCATGGCCGAGCTGCCCAGCGGGTGGTTGTGCACCTTGAGCCGCGGATTGAAGGGCGCTGGGTGGTCGGACAACACCACATCCAGCTTGTGCACAGCCAGTTCGGCCAGCAGATCGGGCATTTCACCCTCCAGGCACACCAGTCGCAGCCCATCCACCTGGAGCACGGGCCGCAACAGGCGCTGCACCTCCAATTTGGGCAGGCCATCGGCAATGCCCACCACCAGCCGTACCGAGGGGCTCTGGGCGGCGGCGCGCACCAGTTCAGGCAGGGCCTCGCCCAACTGGAAGATCTGCTCGGCCTGCCGCAAGGCCACCACCCCCGCCTCGGTCAGCGCCAGCCCGCGGCCCGCCGGGCGCAGCAGTTGGCAACCCAGGTCGCGCTCGAGTTCACGCACCTGGGTGCTCACGGTCTGGACCGCCATATCCAGCCGCACAGCGGCCTGCGACATGCTGCCCGCCTTGGCCACCATCCAGAAATAGTAGAGATGGCGGTAATTGAAGTTTGCGCTCATATTCGGATATTACAGAAGTGAATCTCATATTCAATCTGCTTTTTTAGAGGTCACACATCCTCTATCCTCCGATTTCTTCTGACTTTGGAAATCCCCATGAACCATCCTGCCACCTACCAGGGAAGCACCACCCGTAGCTCTCTGGGCAGCACCCTGTCGACACACCGGGTGCTGCGCAACACCTACGCCCTGTTGTCCATGACGCTGCTGTTCAGCGCCGCCGTCGCAGGCACAGCCGTCGCCCTGCGTTTGCCCGCACCGGGCTTGATTCTTACTTTGGCGGGCTATTTCGGCTTGCTGTTCCTGGTGCACAAGGTACAAAACAGCGGTTGGGCCTTGGGGGCCGTCTTTGCGCTCACCGGCTTCATGGGCTATACCCTGGGGCCGGTGCTCTCGGCACACCTGGCCTTGCCGGGCGGCGGACACACCATCGCTCTGGCGCTGGGCGCCACAGGCGCCACTTTCCTGGCCCTGTCAGGCTGGGTGCTGGCCACCCGGCGCGACTTCAGCTTCATGGGTGGCTTTTTGTTCGCCGGCATGGTGATCGCCATCCTGGCCGGGCTGGCGGCCATGTTCTTCCAGATCCCGGCGCTGGGCCTGGCGGTATCGGCCATGGTGGCCTTGCTGTCGGCCGGGCTGATCCTGTTCGAGACCAGCCGCATCGTCAACGGCGGAGAATCCAATTACGTATTGGCTACCGTGGGTCTCTTCGTCTCGCTTTTCAACCTGTTCACCAGCCTGCTGAGCCTGTTCGGCTTCGGCAACAACGACTAATCCCCAAGGAACCTTTATGACCCACATCTACCGCACCACTACCGCTGTCATCGCACTGACCGTCGCCGCCCTGGCCGCCCCCACGCTGGCGCACGCCAAACGCATGGGTGGGAGTAAAGCACGCTCCATTCCTCCGGCCAGCATCGGCAAGGCACCGTCCACCCCTGCGGCCCCGGTGGCGCCCAAGGCCCCTGCAGCCCCGGCCGCTGCGGCAGCACCGGCAGCGGCAGCACCGGCAGCGGCAGCGGCTCCTGCCGCACGCGGCCCGGGAATGATGGGCACCATGGGCGCAGCCGCTGTGGGCGCGGTGGCCGGCACCATGGCCGGCAATGCGCTGGCCGGTGGCAGCTCCGCCGAGAAGGATGCCAAGGCCGCCAAAGCCGCTGAAGCCCAGGCCGCCGAGAAAGAAGCCCAGGAGCTGCAACGCAAGGCCGATGAAGCCAAGGCCAAGGCCACTGCCGCGCGGGCCGCAGCCCAATAAGGTATGACCCGGGGTAGCATGTGCGGCAAGTTTTTACTCCGCACATCCCAGGAGCGCCCCGTGAACCTCCCATCGTTTTCCCCGCAGCCGCTGGTATCCGCACTGGCCTGCACCGCGCTGCTGTGCAGCGCAGGCGCCGTCGCAGCCCAAGAGAGCGCCTCGCGCATCGCCCGTGTCACGGTCTACCCTGGCAGCGCCACCGTAGAGCGTGTCGCCAAGGTGGCTGCGGGTGCGCGCAGCCTGACCATGGCCTGCCTGCCCGCCACACTGGACCCGCAAAGCCTGCAGATCAGTGCCGAAGCGGGCGTGCGCGTGGGTGAGTTCAATGTGCTGACCGAAGACCGCGACGTCGCCTCGGCCTGCGCCAGCCCACTCGACGGTCGCATCCGCGAGCTTGAAGACCAGATCGCTGCCGTCAAGGCTGAATCGGGCGCGCTGCAACTGGTGGACAGCTACCTCAAAGGGGTTGCCGCTGGCAGCGCGGGCGAGGCCGCCGCGGGGGGCCGCGCCCTGCCCGCCTCCCCGGCGCAGATCAGTGCCACCGCCGATGTGCTGCGCAAATCCGGCCAGGATGCGCTGGCCCGCGCCCACCAGCTCAAGCGCCGTCAGGAGGCGCTGGAACTGGCGCTCAAGCCCCTGGCGGCCGAGCGCGACCGCGTGGCCAGCCAGCGCACGCGCGTGGTATCGGTCACCGTCAACCTGGCCACCGAGCGCGACGCCGAACTGCGCCTGACCTACCAGGTGCGCGGCCCCGGCTGGCAACCCAGCTACCGCGCCACGCTCGATGCCCCCAAGGCCAGCGTGCAGCTGGATCGCCTGGCGCTGGTGGCGCAAAACAGCGGCGAGGACTGGAGCAATGTGCAGCTCACGCTCTCCACCGGCCAACCTAACCGCGCCACGCAGGGCCGCCTGCCCCACCCCTGGACCCTGGACGTGGCACCGCCGCCCCAGAGGGCAGCCCAGGCGATGGCCATGGCACCCGCCACACCGGCACCGATAATGCGCGAGCGCGGCAACGCAGTGCCCGACACCATGCCCAGCTTTGACGTCAGCACCCTCGACAAGGGTTTTGCCACCGAATTTGCGGTGCCGCAGCGCATCACCGTGCCCTCGAACGGACAGCGCGTCACGCTGGCGCTGGGCACGCAGCTGACCAGTGCCCAACTGCTCACCCGCACCGCACCGGGCGTGGAAGAAGCCGCCTACCTGGTGGCCGAGATTGCGCCACCGCCAGGCGTCTGGCCGCCTGGCGCCGTGGGCCTGTACCGCGACGGCGCCTTTGTGGGCACCGGGCGCCTGGATTTCAGCGCCAGCGCCGCCCGCACACCGGGCGCGCCGCCCACCATCAGCCTTTCGTTTGGCCGCGATGAACTGGTACTAGTGCGCACCGAGGCACCCCAGGACATGACCAGCACCACCGGCCTGACCGGCTCGCGCACCGAGCGCCAGACACGCCGCAGCTACCAGGTAGAAAACCGCCACAAGAGCAGCATCGACCTGCAGGTGCTGCACGCCACACCGGTTTCGCGCAACGAAAAAATCGAGGTGGAATCGCGCTACCAGCCGCAGCCCACCAGCCTGGCCTGGAACCAGCAGCCAGGCACCATCGCCTGGCTGCAGCCCCTGGCGGCCGGGGCCACGGCGCAGTTCAGCGCCGAGCACACCATCCGCTACCCCAAGGACATTGAGCTGCTGGAGCGCCCATGAGCAGCGCCCTCCCCCTGCGCCCCACGGTGCGCTTTTTGCTGGCCCACCCCGCGCACTTCATTGCGCTGGGCTTTGGCTCGGGCCTGTCGCCCAAGGCGCCCGGGACGGTGGGCACCCTGTGGGCCTGGCTGGCCTTCCTGGTGCTGCAGCCGTGGTTTGCCACGCCACTGCAAATGGGCCTTTTGATCGCCGCCAGCACGCTGGGCGGCTGGTGGGCCTGCACTGTCACCGCGCGCCACATGGGCGTATCCGATCCCGGCAGCATCGTCTGGGACGAGGTGGTGGCTTTCTGGCTGGTGCTGTGGCTGGCCATGCCCATGGGCTTGTGGGGCCAACTGGTGGCATTTGCACTGTTCCGTTTCTTTGATGCCGCCAAGCCGGGGCCCGTGGGCTGGGCCGACAGTTTGTTCAAAGGCTTTGGCTGGCGTGGCGGCTGGGGCATTTTGTGGGATGACTTTGTCGCGGCTTTCTGCACCCTGCTGGTGATTGCACTGTGGAGGTTCTGGTGAATTCACACCACCAATTACTATCAAAAAAAGAGCTGCTAGCGCTTGATGGTATTGCGCTAGAGGCCATTTTGACCAATATTTCTGATCTCCTGCTGGCCCAGAACCAGATGCTGGCCACGGCCGAAAGCTGCACGGGCGGCCTGATTGCTGGGGTCTGCACCGACCGGGCCGGTTCCAGCCAGTGGTTCGAGCGCGGCTTCGTCACTTATTCCAACGCCGCCAAGTCCGAGATGCTGGCCGTGCCCCGCACGCTCATCGACCAGCACGGCGCCGTGAGCGAGCCTGTGGCCCGCGCCATGGCCGAAGGGGCCCTGGCGCACTCTGCCGCCCAGGCCAGCGTAGCCGTGACGGGCGTGGCCGGGCCCACAGGCGGCAGCGCTGACAAGCCCGTGGGTACGGTGTGGCTGGCGTGGTGTGTGCACGGGCGCACCTACAGCGAGCACCAGCATTTCGCAGGCGACCGCGCCGCCGTACGCGCCGCCACCGTGCGGCATGCGCTGGTGCAGCTGGCGCACCTGCTGGGGCCCTAGAAGCCTGTCGGACTTGGAAATCGTCGGCTGCACATCGGCCGCAGCGGTCCATTCTCGCTTTCGACGCTCCAAGCCCAACAGACTCCTAGCGACACGTAGCGAGCGGTTACGCACTGGGGGGCAACCCGCTTGCATTCAGCGCCACACTTGCTTTAATGAGCCTTCGCCCCCGCCCGGCACACCTTGCGGCACAGAACCGGTGCGGGAGACAGAGTGATCACACAGCTGCACTGGATGCCACGCGCTCGTCTTTTTTTCTTCCGCAGCCTTCGCGGCCAGCTGGCCCTGTGGTTTGGCGGACTCTCCCTGCTCACGCTGCTCAGCGTTGGCCTGTATGTGGGTCGGCTGACCACACAGCAGGTGGCTGCCACGGCGGGCGCCTCCATTCACGCCACCGCACGCGCCGCCGCCGATCTGCTGGGGGCCAGCTTGCGCGAACACGAGCTCGACATTGTGCTGCTGAGCCTGGCCCCGCACTTCACCCGCGGCGAGCTGACCCAGCCTGCCGTGCTGCGTTCGCTGGAGCAACGGCGCCAACTGCGCGAGGAATATGCCTGGATGGGCGTGGTCAGCCCCCAAGGCACCGTGGTGCAGGCGGTGGACGGTATTCTGCAAGGCCAATCCGTTGCACAGCGGCCCTGGTTTATTGAAGGGAAAAAGCGGATCTACGCCGGTGATGTACACAAGGCCCTGCTGCTGGAAAAGCTGCTGCCGCAGCAAGCGTCTTCCGAACCGCTGCGCTTCATCGACATTGCCGCCCCTGTCCGCAACCTGGAAGGCACCCTGGTCGGCGTGGTGGGCGCCCACATCCACTGGCGCTGGGTCACGCAGACGGTGCAGGCCGCCTTCGACCAGCACGCCCGGGACCAGGGCACCGAGATTCTGATTGCCAACGCCGACGGCGAGGTGCTTTACCCGCAGTCGCTGGTCCACCACTCGCACCTGGCCCCCGTAGCGCCCCAGGGTACGGGCGCACGCTACGCTCGGCTGCGCTGGGACGATGGCCAGGAATACCTCACCAGCCAGGTCACGGTTGACACCCGCACGCCCCACGGTCTGGGATGGCGCATCGTGGTGCGCCAGCCGCTGGAGCAGGCCCTGCAGCCGGCACACGCGCTGCGCAGCAGGCTGCTGGCGCTGGGCTTGCTGGCGGCCATGGTGTTCAGCCTGGTGGCGCTGTGGCTGGCCCGTTCGTTCAGCCGCCCCATTGAGCAGTTGGCGCGGGCCGCGGGTCAGATCGAGCGGGGCGACCGCCATGCCGACTTTCCGGTGGACCATCGCCTGGCCGAAGTCGAACAATTGGGCCAGTCCCTCCAGTCGATGACCACGGCGCTGCTGGCCCATGAACGCGAACTGGCCACCGTCAACCAGTCGCTGGAAACCCAGGTGCTGCAGCGCACCAAAGCGCTGGAAACCGCCAACCTCGAACTCGAACGGCTGGCCACCCGCGATCCGCTCACCGGCGTGCACAACCGGCGGCACTTCGATACCAAGCTTCTCGAATGCTTCCAGACCAGCCAGCGCACCGGCAGGGGGTTTGCCGTGCTGCTGCTCGACGCCGACCATTTCAAGCAGGTCAACGACACCCACGGCCACCCTGCAGGGGACGCCGTCTTGCAACAACTGGCGCACCTGCTGGATGAAAACACCCGTGCGGTCGATTTTGTAGCCCGCTATGGCGGCGAAGAATTCGCAGTGCTGCTGCCACACACCCCAGGGGGCGAGGGCAGCATGGCGGTGGCAGAAAAAATACGCGCGGCCATCGCCGCAGCCGACTTCCCGGAAATCGGCCACATGACGGTCAGCATCGGTGCCAGCGTATGGAACCCCGCCGACACCCACGCCCATGCGATCGTCGAGCGCGCAGACAAGGCGCTTTACCAAGCCAAAGGTGCGGGGCGCAACCTAGCGATGGCGTCCTAAAACCAAGGCGCCTCAGGCGCCGTGGCACTTTTTGAACTTCTTGCCGCTACCGCACCAGCAAGGGTCGTTGCGGCCGGGCTCGGGCGGTTTGCGCAAGGTTTCCACGCGCGGGCCCATGCTTTTCCAGATCTGGCGCAGGTCGTACACGGCCCAAATGGCTTCGCCAAAGGCTTCCACACGGGCCTTGCTGGTGCTGGGCGGGCCGTCGTCGCTGTACATGCAGATTTCGGGCTTGCCGGTATCGTCTTCGGTCAGCGCAACGATGTGCCCCATCGCATCATCGAGCCACTGCGCGGCTTCCTTGTCGCGCGGCGCAGCCCATTCGTCGGGCCAGTTTTCCACGGCAAACATGAAACCCAGCGCCCACACCTGGGCAAAAGAGGGAATTTCCTGGCCTTCGAGTTCAGCACGCTCATCCTCGGGCAAGCTGGCCACAGCGCCGCGCATGTCCATGGCTTCGGGGGCGTAGGCCTGGTCTTCGTCCAGCGACTTCACATCGGCATCGAGTTGCTGCTGCACTTCGTTCCACCGGAGCATCCACAGTTCGATAAAACGCGCCTGCTGCGCCGCATCGGCAAACGCCGGCAGCAGCGGCAGGGGTTCGCCCTCGGCCACTTCCAGGGCTTCACCGTCGCCCAACAGCATGGGCAGGTATTCTGCGGGACCAATGGGCCGCCGGGTGCACACCAGCGCGGCCATGAAACCGTCGCAAAACTCCCACTGCGGAATCTCTTCGCCGCGTGTGCGCAAATCGTCCAGCAGGACGTCGAGTTCATCGAGCTCGTCGGGGCCAAGGGCCGGTGCACCGGCGTCGGGAGTGGTGGGTTCAGTCATGGGGGCTCCGTTCATGGTGCAAAGGCTTTTATGATGCCCCGGGTGGTGCCACATGGCAGCGCCGTGGGGGCTGGCGCGCAGGGCTAGCCCACGCACGGCGGCAAGTGTAGCGCCCCACGCCCGCTGGCCGAACCCCTATCGCACTGCCCATGCCGCACGACACCGACACCCCCCATCGCCCCGATTACGCCGCTTTCCTGCGCCAACAACTGGCCCTGCAGCAACCCACCGTGGCGCGCTACATGCTCAGCGAAGAGCAGGTCTGGCTCAAGAAGGCTGGTGCACGCCACGGCATGGGGCGCTACCGCGTGCTGGGCGCACTGGCCCGATGGACGCAACTGGAGGTGCTGCGTCCTGTCCCCAATCTGGGTGGCACGGCGGCCATAGCCACCGAAGCCCGGCGCCTGCACGACCTGGCAGCGCGGGGCTTGCGGGTTCCCGTGCTGCTGGCCCGCCAGGATGACGGCCTGCTGCTGCGCCATCTGGGCCGCCCGGGCGAACCGGCCCCCTCACTGGGCGACGAGATGCAGGCAGCCATTGCGCAGGGCCCTGCGGCCGTGCAGGAGTTGTGGCGCCAGGGCCTGGAAGCACTGCAACAGGTGCACAGCACGGGCACCAGCCTGAGCCAGGCCTTTGCGCGCAACCTCGTGCGCTGCCCCGACGGTGTGGTGGGTTTCATCGACTTCGAGGACGACCCCACTAGTGCCCTGCCCCTGGCGCACTGCCAGGTGCGCGACGCGCTGTGCTTCGTGCATTCCACCGCCCTCTATCTGCGCGAGAGCGGCGCGCTGGAGTCGGCTCGCCTGCTATGGGCGGCCTGGGTGGCGCAGCAGCCCGCCAGCGTGCAGACCACACTGACCCACAGCATTGCACGCCTGGCCTGGCTGCGCCATCTGCCACAAAATCGTCGCCTGGGGCGTGACCTGCAGCGCGCACGCGCCGCGTACGCCCTTTTGACGCCAGTGATACCCGCATGACAGCCCGTGTGCGCATACGGCGGCACACTGGCGTTTGCCAACCCATAGGAGACACCCGATGAAACTGATTGCCGCCGTGGCGCAGACCGCCACCGTAATGTTCGACACCGCCGCGACCGTGGCCAAGGCCGAAACCCTGATGGCAGAAGCCGCAGCGCGTGGCGCACAGGTGCTGGTGTTTCCCGAGGCCTTCATCGGCGGCTACCCCAAGGGGGCCGATTTTCACATCTTCATCGGCGCACGCACTCCCGAAGGGCGCCAGGATTTTCTCAAATACTACGAGGCGGCCGTGACGCTGGACGGCCCCGAAATTGCGCAGTTGGCCCAGGCCGCAGGCGCGCACAAGCTCTACGTCTGCGTCGGCATCATCGAGCGCGAGGGCGGCACGCTGTACTGCACCGCCGTGTACCTGGGGCCTGAGGGCACCGTGCTGGGCCACCACCGCAAGCTCATGCCCACGGCACTGGAGCGCCTGGTGTGGGGCTACGGCGACGGCTCCACCCTGCAGGCAGTGGAAACCCCCTTTGGCAAGCTCGGCGCCGTGATCTGTTGGGAGAACTACATGCCCGCGCTGCGCATGGCCATGTACCAGCAGCGCGTGGCGCTGTATTGCGCGCCCACGGCCGACGACCGCGACAGCTGGATCAGCACGATGCAGCACATCGCCATGGAAGGGCGCTGCTTTGTGCTGTCGAGCTGCCAGCACCTGCGCCGCGCACAGTTCCCCAGCGCATCGATGCACAACCGCCTCCCCGACGACCCCGAAACGCTGCTCATGCGTGGCGGCAGCTGCATCATCAGCCCCGCAGGCAAGGTGCTGGCCGGGCCAATCTATGGTGAGGATGTACTGCTGACCGCCGAGATCGACCTCGACGACATTCCCCGCGCGCAGATGGATTTCGACCCCGTGGGCCATTACGCGCGGCCCGACGTGTTCCAGCTGGCCGTCAACACCGCAGCACAACGCGCCGTGCAGCTGGAGCCTGGCGCCAGCACCGCCCCGCATCGCCCATGAAGGTGACCGACGCCATCACCCGGCGCATGTCGGTGCGCGCCTTTCGCCCAGAGGCGCCACCCGCTGCCACCGTGCGCGGCATTCTGGAAACCGCCGCACGCGCCCCTTCGGGCGGCAACCTCCAGCCCTGGCGCGTGCATGCGCTCACCGGCACTCCCCTGGCCGAACTGTTGGCGAAGGTGGCCGCTGCGCCGCTGCAGGCAAAGCCCGAATATGCGGTCTATCCACCCAACCTGTGGGAGCCTTACCGCACCCGACGGTTCGAGAACGGCGAGCAGCTTTACGCCACGCTCGGTATCCCGCGCGAAGACAAGAGCGCACGCCTGCAGCAAATGGCGAAGAATGCTCGGTTCTTTGGCGCGCCCGTGGGTATTTTTCTCAGCATCGATCGTGACATGGGCGCGCCGCAATGGGCCGACCTGGGCTGCTATCTGCAAAGCGTGATGCTGCTCGCGGTAGAGCAAGGCCTTGGCACCTGCCCGCAAGAGTTTTGGGCATTCTGCTCTGAACCGGTGAAGGCATTCCTGGGCCTGGGAGCCCGCCAGACACTGTTTGCAGGCATTGCCTTGGGTTACGCTGACGAACTGGCTCCTATCAACCAGATACGCACGCCGCGCGCGCCGTTTGAGGAATTTGTCGAATTGCGCGGGTTTCGCCACGACTGAAGGAGTCACTTGTGTGCGCCAAGTGCCCGATAAAATCGACGAATTTCTAGCACTGGATGATTCGCTTGCACGCTTTGCAAGACTCTTGCTTGCGTTGCTGAGGCAAGCGCAGCAGGCGTCCCGAGAAAAACAACCCTGATGCCTGCTACCCCTCACGCTTTGTCGCACCCGAAATACCGCGCCGATATTGATGGACTGCGATCGATTGCCGTTCTGTCGGTGGTCGCCTTCCACGCCGCGCCCGACTGGATTCATGGCGGCTTCATCGGCGTCGACATCTTCTTCGTGATTTCCGGGTTCTTGATCTCAACGATTCTTTTCAGCAATCTGGAGAACGACACCTTCAGCCTGCGAGAGTTTTACGCCCGACGCATCAAGCGCATTTTTCCGTCACTGCTGCTGGTGCTCATGGCAACGTACGCCATAGGCTGGTGGGTATTGCTGGCGGGCGAATTCGCGCAACTTGGCAAGCACATCACTGCCGGGGCGCTGTTTGTCTCTAACCTTGCGCTCTGGAGCGAAGCCGGCTATTTCGACATTGCAGCGGAAACCAAACCCCTGCTTCATTTGTGGAGCCTGGGAATTGAAGAGCAGTTCTACATTCTCTGGCCCGTGCTCCTGGTGCTGGCCTGGAAGAGGAAGTACAACCTCTTGACCCTGACGCTGGCGTTTGGCGCCATCTCCATGGCGCTCAATCTCAAGGGCATAGCAAAAAATCCAACCGCCACGTTCTATTCGCCCCAAACCCGGTTCTGGGAACTGCTCTGCGGGAGCCTGCTGGCGTGGGCTTCGCTTCATCCCCACCCCAAGGCAGTCGCGCTAAAAAGCACTCTGGATCGCTGGATTCACCGCATGCTGTACCGCAGCCTGCCTCCTGGCAACGGCACGGCGCTGGCAAACGCATTGGCCCTGGCTGGAGCGGCTTTGCTCGCATTGGGTTTTTTGAAGATCAGAGCGGAGCTTGGCTTTCCCGGCAAATGGGCCATTGCCCCGGTGCTGGGCGCCGTAATGATCATCTCCGCCGGCCAGGGGGCCTGGTTCAACCGCGTCGTTCTGTCCAGCCGATTGGCCGTTTGGTTCGGTCTGATCAGCTTTCCGCTGTATTTGTGGCACTGGCCCTTGCTCTCGTTTGCCCGCATCATGGAAGAAGGGCTGCCACGCGCGGACATCCGTCTGGGGGCTGTGCTGCTGGCCATTGTGCTCGCCTGGTTGACTTACCGCCTGGTCGAGAGACCCATCCGGTTTGGCACACACAACCGACTCACAATTGCCACCCTGTGTGTTTTGATGGCCGGTATGGGCGCACTGGGCTACTACACCTTCCGCCAGAACGGCTTGAGCTTTCGCATGCAGTCGCAAATCAGCCAGGCACTGCTGGACCAGACCGTCGAACCATCGAACACACAGCTTTCGGATGGCTCCTGCGAAAAACTTCTCAATTTCGCGATGGGGCCTGGCGCGGTCTGCCTAACAAACAGTGCTGCACCTGAAGTGCTCGTGGTAGGTGACAGCCACGCCATGGCTTTGAACAGCGCCGCCTTATTGGGGAAAGTTCCCATCAAGACGATGTTGATCGGAAACCACGGCTGCCTTCCCCTCATGGGGTACTCCGTTCAGGATGGCAAGCTGAACAAGGGCTGCAATGCCCTGCCAGACCAGGCGTTCAAGGTCCTTGACCGCTATCCGTCCATCCACACGGTGGCCCTTGCCACACGCGGGCCGTTGTACTTTTCCGGTCATGGCTACGGCATTGAAGGCCCCAGCACCTATTCCATTTTCGCGCTGGACGGCACCAAGGCCAGCCAGACCGACATGTTCCGCAAAGGCTATTCGCAGTTCGTGAAAGAACTGCTTCTGCGCAAGAAGGACGTAGTGTTCGTCATCGACCCGCCGGAATTGGGCGAGGATCCGAAAGGCTGCCTGTTCAGACGGCCCGTTTCGATTCTCGAAAAACCCGTCTCCACCTGCACCCAGGACAAATCCAAGGTCGTCGCCAGGCAGGCGGTGTACCGTGACTTGGTGGAGCAGATTCGCAGCGACAATCCAGCACTTAGGGTATACGATCCGATCGATTTTTTCTGCGACGCCGCACGTTGCTACGGCTTGCGCGACAAAAAACTACTGTACTGGGATGACAACCACATAGCTGCCTGGGCCAGCGAACTGGTCTTGGATGATATGCGTAAGCGGAAATTCCTGCCCTGATCGCATCATTTGAGCAGCGCCAAGAACCACGCGCCCCTCAAACAAGGCCATACTGCTCCAACAGCGGCGTTGATCGTGCGGGCCCACCTGAACAGGAAGCGCCATCAACTACAAGGCCTCATGCGTCGGCCTACAGCACGGCGCTGGCGTTGGCCCTACGCTTGCGGCCGGAGATCCTCTTCGCTTCGCGTCCCCGCACACCTTCATGCCCACACCCTTATCTACCTCTGCCTCGTCGGGCACTCCTCCCGACGGCCGTGGCGCAGGCGATCCCTCAAAACCCCCAAAAATCCGGCCCAGGCGCACGCCAGCCTTGTCGCTTTCCGCCTGGAAGCAGTTCATGGGCGTTGCCAGACCCTATTGGCAGGGCGACAAGAAACGCACGGCGTGGGGGCTGTTGGCGTTGCTGATTGGCCTCATGGTCTTCGAGACGCAGTTAGCGGTCATGCTGGTCGACAAAAGCGGAGAAATGACCTCCGCGCTGGCCAGCAGGGATGCGGATCGCTTCTGGGCTGCGGTGCGCACCACGCTCTGCGTGCTGGCCTTTGCGGTACCGGTTTATGCGTTTTACTACTACATGCGCGATGCATTCTCCAACTATTGGCGCCGCTGGTTAACGCTGCGTTTTTTGGATGGCTACCTGGGTGAGCGCAAGTACTACGAAATTGGCGCGCGCGGCGACATCGACAACCCGGACCAGCGCATCAGCGAGGACATCAACACGTTCACCGGGCGCTCCACCCACTTTCTGCTGGTTTTCATTGGCTCCCTGATGCAACTCGTCGCCTTCAGCGCCGTACTTTGGTCCATTTCGCACACGCTGGTCGCCATCTTGGCTGTCTACGCCTTTCTCGGAACCTTCGGCGCCCTGTACTTGTTCGGTACGCCGCTCATTCGCCTGAACTTCTGGCAGTTGCGCCGTGAGGCTGATTTCCGTTTCAGCCTGATGCGACTGCGCGAGAACGCTGAATCGATAGCCTTCTACCGCGGTGAAGCACAAGAGCGCGCGCAGCTCAATCAACGCTTTGACGCCGCATTCAGCAACTTTGCCCGAATGATCAAGAAGCAACTCTCGCTCAACCTGTTCCAGCGCGCCTTCAGCCAACTCACCCTGGTAGTGCCCAGCGTCGTGCTGGCAGGCGCTGTGCTGGCGGGCGAAATGGAAGTGGGCCGCGCGGTGCAGGCGGCGGGCGCTTTCACTGCGGTGCTGGCGGCCGTCTCGCTCATCGTGGACAACTTCGAGAGCTTGAGCCGCTTTGTGGCGGGTATTGACCGGCTGCACGCGCTCTCGCAGGTAGTGCTCAAAACCCCGGCCGCTCCAACACCTTGGGCCGAGCCACCGGCGATGGACGGGGTAGCAGCCGTCATGAAGACAGATCCCTCGCCCACGATTGGGAGGCGCGCTGGCGACACCTTGGCCATCGAGGGGCTCACACTGTATACGCCCGATTTCCGCCGCATGTTGATACAGAACTTGTCGCTGCACATCGCATCCGGAGAGGCGCTACTCATCACAGGCCCGAGCGGCTGTGGCAAGAGTTCGCTGCTGCGCGCCATTGCCGGCTTGTGGAACAGCGGCAGCGGCATGGTGCAGCACCCGCCTATCGAAGACATGTTCTTTTTGCCACAACGCCCTTACATGCAAAGTGGCACGCTGCGCAGCCAGATCGTTTATCCGGCGGCCACGACCGAACTTGCAGATGAGCGGCTGCTGGAACTGCTCCAGGCGGTGCACCTCGAGACCCTGGCCGAGCGGGTCGGCGGGCTCGATGCAGTGCACGATTGGGAAAAACTGCTGTCCACCGGTGAGCAGCAACGCCTGGCGTTTGCGCGGGTGCTGGCATGCAGTCCCCGCATGGTGATTCTGGACGAAGCCACCAGCGCGCTCGACAGTGCCAACGAAACCGCGCTCTACCAGCGGCTGCGCGAAAGCGGCATCACCTTGGTGAGCATTGCGCACCGGCATGCGGTGCTCCAGTACCACAGCCATGTGCTGGAGTTCAAGGACGACGGTGCCTGGCAGCTCAACGCCGCTGCTGACTTTCAATTCGCTGAGTGAAGCAAGGCTCTCTGCAATCGAGCCAGCTCACACCACGCCCATGAGAGCAATGGACGTCGAAACTTCAGCGCCGTAAGCACTCAGGCGCTTGCGCAGACACAGCACAGCCTTGTCCTTGGACAGCAAAATCGCCTCGTGCGCTGCAGCCAGGTCAATGAAAGGCTGGTCGTCGGTGTCCTTGCAAATAGCACTGGCGCGCGGTGCGGGCCCTACGGTTTGCACAGCGGCGTCAAAGCGTGCGAGTACCGCCTCTGGCGTGAGGCCGTAAAACGCGACACGGGGTGCAATCTGTGGATAGCCGAGAACCCTGGAGAGTTCGCTGCGCATCCCGGAGGTGGCTATCCAGCGCAGCGCCCCAGAAGCCAGCAGATCGGACAGCAGCGCGGTGGCGGGATCGGCAAACACCAGCAAGTCGAGCACGACGTTGGTATCTAGCACCAAGGCGCGCGAGACCCCTTGTGAAGTTGCCACGGTCAACTGCTGCGGTTCAACCCCCATCGCCAGGCCCGGCGCGCGGCGCGCGCACCGCGCCCTTGACCATGTCGAAACGGAACAGGCGGCACTCGATCGGGCCGTTCCACATGGGCACGCGGCGCGATTCTTTCAGGCGCATCTTGCTGGGGAGCTTGAGGTCGGGCGTCAGCATCCAGGCCGTCCAACCTGCATAATTTTTCTTCCAGTGCGCGGCCAGTTGACTGAAGAATTCGCCGCCATCGTCGGTGTGCGCCGCCTCGCGTCCTACGGCGTCGCCCTGGGCGCGCTGGGCAGCACGCTCAGAGGCGTTCTGTCCCGCCGCGCCAGCGGCCGCAATACGCTCACCGTAGGGCGGGTTCAGCAGCATCAGGCCTGGTGCATCGCACGGTGGCATGCGTTGCAGCGCGTCACCGCCACGCAGTTGTATGGCACCAGCCACGCCCGCACGCTCGGCGTTACGCTGGGAAAAATCGACCATGCGGTGCGATACATCACTGCCAAAAATGGCTACAGCGCTTTTCTGTTCTTCGTTATGTGCTGCATTTTTTATAGCATCCCAGACATGTGACTGGAAAGGCAGAAGTTTCTCAAAAGCAAACCGGCGACGCAGGCCCGGCGCGATGCGGCAGGCGATCTGCGCCGCCTCAATGATCACGGTGCCGCTGCCGCAGCAAGGGTCATACAGTGGCATGGGCGCATCGCCATGCGGATCCCAGCCGCTGGCGGCGATCATGGCGGCGGCCAGGGTTTCCTTGAGCGGTGCGTCGCCCTTGTCCTCGCGCCAGCCGCGCTTGAACAGGGGCTCGCCCGAGGTGTCGATATAGACCGTGGCCTCTTCTGTGGTCAGGTGCAGGTGGATGCGTATGTCCGGCCATTGGGTGTTCACGTCCGGGCGTACGCCGCTCTTGGCACGGAAACGGTCCGCCACCGCGTCTTTCACGCGCAGACCGGCAAAGTTCAAGCTGGTGAGCGGGCTGTGCTGCGCCGTCACCTCGACCTTGAAGGTCTGGCGCGTGGTAAACCAGATTTCCCAGGCCACGCTGCTGGCCGCTTCGTACAGGTCGTTTTCGTTGCGGTAGGGGCGGTGGGCCAGCTGCACCAGCACACGCTGCGCAAGGCGGCTGTGCAGGTTGAGCAGCATCGCATCGCGCCAGGACGCACGCAGCAGCACGCCGCCGCGTCCGGTGAGCAGATCGTTTCCCGTGAGGCCAGTGATACGGTGCACCTCGTCGGCCAGAAAACCCTCCACGCCAGCGGCGCAGGGTAAAAAGAGTTGAAGTTGGTTCATAGCAAGCCCCGAGGATAAGGCTTTCCCCCCGGAACGCCTCAGGACAATCGCGACGAAATGAGTTGTTGTACGGGCACAGGCCGACCAAACAGGTAGCCTTGGTAGCCCGTGCAACCCTGTTCCACCAGATAGTCAAACTGTCCTTGCTGCTCCACACCTTCGGCGACCACGGTCAGCCCCAGGCTGTGGGCCAATGCCACGATGGTGCGGGCAATGGCGGCGACATTCGGGTCGATCAAAATGTCGTGCACAAAGGCGCGATCGATCTTGAGAAGGTCCAGCGGCAGGCGCCGAAGGTAGGCCAGGGACGAATAGCCGGTGCCGAAATCATCGAGCGCAAGCCCGATGCCGTGGGATTTGAGTTCCAGCATTTTGGCGATGACGTTTTCAGCGTCACTGAGCAACAGGCTCTCGGTCAGCTCCAGCCGCAAACGAAGCGGGTTGGCGCCGGTCAACCGCAGCGCAGCCAAAACGCCATCAACAAACGTCGATTGCTGGAACTGGCGCGCACTGACGTTGACCGACAGGTACAAGCTTGCGGTGGTCGGGCTCGCGGCCCATTCAGCCAGTTGGAGGCAGGCGGCCTCGAGCACCCAGTCACCCAACGGCAGGATGAAGCCGGTCTCCTCGGCCAGTGGAATGAAATCACCCGGCAGCACGGTGCCGCGCTGCGGATGCTCCCAGCGCAGCAGCGCCTCAGCGCCGGTCATGCGCCCGTGGCGGTCAACCTGCGCCTGGTAGTGCAACCGAAAATGGCCCTGCTCCAGGCTGGTGCGCAAATCCGCATCGAGCTGCACCCGCTGTGATACGACGGCCTGCATCTGCGGGTCGAAAAAGCGCAGGGCGTTGCGCCCCGCCGACTTGGACTGGTACATCGCCAAATCAGCCTGGCGCAGCAGATCATCGACAGTGGCCGCCTGCCCATGGAAGAGGGTCACACCAATGCTGGGCGTGTTGCGCAGTTCATGCCCTGCCAGCACATAGGACTGGTTGAGTGCTGTGAGCACCTTCTCTGCAACCACCCGCGTCTGCTCAGCCGCTTCGGTCGCATCGTGGGCAAGCTCCTCCAGCATGACGACAAATTCATCCCCCCCGAGGCGTGCGGCCGTATCGCTGGCACGGATGGAATCTTGCAGGCGCCGGGCCACCTCCACCAGCAGCAAATCGCCCACATCGTGGCCCAAGGTATCGTTCAGGGCCTTGAACTGGTCCAGGTCGATGAACAGCAACGCCCCTCGCCCGCCCGTGCGCTCGCCCAAGGCCATCGCCTGCTGCAACCGGTCGAGCAGCAGACGCCGGTTGGGCAAGTGGGTGAGGGGGTCGTAGAAGGCCAGGTGGCGAATCTTTTCCTCGGCTTCCTTGCGTTCGCTGATGTCAGAGAACGCAGCCACGTAGTGCGTGATCTGGCCGTCACCTCCATGTACTGCAGAAATGCTCTGCAGCAGGGGGTACACCTCGCCGCTTTTGCGTCGATCCCAGATTTCACCAAACCAGGCACCCCGGTCAGCCAGCGACTTCCACATCCGGACGTAAAACGCCGCGTCATGGCGCCCGGACTTGAACATGGCCGGTGTGCGCCCAATCACCTCGTCGGCCCCATAGCCGGTCATGCGGGTGAAGGCGCGGTTGACGCGCAGGATGGTGCCCCGGGCATCGGTCACGATCATGCCGTGCAACGATTCAAATGCCGTAGCGGCGATGCGCATCTCTTGTTCAACCCGGCGACTTTCGGTGATGTCCCGCAGCACCACTACGCGATGCGTGGCCACGCCCTCTCCATTCTGTACTGGGCTGACCATGGCTTCGAACCAGAACGACTGCCCATCGCGGCGCTGGCCTTCCAGGATGCACGGGGTTCCGTCCCCGCGGTCCAGACAGGCTCTGTCCTGCGCCTGCGCACATAAAAAATCCGGATTCCGGCCCAGAATCTCGCCGGAGGAATACCCTGTGATTTCACCCAACGCTGCATTGGCAAAGGTGACCAGGCCTTGCGCATCGACGATCAGCACGCCCTGAGAGATGGAGCTCAGCGCCTTGTGATGCAACCGCAAGATGTCTTCATTTTTGAGTCGCTCTTCTGCCTGTGCAATACGGACCAAGTTGTCACGGAACACCAAGGTGGCCCGCGCCATCTCGCCAATTTCATCGCCACGCTGGTGGTCGATGATTTCGACATCGGTGTCTCCGGCCTTCTGCGTTGCCAGCCGGTTCATGGCGCGGGTGATGCGCTCCATCGGAAAAATAATGCCCCGCGCCAACGCACCCGCCATCAGCACCGTCAGAAAGATCCCCGCGAAGGCGACAGCACCGCTCCAGAACACGGTTTGGCGCGCCGCCTCCTCGGCGCTGCGCGCTTGCACGATCAGCGCCTGCGCCATGCGGTCTTCTACCAGGCGGAGCTGGTCGATTCTCCAGGTCATCACGGCCAGCCAGTGCGCCGTCGTGCCTTCTGCAGACTCCTGCCGCGTTGGCATCCGCTGAAAAATCCAGCCGCGCAACCGCTCGATCTCTGCGGCCTTCATGTCGGCCAGCAACTGCTCCAGTTGCTGCATGGATGCCGCATCGGCAAAAAAACGGAACTGCTCCAGAAAATGTGCCTGCCGATCGGCCTGCGCAACAAACACCTGGCGCGAAAGTGCATTGACCTGGGGGGCCGCGAAATAAGTGGCGCCCAACGCACGCTCCATGCCTGCCAGTTCCTTGGCCTGCATGAGATTCACAAAGGCATAGATGGTGCGCGAAATATCCGCATCGCCGCCCCAAAAGTACATCTCCTGAACGATGCCAATCAGCGCATGAATGGCGGCGCTGTAACGTGCCAGTTGCACCTCGGGTGTCACATCGTGTGCCGCCGCCTCCCTGCGCCACGCAGGCAAGGCATTCCATTGCACCCGCGCATCCTCGATGCGCAAACGAAGGCGGTCATCGTAATGGTCCAGATCCAGCTGCTGCAGCGCCTGCTGTAGCGCAGCCAGTTGCTCGTCCGTCCGAGCATGGCGGACCGCCTGGCTCAGGACGAAATCGGTGCCACCCGAACCTAGATAGGCCGCCGACAGGCCGCGCTCAAGCTGTACCTCGTGCACCAGGCTCCCGGCAAATGAGGCCAGTTCAGCCATTTCGCGCAGGCTGCGCATGTCGTTGGCCGTGCGCTGATGGCTGGCCAGCACCCACACCACAAAGAACAGAAAACCGGCCATCGGCAAAGCCAACGCCAACGCAATGCGCTGTCCAATCGGAATATTCTGTAGTCGGGCTTGCATCGCGGTTCGGTCTAAGTAAGGGGCGGGATCACCTCGCGATGACGGCGATCTCCGGCGAAAGGCCATTATGCGGGCTGTAGCCAGACAACACAGCGCCCTCTCGATCCCATGGCCCGCAAGCGCTGATTGCTGATCGGCACCTCCCCTCCCTGTTGCGTTGGCATGACCGTAGTCAACATTGTTGCGCAAGGCGCCGCATCTGAGGGATTCACCTGAGGGCGCGTTCGCACATCGCGGTCATAGACTGTGGATTCCTGCGCCGCCGTGGCCGCAGGCCCGAGGACTGGAGCTTGCCTTGCAACCTACCGACACCACGCAGCCGGACTACTTCCACAAGGTCGTCGATTGCCAGTGGGCCTGCCCTGCCCACACCCCCGTACCCGAATACATCCGCCTGATCGGCCAGGGCCGCTACGACGACGCCTACATGATCAACTGGGTATCCAACGTGTTTCCCGGCATTCTGGGCCGCACCTGCGACCGGCCCTGCGAGCCCGCCTGCCGGCGCGGCCGGGTCGAAGAAAGCAATGGCGCCCACCCCGAGCCCGTGGCCATCTGCCGCTTGAAGCGCGTGGCGGCCGACAACAAAACCGCCGGGATCAAGGCGCGCATGCCCGCCATCGCAGCACGCAACGGCAAGCGCGTGGCCTGCGTGGGGGCCGGCCCCGCATCGCTGACCGTGGCGCGCGACCTGGCGCCGCTGGGCTATGAAGTCACGGTATTCGATGGCGAGGCCAAGGCGGGGGGCTTCATCCGCAGCCAGATTCCGCGCTTTCGGCTGCCCGAATCGGTGATCGACGAAGAAACCGGCTACATCCTCGGCATGGGCGTGCAGTTTCGCAGCCAGGAGCGCGTGGACTCGCTGCGCGCGCTGCTGCAGCAAGGCTACGACGCGGTGTTTGTGGGCAGCGGCGCGCCGCGCGGGCGCGATCTGGAGATTCCAGGCCGGCGCGACATCGAGGGCAACATCCATATCGGCATCGACTGGCTGGCTTCGGTGTCCTTTGGGCACATCACCCGCATCGCACCGCGCGTCATCGTGCTGGGCGGCGGCAATACCGCCATGGACTGCTGCCGCTCGGCGCGGCGCCTGGGCGGCACCGACGTCAAAGTCATTGTGCGCAGCGGCTTCGACGAAATGAAAGCCTCGCCCTGGGAAAAGGAAGACACCCTGCACGAAGGCATTCCGATTTTGAACTTCCATGTGCCCAAGGCCTTTGAGCACGACAACGGTCAGCTCACCGCCATGACCTTCGAGGTGGTGCAGGCCCAGTACGACGCACAAGGCCACCGCAGCCTGGTGCCCACGGGCGAGCCCGATGTGCGCGTGCCCTGCGACGTCGTGCTGATCGCCGTGGGCCAGGAAAATGCGTTTCCGTGGATCGAGGACGATCTGGGCATTGCCTTCGACCGCTGGGGCCTGCCGCAGCTCACACAGGGCACCTTCCAGTCCACGCTGCCCCAGGTGTTCTTCGGCGGCGACGCGGCCTACGGCCCGAAAAACATCATTACCGCCGTGGCACAGGGGCACGAGGCGGCGGTGTCGATCGACCGCTTCCTGCACGGCGAAGACGTGCGCCAGCGCCCGGCACCGCACACCAACCTGGTGTCCACCAAAATGGGCATCCACGAGTGGAGCTACAACAACGACATCTCGAACGACCTGCGGTTCAAGGTGCCATGGGCCAAGGCCGAGGTGGCACTGGCCAGCATCCGGGTAGAGGTGGAGCTGGGGTTCGACGCCGCCACCGCCTTCAAAGAGGCCAGCCGCTGCCTGAACTGTGACGTGCAGACGGTGTTCAACCGCTCCACCTGCATCGAGTGCGACGCCTGCGTGGACATTTGCCCCATGGACAGCATCACGTTCACCTTCAATGGCGAAGAGGAAGATCTGCGCAAGCGGCTCAAGGCCCCCGCCGGGAACCTGACGCAAGCGTTGATGGTTTCCGCGCCGCTCAAAACCGGGCGCGTCATGGTCAAGGACGAAGACGTCTGCCTGCACTGCGGCCTGTGCGCCGAGCGCTGCCCCACCGGCGCTTGGGACATGCAGAAGTTCCGCCTGGATACCACCCAGGCCGGCCCGCAATGCCGCGATGCCCAGATCACCCGCCACACGCTGGAGGCCGCATGAAGCCCATTGAAGCCGTCAACGACTTTGTCATCAAGTTCGCCAACGTCAACGGCTCGGGCTCGGCTTCGGCGAACGAGCTGTTCGCCAAGGCCATCCTGCGCATGGGCGTTCCGGTGAGCCCGCGCAACATCTTCCCCAGCAACATCCAGGGCATGCCAACCTGGTACGAGGCCCGGGTGTGCGAGCACGGCTATTCGGGGCGACGCGGCGGCGTGGACATGATGGTGGCCATGAACCCGCAGACCTGGGACGCCGACGTGGCCGAAATCTCGCCCGGCGGCTACCTGTTCTACGACAGCACCCGGCCTATTCCTGCGTCCAAATTCCGCACGGACATCACCGTCATTGGCGTCCCGCTGACCGAGATCAGCAACAACGCCTACACCGAGCCGCGCCAACGCCAGTTGTTCAAGAACATCATCTACGTGGGCGCCCTCTCGGTGCTGCTCGACGTGGAGGCAGAGGTGTTTGAGAAGCTCTTTGCCGAGCAGTACAAGGGCAAGGAAATGCTGCTCGACTCCAACGTGCGCGCCCTACATCTAGGGCGCGACTACGTCAAAGCCCACCTCCAGGCACCCCTGGGCATCCGCGTGCGCCGGGCCGACGAAGTGGGCGACCTCATTTTTACCGACGGCAACAGCGCAGCCGCCCTGGGCTGCGTGTATGGCGGCGCCACGGTGGCGGCTTGGTACCCGATCACGCCCTCGTCGTCGGTGCCCGAGGCCTTCCAGAAATACTGCGACAAGTTCCGCATCGACCCGGACACCGGCCGCAGCAACTTCGCCATCGTCCAGGCCGAGGACGAACTGGCCTCTATCGGCATGGTGGTGGGCGCCGGCTGGAACGGCGCGCGCGCCTTCACGGCCACTTCGGGCCCGGGCATCTCGCTGATGACGGAGTTCATCGGCCTGGCCTACTTTGCCGAAATTCCGGTCACCATCATCAACGTGCAGCGCGGCGGGCCATCCACCGGCATGCCCACGCGCACCCAGCAGTCGGACCTGCTCAGCTGCGCCTACGCCTCGCACGGCGACACCAAGCATGTGCTGCTGTTCCCTGAAGACCCGTACGAATGCTTTGAACACGCGGCAGCCGCACTGGACCTGGCCGACCGGCTGCAAACCCCCATTTTTCTCATGACCGATCTGGACATTGGCATGAACCAACGACTGTGCAAACCCTTTGCGTGGGATGACACACGCCAGTACGACCGGGGCAAGGTGATGACCGCCGAAGAGCTGGAGGCGGGCAAGGATTTTGGCCGCTACAAGGACGTGGATGGCGACGGCATTCCCTGGCGCACCTACCCCGGCACGCACCCCACCAAGGGGAGCTTCTTCACGCGCGGCACCACGCGCGACCCCTATGCCCGCTACTCGGAACGCGGGCCGGACTACATCTACAACATGGAGCGATTGCTGCGCAAATTCCGCACTGCCGCTGACCTGGTGCCCCAGCCCGTGCTGCGCAGCGCAGCGCATGCCACGCCGCTGGGCGTCATCTACTTCGGCTCCACCAGCCCGGCCATGCAGGAAGCGCTGGACGTTCTGACGGCCTCCGGCACCGACATCGACGCGATGCGCCTGCGCGCCTTTCCCTTCCCCGATTCGGTGGACCGCTTCATCGCCACGCACGAGCAGGTGTTTGTGGTGGAGCAGAACCGCGACGCCCAGATGCACGCCCTGCTGGTCAACGAGCTGGGCGTGGACCCAGCGCGCCTCGTCAAGGTGCTGCACTACGACGGCACGCCGATCACGGCGCGCTTCATCACCCAGGCGATTCAGACCCATCTGCAAGGCGCCCAGGCGTTGATCAAGGAGGCCGCATGACCTACCTCGCCAAGCCCCGGCTGCACCACCCCACGCTGACCCACAACAAGGTGGGCTACACGCGGCGCGACTATGAAGGCCGCATCTCTACCCTGTGCGCGGGCTGCGGGCACGACTCCATCTCGGCGGCCATCATCCAGGCATGCTGGGAGCTCGACATCGAGCCGCACCGCGTGGCCAAGCTCTCGGGCATCGGCTGCAGCTCCAAGACGCCAGACTACTTTCTGGGCGCCTCGCACGGCTTCAACACCGTGCACGGGCGCATGCCCTCGGTGCTGACCGGCGCCAACCTGGCCAACCGCGACCTGCTGTACCTGGGCGTCTCGGGCGATGGCGATTCGGCCTCCATCGGCCTTGGGCAGTTCGCCAATGCCATGCGCCGGGGCGTGCGCATGGCCTATATCGTCGAAAACAACGGCGTCTACGGCCTGACCAAGGGCCAGTTCTCGGCCACGGCGGACCGGGGTTCGCGCAGCAAGAAGGGCGTGGTCAACAACGACAGCCCGGTAGACCTGGTGGGCCTGGCGCTGCAACTGGGCGCCACCTATGTGGCGCGCAGCTTTTCGGGCGACAAGGAGCAACTCGTGCCGCTCATCAAAGGTGCCATCGGCCACGGCGGCGCGGCGTTCATCGACGTCATCAGCCCCTGCGTGACCTTCAACAACCACGGCGGCAGCACCAAGAGCTACGACTACGTGCGCCAGCACAACGAGGCCGTGAGCCGCATCGACTTCATGCCCCGGCACAGCGAAATCACGGCGCAGTACGCGCCCGGCGAAGTGATCGACGTGCAGCAGCACGACGGCGCCCTGCTGCGCCTGCGCAAGCTGCACACCGACTACGACCCCACCGACCGCTACGCCGCGCTCAGCTACATGAACGCCCACCAGGCGCGCGGCGAGGTAGTGACGGGCCTGCTCTACCTCGACCCGCAGGCCACCGACCTGCACCTGTCGCTCAACACCAGCGACGCACCGCTCAATAGCCTGGGGCCGACCCAACTCTGCCCCGGCTCGAAGGTGCTGGAAAAACTCAACGCATCGCTGCGCTGACCTTACCGCCCCGCTGCAAAAGGAGCCCTGCCATGGCCGAACGCACCGTCTTCCAGTCGATCTCGCAGCGCCACGTGGTGAGCCTGGGGCCCCAGGCCAGCGTGTGGGAGGCGGCTTGCGTGATGACGCGCGCCAACTGCGGCAGCGTGCTCATCCTCGACACCCTGGGCACCCTGCTGGGCATCCTGACCGAGCGCGACCTGATGACGCGGGTGCTGGCCAAGGCGCTCAGCCCCGAAACCACCCTGGTCTGCGATGTGATGACCCCCCATCCACAGACCGTGGGCCCGGACATGAAGGTCTCCGAGGCGGTTTTGATCATGATCGAGCGGGGTTTTCGGCACCTGCCCATAGTGTCGCCTGCAGACAAGATCCTCGGCGTTTTTTCGGTGCGCGACGCCCTACCACGCGAGATCGGCGACGCCGTAAGCCTGGCGGAATTCAATGACCAGGTGAACGATGCCCTGGGCTGAATTTGTGGCCGTGCAACAGGGCGCTTCCCACCACCACCCTGCTTGGCGGACAATCGCCACTATCGACCGACCATACAAGGCAAGACTGCACCATGGGTATTTTTGACCGGCTCTGGGGCGCCTCGCGCAAGCCCGCCCCCCAGCCTGACGCCAGCACACCGGCCAGCGCACCGGTGCACGGCATGGAACCGGCAGAAACGGTGGAGCGGCGCCAGCGCGAGCGCAAGGATGCGCGCAAAGGCATCAAAGCGCTGATCATTGACGACTCGCCCACCGTCGTGGCCGCATTGCGCAAAATTTTGCGCTCTGCCGGCTACAACACCCTGGAGGCTTTGGACGCCGAGAAGGGGCTGGCGCTGATGGAGCAGGAACCGCCCGATCTGGTTTTTTTGGACATCATCCTGCCCGGCATGAATGGTTTCAACGCCTTGCGGCTGATCCGCAAGAACCCGGCCACCCAACACGTTCCGGTCATCATGATCAGTGGCAACGAACACGCCACGGAACAGTTCTACGCCAACCGCATCGGGGCCGACGATTTCATGAAGAAGCCGTTCTCGCGCTTCGAAATATTTGCCCGCATCGAGAACCTGCTCGATGCCAGCCAGATGCCGCGGCGCAAGACCGTCTGACGACCAGCCCCTGCGCCCCGGCAGCCGCTCAGGCGGCTTTTTTCAGAATGGTGTAAAGCTGGTCCTTGATCTGCAGCTTTTCCTTCTTCAGGGTTTCAATTTCGTCGTGCGAGGCCGGTGAAATGGTGGCTTCCATGTTCTTGATTTTCTGGTCGAGCTCGTTGTGCTGATCGAACAGGCGCACAAAATGACGGTCCGTGGTCTTGAGCTGGGTGATCAGTTCGCGGAATTCAGGAAACATGCAGACTCCTTTTCGTCGTGGTGAAAAACCCCGGGCAGTGCGGCGCACGGCCTCGTAACAACACTTTACTCCGCTGCGTGCGCTGGTCGCTTCAAGGCAGCCATTTTTTCAGCAGCGCAGCATCGGGCGCACCAATGCTGCGCTGCACCGATCCATCGCGGCCCAGCAGTACGACGTAGGGCGTGACGTTGGGCCATGTGGGGTCTACGCTTTGCCGGATCGCGGGCTCAAACCCCTCAAAGGCATACAGCCGCGTCAGCCCCAGATAGTGGCGGGCATGTTCCACGGCGCGCACGCCTTGCACATCCATCATCACGGCCGCCAGCTCGACTGGCCGGTGCGCATCCATGACAAAACTGCGCAGCTTCTCGAAGGCGTCCGGGCACGTGGAGCAGTAAGTGGTGGTGAAGATGTACGCCGCAGGCCGTGGGCCTTTTTCCACCAGCCGGGCCCAGGTGGTTTCGTCAAAATGCGCTACTGAACTGATAGCTATTGACGGCGACCTGGCAAGCGCAAGAGGCAGATTGAAGCCAAAAAACAATGCCCCGACCGCCAGGGTCACACAGGCACTGCGCCGCTGTTTAGAACTCGATTTCATGGACTCTGACCTCTGCTGCGTTACGCCACACTACCACCATGCGCTGGTCCTGCTGCACCAGGCGCGGAAAATCGTTGTCTCCATCGACCTGGCCCAGCACCTGCTCGCGGAACGTCTGCCCCCCGTCGAGGGAAATCCAGGCCTTGAGCGTGCTGGTCATGCCATCGGTACTGCGCCAGACCACGGCCACCCGCTCGCCCTGCGCGGCCACGTCGGCATGTTCAGCGCGCGCATCCGGAAGCATGCGCACCGTTTGCAGCCGGGGCTTACCGTCAGGGGCCAGCCGTGCATAGCGTACACCGGGCACCTTGTCCTCGCCTTGCTGGCGGATACCGAACCAGACCGTATGAAAACCATCGGCCGCCACAGCCAAGGCCGGGCCGTGGTGCGGGCAGCCATCCACCCGCCACTCGTCGTAGGTGGCACGCACCACGTCGGCCGGGGCCTCCCCGCGCAGCACGGCAAAGGCATGGTCGCGCACATTGGGCTCGAACACATGCCGCCACAGGGCCCGCATGGCCCCATCACTGCCTACACCGAGCGCAATGCGACAGCATTCGCAAGAGTGGTCGGCCACCTTGGTGTCCGGGCCAAAGGTGGCACCACCATCGCGCGAGATGTTGCGGTAAATGGCGGCCCCCCGGTAGCTGGATTTGCCGCCCACCTTGGGCGCCGCTTCCAAGTCCCGCTTGTCGATCCAAACGGTGTGCAAAACACCTTCGGCGTCGAAGCCCATGGACTCGAAACGGTGGGTGATGGTCTGGCGGTCGGCATGCACTGTGACGGGCGCCGCAAAATGCTGCCCCCCGTCCACCGAGCGCAGCAGCCGCACATAGCCCGTATTGGGCTTGGCCAGCGGCTGGGTATAGGCAATCAGCACCGTGCCCTGGGGGCCAAAAACCAGTTTGGGATGGTTTTCGCCGTCGGCCGAGACCGCATCGCCCGCCGTATCCAGCACGCGCGGTGCGCTCCAGCGCAAAGGCGCTGTGCCCTGCGGTGCCGGCGCGTTTTGCACAAACAGGCGCCCCTGGCCATCGAGGCCTGCCAGCCACAGCGCGCCATCGGGCGCCATCGCGACCCCCACCCCCAACGGCGTGCGGGGCTTGCGGGCCACGCGCTGTGTGGCTGCGGCGGTGGGCGCAGCGTTGGCCGCTGGCGCGGCCACAGCTGCTGCAGAGTGCATATGCTGGGCCCCGCCGACGCTGCAGCACAGCGCCAGGGCCAGGCCACAAGCCCAACGCCCAGAGGATTGCAAAGCCGATTTCGATCGATTCATGTCCGCTCCTACTTCATGCTGTAACGCAGCTCGGTCTGCACCGAACGCTGGGGCAGGGTGTGCGCCTGCCACGATGGCTGGTTGGTGGCATTGTTCACGCCCAGCGCCCATTCCCAGTGCGGGGCGAACTTCCACACGGCTTTCAGATCGAGCTGGTTCACGCGCGAGACGCCGCCATAGGTATCGGGGTTGCTGTCGATGTTCAGCTCGGTGTTGTACGCACGGCCGCTCCAGCGCCAGGCGGTGCCCAGCAGCCATTGCGCATTGGGCCGGTAGCTGGCCTGTACGGCGTAGCGCTGCTTGGGGATGCGCAGCCACTGTTTGCCCACCTGCGCCGGATTGGCGGCATTGGCCTTGACCACAGCGTCCGTCCAGGTGGCGCTGCCGCCGATGTCCAGGCCCCGGATGCCCACATCACGTGCCTGCCACACCATCTCGATGCCCTGGGTCAGGACGCGGTCCACATTGCTCACGCGGGTGATGCTCGGAGTGACGGTGGCGTCGGTCTGGCGCAAGATGGTGTCCTTCACGTCGTCACGGAAGTAGCTGGTGCGCAGCCAGTGCTCACCCCAGTATTTTTCTGCCGCCAGCTCGAACGAGCGCGACACTTCCGGCCGCAGGTGGGGGTCGCTGGTGGTGATGCTGCTGCCGGTCTTGGCGCCGTTGAACAGCTCGTCCACATTCGGGAAACGCACACCGCGCCCATAACTGGCCCGCAGCAGCAGGTCGTCGGCCACCGTCCAGGCCAGCGAGAGCTTGGGACTGGTGGAGTGCAGGCTGCGCTTGGCAAAGTTCTGCTGCGCCACGGGCGGGCCAGCGAAATACTGCGCGCCGTCGGCCGCCTCGAAAGTCTCCAGCCGCACACCCGAGGTCAGCACCAGGTCGGGCGTGAGGCGCCAGGCATCCTGTCCATACAAGGCCGTTACGGTGGTGGTGCCGTAGAAGCGCTGGTCCAGGGTCGTCTCGGTCGTGCGCCAGTCGCTGGCCAGGTGCACCACGTTGTTCAACTGGTACTGGTTACGGTGCAGTCCAAACACCAGGGCATGGCGACCCGCGCCAAAATCCCCGACCGTGGGGGTGTAGGTGGTTTGCAGTTCCAGCGTGTTCCAGCCCGTGCCGTCGCGCCGCGTCACCGTGCCCGTGCCGCCCAGGTCGGCCAGGGGCGGCGCCAGATCGGCCTGTCGGTTGGCATCGCTGAGCATTTTGTAATCTGTCAGCATCACCGAGGCATTCCAGCCCGTCGCATGCTTGGTCTTCCAGGTGGCGCCGAGCTGGCGGTGGCGTTCGTCGCGCTGGCTGGGGGCAAAAGCGTTGGCCGCCACGTTGAAGCGGTTGACGCCATCGTTCACCACCCCGCTCCAGAGGGGCTTGCCTGCGGCGTCGCGCAGGTAGGTCATGTTGCGCACCGTGCTGTCGCTGCGCCACAGCGACACGCGCCCTTCGATTTCCTGGGTGGCAGAAATGTCGTAGCCCATGCGCAGGTTCACGGTGTCCTGCAGACTGTGGTCGCTGCCTGTGGCGCCAAAAATGGCGCGCTCGCGGCCCTGCGGGTCGCGGTCGTAGCGGATGCCTGTGACGGGGGTGCCCGTGGTGGGCGCGGCAAAGGCACCGCTGGTGGCGCCCCGCACCGCATTGGCGTAGCCCATGGGGTGGCCTGCGCTGTCCTGGTGCTGCACACCCAGCGCCACCCAGAGCCCGGAATCGAGGCGCGAGGCAATGCGCGCTGACAGTTGCTTGCTGCCGTAGCTCTCGTGGGTGCCGTACTCGTCGAAAGATTGCCGGTTGTATTTGATGCTGGCCGACGCCTCCAGCCCCCGGGGCTTGCGCTCGGTCACCACCATGGTGGTGCCGATGGAGTTGCCGGGGTAGATGGCCGAGTACGGGCCGTACAAGGCATCGACCCGTTCGATGGCCTCCACGTTGATCATGTTCCAGCGCGGTGCGTCAAAGCGCCCGAGAAAATTGGAAATCAGATAGCCATCGAGGTACACCAGCGCGCGGCCCGGTTGCAGCGTGCCAAAGCTGCGCCCGCCAATGTTGGCATTGCGGTCGCCCAGGTAGCGCTTGCGCACGGTGGTGCTGGGCAGCAGGCTGGCGGCATCTTCCGGGTTGAAAATGTTTTGCGCCTCCAGCTCTTGCGCGGTTTTGCTGGCGGTGCTGTTGGGCAGATTGGGGTCCAGCTGCGAGCGTGTTTCGGTCACGCTGATGGTTTGCAATTGGGATTCGGTGGCAATGCCTTGGGCCAGGCCCCAGGCGGGGAACAAAGCCAGGGCCGCAGCCAGAGGGGCCAGGCGCAGGGCCGGGCCGGAAGAAAAACGGGGGTTTCGCACGAATGCACTCCAGAAATACCAGTCAAAAAAGCTTCTGACGCCCTATTCATGAGCGCAAGCAGCTATAAAAACGATAGTTCAGGAGAGCACAGGCGGGCCACGCGGCGGCGGCACAGTGACCCGGCCCGCCGCGAGTGCGGCCACGGGTGTGTAGGACGGCAAGGGAGCAGCGCCCAGCGCAGCCCGTTGCAGGCTCCAGGGCGACGATGCGGGCACGGGTGCCAGGCGATCGGCACAGAGCAGGCACATCGGGCAGTCCACCGGCATTTCCGTCAGCGGTTGCCCCGAGGACGCATCCAATGCACCCGACGCATCCACCCACTGCATGCCCATGCTGGTGCAAATCTCCATGCCCACCGGCGTGCGGTTGGGCGCCAGCGCGTGCGATACGGTCGAGCCCAGCGCACCAAATACCGCCAGCAACACGGCCAGCCACAACCACACCGCACGGCGCAGCAGCGCAAAGTGCACAGGGGGAGCGGCGTGGAGACGGGAATTCATGGGGAAAGCCCCAGGATTCTACGGCCCAGGACGAGAATCATTACCATGGCGCCATGACCCTCGTGCAAGCCCCCGCCGCCCCGGCCCCTGCGACCGCCAGCGAAAACATCGCCCCCATCACACCGTCCCGGCAGGTGCGCGGCGCCTGCCCGCACGACTGCCCCGACACCTGCGCCCTGCTCACCACGGTGGAGAACGGCGTGGCCGTGCGTGTGCAAGGCAACCCCGCGCACGCGCAGACGGGCGGCGTGCTGTGCGCCAAAGTCTCCAAATACCCCGAGCGCACCTACCATACGGAGCGCGTCCTCACGCCCCTCAAACGCAGCGGCCCCAAGGGCAGCGGGCAGTTCACGCCCGTGGGCTGGGACGAGGCGCTGCAGGATATTGCTGCGCGCCTGGGCGCGATCGCCGCGCGCGACCCGCAGGCCATCCAGCCCTACAGCTATGCCGGCACCATGGGCCTGGTGCAGGGCGAGAGCATGGACCGGCGCTTCTTCCACCGCCTGGGCGCCTCGTTCCTGGACCGCACCATCTGCGCCACGGCGGGCGGCGAGGGCCTGGTGCACACGCTGGGCGGCAAGGTGGGCATGCGGGTGGAGTTCTTCGCCGAATCCAAGCTCATCCTCATCTGGGGCAGCAACTCGATTGGCAGCAACCTGCATTTCTGGCGCATCGCCCAGCAGGCCAAGCGCGACGGCGCCAAGCTGGTGTGCATCGACCCGCGCAAGAGCGAAACCGCCGAGAAATGCCAGGAGCACATCCAGCTCCTGCCCGGCACCGACGCGGCGCTGGCACTGGCGCTGATGCACGAGCTCATCGTGCACGACTGGCTCGACCACGACTACATCGCCCGCCACACCGTGGGCTGGGAGCGGCTGCGCGAACGCGCCCTGCAATGGCCGCCCGAGCGCGCCGCGCAGGTGTGCGGCGTGCCGGTGGAGCAGATCCGCCAGCTCGCGCGCGATTACGGCACCACCCAGCCCGCCGCCATCCGCCTGAACTACGGCATGCAGCGCGTGCACGGCGGCGCCAACGCAGTGCGTGCCATTGCCTGCCTGCCCGCACTCACGGGCGCCTGGCGCCACCGGGCGGGCGGCGTGCTGCTGTCCAGCTCGGGCAGCTTCCCGGTGGACCGCGCCGCGCTGCAGCGCCCCGACCTGCTGGCGGGCCGCAGCCCGCGCACCATCAACATGGTGACGATTGGCGATGACCTGCTGCGCACAGCCTCGCCCGCCTTCGGCCCGAAGATCGAGGCGCTGGTGGTCTACAACAGCAACCCCGTGGCCGTGGCGCCCGAGTCGGGCAAGGTGGTGCAAGGCTTTGCGCGCGAAGACCTGTTCACCGTGGTGCTGGAGCATTTCCAGACCGACACCGCCGACTACGCCGACTACCTCCTGCCCGCCACCACGCAGCTCGAACACTGGGACGTGCACCTGGCCTACGGCCACACCGACGTGCTGCTGAACCAGTCGGCCATTGCTCCGCAAGGCCAGGCCCGCAGCAACGCGCACATCTTCCGCGACCTGGCGGCGCACATGGGTTTCACCGAGCCGTGCTTCGCCGACAGCGACGAAGACCTGTGCCGCCAGGCCTACGGCGCCCAGGTAGATTTCAACCGGTTGCTGGCGCAGGGCTTCGCCCCGTTGGGCGGGCCGGACGCGCCGTTTGCCGAAGGCGGCTTTCCCACGCCTTCGGGCCGCTGCGAATTTTTCAGCGAACGCCTGGCCGCACAGGGCCTGGACGGACTGCCGGACCATGTGCCCAACCACGAGGCTGCGGGCACATCAACACAGTACCCGCTGGCGATGATCTCGCCGCCCGCGCGCAACTTTCTCAATTCCACCTTCGTGAACGTACCCAGCCTGCAGGGCATCGAGAAGCGCCCGCTGCTGGAGATCCACCCCGAAGACGCCGCCGCGCGCGGCATTCACGAGGGCGGCGTGGTGCGCGTGTTCAACGACCGGGGCAGCTACCGCTGCCACGCCACGGTGAGCGAGCGCGCCCGGCCCGGTGTGGTCAATGGCCTGGGCATCTGGTGGCGCAAGATGGGGCTGGACGGTACCAACGTGAACCAGCTCACCAGCCAGGCGCTGACCGACCTGGGGCGCGGCCCGACCTTCTACGATTGCCTGGTAGAGGTGGAGCGCGACACAGCGCCCCAAAGTACTATCAATTAAATAGCTGCTAGCGCTTACCCAATAAGCGCCAGAGCCATTTTTTCATATTTTTCCAGGCGATCGACTCAACCACGCCAGTAGTTGTTGGCGGCCGAAACCGTCTGGAAGTTGATGGCAATCACCTGCGAAGCGGCCGTCAGACCGTCGGCCGACTGGGCGTACTCGGGGCGCAGCTGCTTGAGCGTCTCCATGTCGGGCTGGGTGTACTTCACGCCACGGCGGCTGAGCGTGATGGCCAGTTCAAAGCCTTCTTGCGGCGTGGCGGTGATGAGCGAGGGCAACCAGGTATCGGCCATGTTTTCTCCTTGAGAAGATCGTGGGGACAGAATGCCGACGTGGAACATGGAAACGATCCTGTTCTGATCGACGCTGGACTGTAGCGCGCGGCGTACGCCACCCGCACTCAACCGATACAAGCCCCCTTTGCGAAAGCGTTTATCGCTCTAGCGCACTCCGTTTTCAGGAGCTGCTTACGCTGACTGGGCAAGCGTTCAAGCCTTATTTCGCTTGAATTTTTGCAGGACGCCAACAGCGGCGCCGAAGGCCTCTCAGCGTGCGTCCCGCGTTCCTGCCGCAATGCGTTCGGGCGACACCACAACGTTCTGATCGATGGCGCCGCACAGGCTGTGGCCATCGCGCCCCTTCATCTCGATGCGGATGGTGTCGCCCTCCTGCATGAAAGAGGTAACGGCCTTGCCATCCTGCAAGGTTTCCATCGTGCGTTTATCGGCAATGCTGCTGTAGCCCCGGGGCCAATCGTTGCGGCCTTTGGCGGCCTGCACGGCGGGGTTGCTGACCGGGCCGCTGCAGACAATGCTGCCCGTGCGCAGCGGGCGCGTGGTACAGGCCTGGGCAATGAGCTGGCCGAAGTGAAAACCCATCTCCGGCCCGGCATCGCACAAACCCACCTTGCGGCCGTTCCAGGTGGTCTGCAGCGTGAGATGCACCCTGCCCTGGTCCCAGGCAGCGCCCAGCTCGTCGAGCGTGACGGCGACAGGGCTGAAAGAAATGGCGGGGCGGCTGAGCAGCGGCGCCTGGCCGCGCTCGCTCTCGATGGTTTCCAGCGCACGCAGCGACACGGTGTTGGCCAACATCAGCAGGCGGATGCCATCGAGCGCCTGCGCGGGCGTGCAGCCGCGCTCGACGTCGCCCGTGACCATGGCCAGGCCCGCACCAAAGTCGATGCCCATGGCGGCGCTGGGAACGACGATGTCGTGACACGGGCCCAGGCTGGCATCGCTGGCGGCCTGTTGCAGCTGCGGCTCACGGCGCAGGCTGGCGGGCATCTCCACGTTGCGGACCTTGCATTCCAGTTCAGTGGCGTGCAGGTAGGCGTTGCCCTGCAGGCACTGGTAGGCGCGCGGCAGGGGCGCCATGCAGTGGCGGGGGTCAAAAGGAAAGGCGTGGCGTGCGCGGCCCGCGTTCAGGCTGTCGTACAGGTCCTGCAACTGCGGTGCGTAAAAACCCCAGTCGTCCAGCACCTGCTGCAGGCGGCTGGCGATGTCGGTGGCGTAGTGGGCCATGCCCAGGTCGCGCGAGACGAGTACCAACTGGCCATCGCGAGAACCGTCCTGCAAGGTGGCAAGTTTCATGGCGGAGTATTCGTGGAAGAAGGCGGCGGCGCCAGGGCACCGGGTTGCAGACGGCGCATTCTAGGACAGAGCGGGCGCCGCATGTCCCGCTGCAGCGAGGGCGCATACGCGCCGTGTCCGGGCGATGCCCGGGGGCGTGGGTTAACCTTTGGCCTGTTCTTTCGATGCATTGCCCATGATTCCGCGCCGCTCCCTGCTGACCATTTTCGCCCTGGTGCTGGCGCTGCACGCCCTGGTACTGGGCGTTGCACTGCCCGACTGGGGCGCCAGCCAGGCGGCCCCCATTCCGCGTTTTATGACGCGCACCATTGCTGCGCCCGCTCCCGTTGCGGCACCGGCCGCAGTTGAGACCACCGCACAGACGACCAAGACCGCCGTGCGTAAAAAACCACGCCCCGGGACCCCGCGACCCGCCTCTGCCGATGCGAAAGAGACAAGCCTGCCGCCGCCCCCCTCCACGGCACTGGAAAGCCCCGAGGTCGTTGCAGCGGCAGACCTTGAAACGCCCGGCATGCCCCACGAGGAAGCCGTGGCAACCCCGGCTGCTGCCGCAGCCAGCGCACCCGCCGACGAAGCGCCCGCTGCCAAGGCTGCACCCGGTAGTGCCATCGCCATTGCGCCCCCCGGTGCGGACGACGCCCCGGGAAGCACCCAGCCTGCCCCGGTGCTGTTGCCCGCACCGGCGCGCCTGGGGTTCGATGTCACGGGCCAAGCCAAGGGTTTCCAGTACAGCGCCCGGGCCGAACTGGTGTGGCAGCACGACGGCCAGCAATACCAGGCGCGCCAGGAGATCAGCGTGCTGTTTCTGGGTTCGCGGTCGCAGACCAGCGTGGGCGAGCTCACACCCTTGGGCTTGCAGCCCCGGCGCTTTGGCGACCGCTCGCGCAGCGAAAAGGCCGCGCACTTCGACTTTGCCCAGGGTCAGGTGAGCTTCAGCGCCAACACGCCTTCAGCGCCCATTGCGCCGGGCGCCCAGGACCGGCTCAGCGTTTTCGTGCAACTGGGCGCCATGCTCGCCGCCGCCCCTGAGCATTACCCAGCGGGCACGCAGATCAGCATCCCCACGGTCAGCGCGCGCGCCGCCGACACCTGGGTGTTTACCGTGGGCGAAACGGAGCAGCTTGACCTGCCCATGGGCCACATCCGCGCGGTGCCGCTGCAGCGCCTGCCGCGGCGCGACTACGACCAGAAAGCCCAGCTCTGGCTGGCGCCGGAACTGGGCTACCTGCCGGTGCGCATCCGCATCACGCAGTCCAACGGCGACTATGCCGAGCTGAGCCTGCGCGAACGCGCTGCGCCCTGATCGGCAGCAGATCCCTGGTTTTCGTGGAATACTGGGCCCGGTAGACATACAGGCCTTGAACTTGCCGCCACTGCGGCCATCTGACAAGGACTCAGACCAGGGAGACCCACACCATGCACATGCTCTACGACTCGGAATCTTTTGTGGTGGTGCACATGCTGCCCGACGCCATTGCACCCCACGCCCACTCAACCCAGGACGCCGTACCGACGCCGCCGCAACTGGCACGCCACGGTTTTGAGATCGTGGACAAGCGCTCAGGCAAAGAGGTGTACCTGGACGGCTCCTGGGCCGAGATGTTCCAGCAGCAAATCATCGCCTGGCAACGCGACGCCCCCACCCAGGAGGAGGTGGAAGACACGCTCGACAGCTACACCGGCCTGGCCCAAAACCCGGTGGTGGTGCATTGAATGTCCGTGAACTTTAGGCAAAAACAGGCCCAAACGCCCCCTACTGACAAGCGTCAGCAGCTATTTATTCAGTAGCACTCTACACCGCAACACCGCGGCGTTGGCGCATTTCCTGCCCCATGGCCTGCAAGGCATCCGGTGCCAGCAGCGCACGGGCAGCCGGGTACACCACGTCTTCCTCGCTGCGGATGTGGGCGTCGTAACCCTGCGCAAACCGGGCCAGCACGGCTTCGTCCTGCGTGCTCCAGCATTCAACCTCACCCTGAGCAAGCGCCTGCAAAAGCCCGCGCGCAGCCTTCCAGTGGGTCTCCATGCGAACGTGATCGCCCTGCAGCTGCCGCACGATCGCAGCGACCTCGGCGGTGCCGCGTTCCAGCAACAGGGGAAAGACGTGGAGTTCTTCGTCCTCATGGTGCAAGGGGGCCGCGATGTCGAAGTAGCGCAGCACGTCGCGCGCAGCCTGGCGGGCCGAGTCGTCACACGCATGGGTGTGCAGGTAGTCGATCAGGCGCTGCAGCAAGTCCAGCGAGCGCTGCACGCGTTCGTGGCAGGCTTCGAGCATTTCAAACGGCGTATCAAACCCGACGGCGGCTGCGCCAAAGCCAGGCAGGTGCACTGTGCTGGCCATGGTGGCTTAACCAAAGCGCACCGGCTCACCCTGCCGGTTGAACGGGATAAAGGCGCTGTGCGCGCCCTGCTTGATGGAGTCCACCATGCGCTGCAGGGGGGCTTCAGCCTCTTCGCTGGTGGGCGCCTTGTCCAGCGTGCCGGACATGGCGGCAACGAACACCATGGCCCATTCGTGCCCGAACTGGCCAGACTCTTCGGCCAGCGCCTGGAAGGAGGCAATCTCCTCGGGGCGCTTGTCCACGCACATCATGGGCACCAGCGCGCCCCCTTGCCCTGCGGCAAAGCGTTCGCGCTGGGCGGGAGTGGCGTCGTCGGGCAGTTCCACACCGGTAAAAACAAACAACAGCCGCTGGGGTTCGGGCTGCGCACGGGCCGCGTGCAACAGGTCATCAAAACTTGCAATTTCCATGGTCACTCCAGGTATCCAAAAAATCAGCGGGCCGCACTAGCAGGCGGGAGATCGCCCAGTGTGCGCACATAGTCGGCTGGGCTCGGCCGAACCCGCGCGCTCTTGCGCGAGAGTACCGTCCCCAGGCTGACGAAGCACAGGGCATGCTCGCTCTCCTGCAGGCCGAAAAGTCGGCGTAAAGCCGTTGACTTGAGCGCTTTGCCGCTCGTCAGCGCAGACCCAAAGCCCAGCGCAGTGGCCATCAGCAGCATGTTCTGCAGGGCGCAGCCGGTGGAGATGAGGCGCTCGTACAGATCCACCTCGGGATCACCACGCTGGCCATCCACCACGGCCAGCAGCAGCACAGGCGATCGGAACGCCTTTTCGCGCGCCTGCTCCAACTGTTCGGGCAAGGCCATCGCATCGCGCTCCTGCAAGGCATCGGCAAAAACATCCGCCAAAAATGTGCGCTGCGCTTGTGGCACCAGCACAAATCGCCAGGGCAGCAACTGGCCGTGGTCGGGCGCATGCGCTGCCGCAGCCACGATACGGTCGAGCTGCTGCGCATCGGGCCCTGGATCGCCCAGCCGCTTGGGCAAAATCGTCTGCCGCGCCTGCATGAGCGTCGCCGCCATGGCGGCGAAATCTGCCGAAAACGGCATTGCTTGCGTGAAGGCCTGTTTTTCCATCGTGCGGCCTCAGCCCGGACGCCCATCCACGCGCAAGCGCCCATACCAGATGCCCAGCCGCACGCCCCAAACGCCCATGGTCCCCGTCCACAGCAGCGCTGCAACCAGCAGCAGGCTGCCCGAGAAAGCCGTCGGCAGGGTTGCCACGATACGCAGCACGGTGGCCGCCTGCAACACCCAGAACAAGGACCAGGCAATGCGGTCGGCCACCAGGGCGCGCCCACTGTGTCCACACGAAACACGGGTGACCATGGCCAGCATCAGCGACGCCAGGCACCCCATGGTGAGGGCATGCAGCGCCCCCAGGCCGAGGAAAGGCGTGTCTTGCACCAGCCCCAGCAACTGGGAAGCACCGGCCAGCACAAAGGACAGGCCCAACCAGAGAAAACCAATGTGCAGCATGGCCAGCAGACGGTTCTTGAGACTTTGCACCAGCCCCCACACCCCGGCCAACCACAACAGCACAGCGCCCACGCCCAGCTCCAGCACGCCGCGCAGCAGCATCCAGACGGGCGCCACGGGGCCGCGCAGCGGCCCTTCAAATTCCACCCAGACGGCGGCTGCTTCAAAGGCCGCGGCCCCCAGCATCAGCCACAACAGCCAGAGCGGGCGGAACACCGTCACCAGCGGCATCGCGCTGGAGGTGAAAAACGGAATCATGCGGTGCGCTACGGTGACGTACACCACCAGCACAAAGCCCCACAACCCGGTCAGAACGAATACCCGTGCGGTGTCCTGGGCGTCCCACACAAGGCTGGCACACAGGCCCAGCAGGCTCAAGCTGCCGACGATCGTGGCCACGCCAATCGCCCGTGCATGGACCTGGTCTTCGGCCCGGCTGCGCAGCACCAGACGCCAGAACAGCACACCCATGGAGGTCAGCCCCAACCACGCCAGCGCCGCGCCCAGCAGGCACACCGCGGCCGACAGGTGCGCGCCAGCCAGCCAGGTCAGCCAACCCACTGCCTGCAACACCAAAGGAGCGCGCAGGGTGCGCGTCGGCCAGGGCTCAACGCCTAGCCATTTGGGCCCGGCGGTAAAAAGAAAGCCGGAAAAAAACAGCGGAATGAAACCGAACACCATGGCGGCCGCATGCACCACCGAGGGAGAGAGCGGGTAGGCCAGCGTTGGCCAAGAAGAGACACGAGAGACCTGTACCAGCGTCCACCATGCGCCCGAAGCCACCAGCAGCACCATAGCCAGGAAGAACCCCAGCCGGTGCGGTGCGAGCATCAAGTAACGCCAACGCCAGAGCCGATCTTGCTGCGCCACTGCTTCGGCGGAGGGTTTGCCCGCAACGGGCCGCACCGGAATGACCGGCCGCTCACTCATACGGATTTGCATTCAGCCGGATAACTAGGCGGGGAGCCGCAGACAGTGCTTTGGCACGGCAAGGCGACCCAACGACGCTATACGGTTGAAGGAAAATCTGTATCACCCACAGGTTCCCAGGTGGCCGCACTGGGTGCAATAGTCGCAACCGTCCTTGCGGATCATGGCATGGGCGCCACACTCTGAACACTTCTTGCCGGCCATGACAGGGGGCATGGCGGCCAGCGGCGCATCGCCCTGCACCGACTCCTGCACGACAGGGCCGTGCTGTCGTGCACGGCGGGCCAGGATGTTCTGGATGGCGTAGGCAATCGCGGCCACTTCGGAGTCATGCCACTTGGGCACCTGCGTGCCGTCGTCCTTCTGGTGGGTCCCCAGGCGCACGGGTCCACGGTCCCAGGCGACCTTGCGCATGTCGGAGAGCGCACGTTCCAGGAAACCGCCGCGTGCGGCCAGCGACAGCAGACGCATGCTCGACGTGACCCATTGCTGCGACTCGCCACTCTGGCCCACGGGCATGAAAAATTCGATGGCACGGTCGACCGTACCGGTGCCCTCGGCATTGGGAACCGGCAAGAACGAGACGATGAGGTACAGGCGCTTCTGGCCTTCCTGAGTCCAGTAGTCCACCTTCTCGGCCACGGCCGAAAGGGCGCCCTTGGGACGGCTTTCAATCACCGTTCGCATGGGGTCGACCGGCGGCGCGTCGAGCGCAGCGGCTGGTGCGTGGTCGGCCTGCGGCGCCGAGTGCACTTCGAGCACGGAG
>JAANMW010000172.1_pt1 | contig 71375 bp, 69 predicted proteins | sample 7279671 | NCBI WGS metagenome assembly JAANMW01 (sample SAMN14094541, study PRJNA606508) | bioreactor metagenome | isolation source: A lab-scale SPAN reactor treating ammonium-rich wastewater day 247 | place: Ireland: Galway | collected 2017-09-19 | reverse complement strand
GGCAACAAAGACCCCAAAGCCGCCCTGGCCCGGCTGACCGACGAAGAGCGAACGGTGATCGAGTCCAGCATCGCCGGGGACCGCAAGACACTCGTTGCCGATTCGTTCATCCCCGCTACCATGGCCGTCATTTACTTGTTGCTATTCCTGTACTTCAGAGCCATCGGCGGTTACAAGGCGGTGCATATCGTGCCCTTGGAGGAACAGGCCAAAGCCGCGAAATGACCGGCCATAGCCGTTAAGTTGCGTTGCTGACATCGAACGGCGGTTGCCCTGGCAGCCGCCGTTCGGCTTTTCAACGAGCACTCAGAACCTGCCAGATTTGATCTTGAACGGGATTCCACGCCGCATCGTGCGTCGTGCATTGGCTCAAGGCGGCATTGAACCGCGCGCGCTTCACCCAGCCCACGCTTCCATCGTTGGCCGTGGCGTTCACGCCGTCCCGATGGCGTGAATCCACGCGGGCGGGCAGGCCGACGATATCGGCCAGCACGGCCGTCTGGCGAAGCGCTTCCAACTTTGGCCATTGCGGGGGTGTGTCGGCCCCGGCCCAGTCCACCACGGGATTGCTGCCATAACCGCCTTGCAGGCTCACGCCGTTGGTGCGGGGCGGCCAGGGATTCTCCGGAGTGTTGAAGGCGCGAAATGGATCGCGTTCCGCCGGACAATACAACACGCGCGGCTCGTCGAGCAGCCCCTCGCTGTGTAATCGCCCCAACAGGACGCCGTGGCCGGGCGGCACGACATAAATCGTCGTGTTGAATTGCTTCCGCCCCAGCCGGTAGCCCAGCGGCACCGCGCCGTCATGGTCGAGCGCATGGGCTTGAAGCAGCAGGTAAAGTTGGCGTTGATTGTTCAGGCAGGCCGTGCGCTGGGCACGCGGTTTCGCGCGCGACAATGCGGGGAGTAGCAAGGCTGCGAGCAGCGCGAGGATGGCCACCGCCACAAGCAACTCCACCAGGGTGAAGCCCGGCTTGCGGCGCGGCTGGGAGTGGACATTCATCGTTTCAGTCAGGTCAACGCTACGCTGGAGAATGGCACGAGACCGTGTTACTCGAAAGCTGGAAACGACTCCTGGCTTGCCTAACGGCAAGGTTGCCGCATAGTAAGGGCGCTTGCATCATGGGCGCTTGGCGCAGTGGCTAGCGCGTCTCGTTTACACCGAGTAGGTCGGGGGTTCGAATCCCTCAGCGCCCACCATTTCGGAACCAGACTCGTGTTGGACGAGTAGCGACCATGGTGTCGGACGTTTCGGTTGCTTCGGCGGGGATTATTCCGCAGCTTGGGGACAGACGATCCTTCATGGGACCAACCGCACCAATCGAAGTCCTGCCGACCCACACCTGGCCGCTCTTCCAGGAAGCCGTCCGGCGCGCCACCGACTTGTTGCGTGTCGGCGAAGTGGTCGCGCTGCCGACGGAAACGGTTTATGGACTGGCGGCCAATGCGCTCGACGCGGCTGCGGTTGCCCGCATTTACGAAATCAAGGGCCGCCCTGCGCACAATCCCATCATTGTGCATGTCGCGAATCAGGAAATGGCCCGAAGTTGCGTCGCGCACTGGCCCCCGGCCGCGGACTCCCTGGCCCGGGCCTTCTGGCCGGGACCGCTGACGCTGGTATTGCCCAAGAGCCGCACCATTCCCGACATCGTCACTGCGGGTGGTCCGACCGTGGGCATTCGCTGGCCGTCGCATCCTTTTATTCAAGCCGTGATTCAGGAATGTGGCTTTCCGCTGGCGGCTCCGAGCGCGAATCTATCGAACCATTTGTCCCCAACGAACGCGCAGCACGTCCGCGAGCAACTCGGTGACCGCCTGCGGTTGATCGTGGACGGCGGTCAAGCTCAGGTGGGTTTGGAGTCCACCGTGCTGGACCTTACCAGCACACCGCCCCACGTTCTGCGGCCCGGCATGATCTACGCCGAATCTTTGGCGGCAGTGATCGGGGAAATCTCGGACGCGACCAACCTCCGCCCGGCGACCGAGGTTTTGCGCAGTCCGGGGTTGTGGCCACGACATTATGCGCCCAAGGCCAGGCTGCTCGTGCTGTACTGGCAGGATGAAACCGACTTGCGCTCACAGATTGGCAGCCGCTTATCATCCGGGGTCAGAGTCCACGTCATCGCGCACACAAAAATTCCGTCGCCCGGCACCTTTGTTGAGGTGAGCGTGATTCCGCACGATGCCGAAGCGTTTGCCCGCGCGCTTTACGCCGAGTTGCATCGGTGCGACGCAGCGGGCGCGGAGTTGATCGTGGTGGAAGCGCCGCCGCAAACAGTCGAATGGCGGGCCATTGAGGATCGTCTGAACCGGGCGGCGGCGAGTTGACGAATCCGAACGGATGCCGCAAGCTTCGCGCGTTATGAAAAAGAGATTGTTCCTGGGTTGGTTTCTTCTGGTGGGGCTGCTGGTATCGGCGAGGGGCGCCGAATCCACCGTCCGCGCCCTGGCGTTGCAGGACTGCATTCAAGCGGCCTTGGAACACAACCTGGACCTGCGGATTGAACGCTACAATCCGCAACTGTCGCTCTTCGACCTCAACGCCGTGTATGCCGGGTACGATCCGCAATTCAGCATTGAAGGCCAGCACGACTACAGCAAGGCGGGCCGGTCCATCTTCCAGGGGGGTCTCGAGGCGCCAGGCTCGGAGACCGACACGGATTCTTTCCGGTCCAGCCTCGGGGGTTTGCTGCCGTTCGGAACGCGCTACAGTCTGCAAGGCAGCGCCAGCGATCAGTATGGCCAGAGTTTCTTTCTGGATACCAATCTCGTGGTGCAGCCGCGTTCCTTTGAGAACAGCCGCGCCTCGGCCTCCATCAACCTGACTCAGCCGCTGCTCAAGGATTTCTGGATTGACAGCACCCGGCTGAACATTCGGCTGGGTAAAAGCCGGCTGGAGCAGTCCGAACATGCCTTGCGGCTGCAAATCATGTCGGTGATCAACGAGGTCGAGCAGGCCTATTACGACCTGATCTACGCGCGCGAGTCGGTGAAAGTGCAGGAAAAGGCGCTGGAACTGGCCACGCGGTTGTTGCAGGAAAACAAGCGCCGCGTCGAGGTGGGCGCCATGGCACCGCTGGATGAGAAGCAAGCCGAGGCCCAGGCGGCTTCCAGTCGCGCGGACTTGATCCAGGCCCAGAACGCGCTCTCTTTGGCAGAGAATGCCCTCAAGCGACTGATGAGCGACGATTTTGCGACCATGACCCGCATGGTGCTGATACCGTCCGGCACGCTCGACGCCAACCGGCAGTTGTTCAACCTTCACGACAGTTGGGGCAAAGGTCTGACCCAGCGGCCGGACTACCTGCAAGCCAAGCTCACCGTGGAACAGTACGGCATCCGCTTGAAATACGATCACAACCAGCTTTTTCCGCAACTCGAGGTCTTTGGCGGTTACGGCTTGGGAGGTACGGGCAATGAGTTCAGCGACGCGTTTGGCGAAGTGCGGGGCCGCACCCAGCCGTTCCATTATTACGGTGGCCGGCTCGTTATTCCGCTGGCCAACACCGGCGCCCGCAACCGCTACAAATCCACCAAGGCCCAGCAGGAACAAACCGTTCTGCAACTCAAGAAACTGGAACAGGAAATCATGATCCAGATAGACAACGCCATCAAAGTCGCGCAGTCGAACTTTGAGCGCGTGGAAGCCACTCGCGCGGCCCGCCAGTTCGCCGAAGCGGCGCTGGACGCGGAACAGAAGAAACTGGAAAGCGGCAAGAGCACCAGCTTCTTTGTCCTCCAATTGCAGCGCGATCTCACCTCCGCGAGTTCCGAGGAAATCCGGGCGTTGACCGTTTACAAGAAGTCCCTGGCGCAACTCGCTTTCCTGGAGGGCAGCACACTGGAACGCAACGCGGTGAGCGTGGCGGCGAGATGAACGGCGTCAGTCGCGCTCGCGATCCAGCGGTCGTCCCGCGTTCAGGATCCATCGAAAATCACCGATAAAATCCCTCGCCATTTCCTTGGCCTCCTCCGTCTTGAGCGGCAGGTATTTGCCCGTTGCCCGGGAGCGGACGACGCCGGTTTCGTCCCGCAATACGGCTTGGGTGTGAAATACTTTGTTCTTTCGGTTTTCGGCCAATTCCGCCTCAACGATCACGAATTCGCCTGGTTGGACGGGAACCAAAAATCGCACTGTCAATTCGGCGCAGTAGGCAAATCGCCGCGTACCCACGGCACAAGCCCAGACCATGACTTCATCGAGCACTGTGGCAATCAGTCCGCCGTGCATGACCTGCTTGAATCCGATGTGCTCGGGGCGCACCGTAAAACGCGTTTGCACGCGGCGGCCATCGGTTTCAAACCGCAGGCGCAAGCCGGAAGCGTTCGCCTCGCCACAGACGAAACAGGAATGGGTGTGTGGTAATTCTCGCATTGCCCGCCAATAGATTCCGGGCCGGGGGTCGCCGACAAGCCCAATTTTGCGCACGACTGTGACCATTTGAAATTCGCTTTGTTTGGAACCGGCGTACCTCTAGACTTCGCCCATGCCAGAAATCGTCAAGTTTGTGAACAGCGGGGCGGCGAGCATCACCCCGGCCATCGCAGAAAAGGCGTTGCGCCAGCTTCCGCAATGGAAACTGGAGTTCACGCAGATCCACGCGCCGTTGTTCCCGCACCTGGTGGACCAGCTTGAGTTCCTGGCCGACGCCGTTGAGGACGCCGCGGAGGGGGCCTATAAAGAATTGCCCTACTACGCGGTCGCCCAAGCGGTCTTCGCCCTGATTTACTCCCACAAAAAGGTGGGCGTCATTCCTGACAGCGTTCTGAATCTTGGCTATGCCGACGATTCCAGCGTCGTGCGCGCGGTGCTCATCCAAAACGAAAAAGCCTTCGCCACCTATGCGGAATCCCAAGGCGCGAGCTGGCAGAAGATTACCAGCCAACCGTAGGTTGAACTTCAGGCAGAAAGGCGCGGTAGCGGTTTGCCGCACCGCTACTCCACTACCCCAGCTTCCCGTGCCCCGCTTTTCGACTCTTCGGTCCTGATTCCCGCCAGTCCGCTTGAGGTTAGAAATCGCCCGAAGGTGCTCCGCCGCTCCAACACCTCGTTGTGCGTCAGATCCGTGTGCAGAAAGATCAATCGGTTGGCGCGCAACTCATCCTCCGAAACCGAACGCTCGCTGCCCTGCCAGAATGAATCGCCACACTGCTTGAGCGCCGCCATCATGGCCTCGGTCACGCTCTTTGTGCCGCCCTGCTCCGTGTAAATGACGATCAGCCGGCCCCTTTCCCGTTGCCACCACGTCAAGAACTTGTCCGTCTCGGCATAGAGCGCGTCAAACAGCCAGACCTCCTTCACTTTCGTGGACAATCCGCCGCGATCCAGAATGGCGGAAATGACGCGATACCCGCCGCTGTGTCCGGACAACATAATCTGGCCGGGGGCCGAGTTGCTTTGCTTAAACCCCGCCTGCTGGCGCAAAATGGTCATGGCCTCCTCCACGAAGCGTTTGAAACCATCCGCATCCTCAAGTTTGCCGCCGAAGGAATCCGACGCATTGCGCGGTCCTGCTGGCACGATGAGAACGGCATTCCTGCCGCTGGCGGCGAATTGCTCGATCAACTTGAACGTGTTCAAGGTGCCCGCGACGCTGTTGTTCCAGCCATGAAAATGCACCACGAAATCAACTTTGGTCGTCTCGCGAAAGCCTTTGGGAATGAAGAGCGCCACGGTGCTGTCCGAGTAATGTTCGGAAGCGGGAAAGAATCGGTCGCGGTATCGGTGTCCCTCGGCGCGATGCGGATGCGGGAACGGTGCGGACGCAAAAGGCTGGACGATGAGCCGCCCATAAGCCGCGTAAGTTTGCTCCAGCGTTTCCGACGCCGAAGCACCGGCGCTGGCGAATAGCAAAGCGGCAAGGATCGTTTTCATGAGCGTCAACATGCTGCGGCGGCACGAGAAGTGACAGTAGATTGTGTGCCGGACTTTTTCTGAAGCGCTGAACGAGTGCCTCGGCGTCAGTCGGGGAGGGCAAGATTGAAAGGTGAGGTCTTCCTCCGTTGAGAGGCCGCCCCAGACGCCTGCGGATCGGCTGCCAGCGGGATTGCGGTTGGGATTGCTCAACTCCCGGTCGGGCGTGGGCTGTGGGCATTGACGTCAGCGCGCAAGCGACGTTTCTCAAGAACAAGATTGTAAACGGCAATGGTGGCCGGGAAAAGGTTCGAGAGAATCCCGACGGAATCATTCTTGTCGCTGAACGTGAAATAACTCAGCAACAGCGCGCTGCCACTAAGCGACATGTACCAGAAGAGGAGGGGCAGATGCGAGCGGCGCTCACGATGAGAGGCGATGACTTGAACCAGCCAGCGTCCGGCAAAGAGCAGGACTCCGGCATAGCCGATGAGTTTCCAGGGCGTGACGGTCCAAGCGTGACCCAACAGGTGTATCTGAAAAAGAACTTGGTTCATTGTTTTTGCTCCATGCGAACGGGCGGCAATTTGCGTTTGAGCAGCCAGGCAACGCCGATTAAATCATAGATTCCCGCCACGGCGCGGTTCCAGTTGTTATACTTCGACACGCCCGCGCGCCGCGTCCGGTGCCGCACTGGAGTTTCCACAATCCGCAGACCGGCTTGCTTGAACAACGCGGGCAGGTAACGATGCAGTCCCCGGAACGGCACCAACAAATCCACCGCCTCGCGCCGGAATACCTTTTGCGAGCAACCCGTGTCGCGCACCCCGTCATCCAGCAGGAAACGGCGAATCGTGTTGGCGATGCGCGAAGCGACCTTGCGATTCCAAGTATCGTGGCGGTCGGCGCGATAACCGCACACCACATCGGCACCGCCTTGATGGAACGCCGCCAGCAACAACGGAAAGTTGGCCGGATCATTCTGGCCGTCGCCATCCATCAGGCCGCAGATTTCCCCGGTGCAGGCGTGCAAGCCATGATAGATGGCGGCGCTTTGGCCGAGGTTGCGTTCAAAACGAAGTCCTCGAACCCCCGGTGTGAGCTGGATTTGTTGCCACGTCGTGTCCGTGCTTCCGTCATCCACGGCGATGATTTCCGCGCTGGGCAGGACGGCGCGCAACTCCTCCAGCACAACGTGGACGTTCTCCGCCTCGTTGTAGAAAGGTACCACCACGGAAAAAGTTGGCTGGACGCCTGCCGTTTCACGGGCCACCGGAGGCGTTTCCCTCAGACTGTCCCGCGACTCATCACGACCACTGTTGGCATTTTGTTGGGCAGGAGTCATCTCGTGGTTCGATCGTGTCCCGGCAAATCCCACGTTGCCCCCGGTGGGAGATTGGACTCGAATTCTTTTGGGTCTGCTCTGGAGGTCTCGTCAAATACCCGGACTTTCACCCTCTGCAACGTGTCGCCTTGATTCTCAATCTGCAGCCGTCCTTGCGCCACATTGCCACGAAAATCCAATTCCGTCCCCCGGCGGTAACTGAGCCGCGGGTGCTCCAAATGCAGGGATTGTGTTTCCACCCGGAGCGGGCCAAGTAACATGGCTACGGACTGGTTGGTGATGGGCAACGGCTGATTTCCCACGACGCGGATCCATGGTTCACCGGTTTCCGGCCAGCGCAATACTTCGTGCAATGGTTTGGCGTCCGCCCCGAGCGCTTTCTCCAGATCCTCAAAATCGCCGACAGCGACCCACGCTGCGTCATCCCCCTGCAATAGCGCGGCGGCTCGATCGAAGGAAACCGTCGGACGCACGCTGTTCAAATAGAATTGTACCGCAAACGGGCTGTCCACGTAGGTCAGCGGCGGATCCACACCCAGGCGTTCGATGATCAATTTCGACACCTGGACTGCGCCCAGCGTCTGCTGCACGGTGGCGCTGCGCCGCAGCAGAAAGTGCGCGTGGACGAAAACACCGGCCACAACCAACACCACCACTACCATCGCGGTTCGGAATACCCTGCCATTACTCCACGACCCGGTGCTCTTCGATAGTTCGCGCCCGGCCAGGAGCGCGGCAAAGGGCATCAACGGGACAATCAAGCGGCTCTTTTGATGCCCCGCAATGCAGAAGATGGTCAGCCCGATCAGAAAGCCGCAGACCAGGAAGCGCTCGAACCGGCGGATCGCAACCTCGCGCTCAGGCCGTTTCCAATTCCGCCAAATGGCGTACAACGTCAGCAGACTCCACGGCGCAAAACCCAGCAGGAAATCAACCGGCGGTTTGAACAGGTCCAGCGGCGAAGTTTCGTCGGCGCTGCCAAGGGCGTGACCGACGAGTTCCCGCCCGATCATCTTGTCAATGAGTGGCTGACCAAGCTCTGCGTAAGCCAGCGCAAACCATCCTCCGGTGATGAGCAAGAAGATCATTATGCCGACAAGGTGGGAGCCACGAAAGGGCACGGGGAAACCGTTTCGGCGCTCCCAGAACGCCGCCAGCAAGCCAGCCGCTCCCAGCAACACCTCCAAGGGGCCTTTGGCCAACGTACCCACCGCCGCCGCCAGCCAGAACCAACTCCAGCCTGATCCACTCACCCAAGCCCGGTACGCTGCAAGTGCTGCCAGGATCACAAAGAGGGCAAGCACTCCATCGTATCGGGCCGTGCCCAGTTGCGTGTATCCGATCGGTGACACGACGTAAGCGAAGGCCGCCAGAAAACCGGCCCGAAATCCAAACATCCGGCGCCCGGCAAAAAACAGCACCAAGCTGGTGGCGCACAGGGAAACCGCCGCCGGCAGATAAATGGTGAGTCGGGAGATGCGACCTGTCAGCAGGGTCGCCGCCGCCGCACTCCAGGTGAGCAAAGGCGGTTTTGACGCGATCTCGCCCGTGGAATCCTTCTGTACGAACCAGTTGCCATTCTGGACAGCATCCAAAACGTACGCGCTGACCCGTAAGTCATGCCTCGCCAAACGCGGATATCCGGTCAGGCGGACGACGAACAACGTCAGCACGACTACTGCGACCAGCGCGACAGCCATTCGGAAATCACGCGCGCTGGCCGGGCCTTGGCCGGGCAGCCCCGGCACGTCCTGGATTTCAGATTCGTTCACAAAGTGCTCCCGCTATCCCCCTGAGGTGCTTTTGAATGTCCAGGCTGCATCCAGAGAATACGTGGCTGCCGCACAATGGAGTGGAGGCGAAAGCCAAGGCGGATCGGTTGACTGCGGTTAGCGTCAAGTTGCCTTCGTACAAGGTTTGAATCCAAAGACTGTTCATTCAACCGCCGGATGCGCAGCGCACGAATTGCTCCTGAAGGCTCACGCTATTCCCGTTTGGGCGCCGCGAGCCGGCGTTCGAGGGTGTTCATGCTGCTCACGATAAAAGCATCCAAATCACGCGCCAACCTGGCAGTTCTTTCCGGAGTCTTCGCACTCACATCATCGGAGGCTCCGGGCGGAAAGCCCAGGTCCAACTTGTAATGGCGCGCTGGCGTCCCGGCGCTGCCCACCAGAATCTCGTTGCCTTCGATCCACCCGGGCAACGGCTCGCCCACCCGCTTCACATACGCGTGCCCAGGGTCTTCGGGCTTCAACCGGAACACGTCGCGGCCAAAGGCCTGGTGGGGAGTGCTCAATCCCGCCAACCCGACGATGCTCGGCAGAATATCCAACTGCCCCACGGTTTGATGCCGCACCTCATGTTTGCCGCCAAACAATACCGGCGCGTAGAACAACAACGGCACGTGCATGTGCAGCAGACTCACTTCGGTGATGTTCGGCGGAATGCCGAAACCGTGATCGCCGACAAATACAAAGAGCGTGTCGTCAAACCATTCCTGTTTGCGCGCGGACGCCATAAATTGCCCCAGTGCCCAATCCGCGTACTGCACGCCGTGCAGCCGTTTGTTCTGCTCGCCGCCGGTGGTAATGGGTTCGAGCCCTTCAACTTTGGGCAGGTCGAACGGCGCGTGATTGGACAGCGTCAGGATGATGCCGAAGAACGGTTTCTTCCTCGCCGCCAGGTCGGAGAATTCCTCGACGGCGCGATTGAACACGTCGAAATCGCAGGGCCCCCAGTCCTTGTCCACAAAGGTCGGATTCTTGAAGTCATGCAGGCCAATGAACCGCTGCACGCCTTGATGCCGGTAGAAACCCTCCTTGTTGTCCCACGAGAACAGTCCGTTGTAGAGGAACAGCGTTTCAAAGCCGTTCTCGTTGAAGATTCGCGGCAGCGTCCGGAAGGGCTGCTCGCCGACGGACCCCCGGGCTGGGCGGTCGTAGTCGGGCAGGTTGGGAAAGGAACACAAGGTCCCGAACACGCCCTGCGCCGTGTGCGTGCTGATCGAGAACGCGCGATCAAAGAAAATGCCCTCCCGTGCCAGCGCGTCAAAATGTGGCGTCGCGCCGAACTGCGCACCGACCGCGCCGTTGAACCGCGCGGTAAAGCTCTCCATGATCACCAGCACAACATTGCGCGGGCGTTTCACCACCGCCTCGTTGGGCGGCGACACGCGCAGCAACGGGTATTTCTCCGGATCCACCAGTTTCTCCCCCGGCAACAACACGATTTCCCGGACTCGCTGAATCGCTTCCTCCAAGGGCATCCGGCGCTTCCATTGTCGGGCCAGCTTCTTGCCCGACGAGGCGGTGCGCAAGGCATCCATCAGACTCCAAAGCCCGTTCCCCGCCATCTGGTTGGCGTAGGTGTTGCCGGAAAAGTAGGCATTCCCCCAGCGCAGCGGAGTGCTCTGCAACCCGCCCCGAATGCCAATGACCGCGGCGCCGGCCAGGAGCAAGGTTGCAATCGCCCGCCCGGTCCAGCCGACTTGATCGGTTCGCAACTGAAATGGCCGGCGCGTTCCCCAAACAAACACCGCCCAAAGCGCCAGACACACCAGCGTCCAGCGCACCACCGGATACCCGTGCCAGACCATCCCGAAGACAATCGCGTTGTGTTCCGCTTTCGTGCTGAAATACTCATAGGCCAGCGGCCCGAGGCGCATCTGGAATTCCTTGTAAAACTCCACCTCGGCGATCAGTGCAAAAATGCCCACCAGCGACATCAATGCATAAATGCCGAACACGAATCGGCGTTCTGTCCGCCCGGGCGCCCCGCGCCAGATCCGCCACAGCACAAAGGGCAGCGTCAGCCACGTGGCCATGGCCACGTCGAAGCGCATCCCGTGCAACAGCGCCTGCCCGATCAGCGACATTGTGGCGTCCCCGTGATGTGACCATGTGGCGACAATCAGCAATCCGCGCAGTAATTGAAGCATCACCACCCAGGCCAGCCACAACCATAATGCTGGAAGCAGCGCCCGACCCACCTGCTTCGGGAGTGAAGGGTGGTGGATGGGTTCATTTTCGGCCGCAACAGACGCGCGATGAGGTTTGGGTTTCATTTCATTCCCACTGACCGGCGGTTCTCCGTCGTCACAAACTGAATCAGCGACCGGGGCGGTGGTTTCTAAAGCATGCATGATAGTTCACGAAACATGATGCTCTGAGTGTTTATTCCAGGCCCGTGTTCAATCATATATTATCACGAACAAGCATCGCATATAAGCATGCCAATCACGGATAAAAGCAACGGTATAATGACTATTAAAAAGCGTTTATGATTGACCGCACTCACGGCGGAGACGTTGGTGCATCCCGGCCTTCCGGGCTGACAACCCGCAACTTGATGGCTACACTTTGTGCGCATTGAAAACTGGCTACACTTCCGGCCTGCTCATCCGCGCCAACCTCGCGTTCTTTCTCTCACCGAAAACGTGGGGCAAATGCTCGCATGAGCCGCGTTCGCCTGTGGCGCTGCCGCCCGAGGGCTTCGGCGTGTGCGTCGCCAGTTCCGAGAACCCCGCATGTGATGATTACGTGATCGCGCGACTGCGCGAGGCGCGCGTGCGGTGCGTGCGCGTGGATTTCTCGCTGGATTCGTTCGGTGGCTTTCGTGAGCGTTTTGTTAGGCGGCTGTCGCAGGAAGGTTTCCAGGTCGCGTTGCATCTGGTTGCGACGCGCCAGGAAATGGAGGCGCTATTCACGCCGGAAGGCGCGGAACATTGGCGGCAGTTTGCGCGCAATGCTTTCGACCAGTTTGCCGGCGTGGAACTTTTTGAAATCGGCTCAACGATCAACCGTCGTCGCTGGTCGGGCTTCAACTTGAAGAGTTTTCTGCACGCCTGGACTATTGCGTGGGAGGAATCACAATCACGCAACGTCACTCTCGCCGGACCAAATGTTACGGACTTCGAGCCGTTCTACAACATACCCATTCTGCACGCGTTGCGCCGGGCCGGACGCCTGCCCGCGATTCACACCAACAACCTGTTCGTCGAACGTGCGACCGAGCCGGAGGCGTTTGATCACAAATTGCTGGGTCACACGCTCGCGTCGTTGTTGAAATTCAACACGAACAAAAAGGCTGCGCTGCTCGGCGCCATTGGCCGATGGGTGGGCGTGCCGCGGACCTTCAGCACGCATGTTTCGTGGAGTCTGCGGCGCATCCGGCGTGTGCTGGAAGACGCGGAGGAGCAGCAGGCGGATTACGTCACCCGTTACTGCTGCCTTGCGGCAATTTCCGGCGGGCTGGACCGCATTTATTGGGGGCCGCTCATCGGACAACGCGAGGGGTTGATAGACGACGGCACGACGTTTTTCCCCGAGGTTTTTCACGTCACCTTCTACGGCCAGTCCAATGGAGAAGTGGGGAATTACCGCATGCGTCCGGCGTTCGATGCGTTTCGGACGGTGAATGAGTTTCTGGCGGGCACTACCTTCACGCGGCGGATCGAAACGGCTGGCGTGCTGGAGATTTACGAATTTCAGTCGGCCACGCACACCACCCATGTTGTGTGGTGCCGGAACGGCGCGTGCGCCGCAGTGATCGCTTGCTACGGACGCGCCGCATTGGACGCCGCGGAAGTGCATGATCGGGATGGCTGGAAACTTACCCGCGCGCCGGAGCTTTTCACTCAAAGTCCAGTTTATCTGCGCTGGCCGCACGGCACACCGGTCCAACTCCAGGCCCATCCCGGCGCCATGCCACAGGTCCGGCTTTCATCAAATCGTGCCGTGGATTACGCGCCAGTGGAGCACGCGGCGTGGCGCGGTTTGGTGGTGGTGCGTATGGGCCGGACGCCCGTGGAAGCCGCAGCGCTGCTGCCGGGCCGGTTCGCGCCGATGGACGCCGCCGGCGTCAGCGTGTTGCGCAACAAACGCAATCGCGTCTGGGCGGTGCCGGCGCCGTGGGATGAAACGCGCAAAATTATAGTGAAACATTTCCGGCCCGCGCGCGGACTGCGCGGGTGGTTGCAGCGGGGCAAACCCAACAAGGCCCTGCGCAGTTGGAACGGCGCGCATGAATTGCTGCGGCGCGGCATTCCCACGCCGCGGCCAATCGCCTGGCTGGAACATCCCCAGACACCGCGCGCGGCCGAAAGTTACTATCTTTGCGAAGCGTTCGAGGGCGGCTCCTCCGCGCGGCAGGCTTTCTATGCGTTCAATCGAGGGGAAACGGAATTCCTCGGCATCCCGCGCGCAAAACTTTACGCCGCCATCGCGGCGCTGCTGGTCAAGATGCATGGTCGTGGGGTGTTCTTCCGCGATCTCTCCGCCGGCAATCTGCTGTTGCGCCGCGCGGATGGCGTCCAGATTGAATTTGCCCTGATAGACACCGCTCGCGCCCGCATTGGCAAAAAGGGCCTTTCCATCCGCCAGCGGCTGGCCGACCTGATGCGGCTGTGTCATCCGCTTGCCTGGGAAGGGCGTGAGCAATTGCTGCACGAGTATTTCACCGCCATCAATGTCCACTTTGTGCCGTGGATGCGGCTGGCGTTCCACTATTACGACTGGAAGCACCGCCTCAAAAAGAAGGTGCGCGGGCGGTAGTTGATAACGGCTTTTGCCCCGTTGGCCGGAACGCCGGCTTCAGCCGGCAGGCGAATGTTATCGCCGCTCGTGGCCGACTAATGTCGGACTTCCTGGAACTGCATCAAGAGGCGGGGGACGATGACACGCTCAAATTTGGCATCGCCACCGACGGGCGGAATTGCAAGGATTTCAGTGAATGGATGACCTCAAGACCATCTTCAAATTCGGCCTGCATTATTTGCGGCCCTATTGGGTGCGTTTGTTCATGGGGCTGCTGTTGGGTGTTTTTTTTGGAATGGCAAACGCCAGTTTCATCGGTGCTGCCAAGACCATTACGGACCGATTCGAGCCTGCCCAACCAAAACTCGCGGACTCCGCCACCACCACCAGCAATACCATTTCAAAGCACGCGGGCAGGTTCGACAACGTTGCTCCGGGTTTCAAAGCAGGACTGGCCCGACTTCAGCAACGGGTGATTGCTGCGATTGATCCGTGGCTGCCACGGGCGGGGGTGCCGCTGGATTCGCGGCGCATTTTCGGCGGGCTGCTTTTCCTGCCGTTGCTGGTGTTGTTGCGCAGCAGCCTGGATTACGGCAGCAGTTATTGCCTGGGCTGGGTCAGCGAGCGGGTGATCAAAGACATGCGGGTGGATGTCATGCTTAAATTCAGCACCCTCTCGCTGGATTTCTTCAACCGCGCCAAGACCGGCGACCTGCTCACGCGCATCAACGCCGACACCGCCAAACTGCAAAACTTCCTGAAGAACGGCACCGCGGACATCATCAAGGAATCCGTCAGCATCGTCAGCGTGATCCTCCTGCTGCTGTGGTTGAACTGGCAGTTGACGGCCTTCGCGCTGGTGTTCCTGCCCGCCTGCATTGTGCCGCTGGTGATACTGGGCCGGAAGGTGCGCCGCGCCGCCAGGGCGAGTGTCAAAGCCGAAGTCTCGCAGTCCAGCCAGTTGGTCGAACTCATCGGCGCCATGCGCATTATCAAGGCCTACTGTCTCGAAGAACAGCAGGTGAAACGCTATCGCCAGCTTGCCCGCGAACTGGTCCGGCACGGCATGAAAGGCGTGAAAGCCCGGGAACTGGTCAACCCACTGATCGAGGTCATTTCCATGTTGGGCGTGGGCGCGTTGATCGTTTACATTTTCAAAACCCAGACCAGCATCGGTGAGTTCGTAGGTTTCCTTTACGGCGTGATGGCGCTGTTCGTGTCGGTCAAAAAACTGGCCCGCGTGCATGTCCACTCGCATCAGGCGAGTGTGGGGGTGGAACGCCTCGCGGAAGTCATGCAACAAGAACCCACGGTGAAGGAGCCGTTGTCGCCGACCCCACTGAAGGGATTTCACTCCGAAATCCGGTTCGACAATGTCAGCTTTGGTTACGTGCCGGACTGCATGGTTGTTCGCGATTTTACCCTCGTCGTTCCGCGCGGACAAAAAATTGGCGTCGCGGGCGCGAGTGGTTCGGGCAAGAGCACACTCGTCAATTTGCTCTATCGCTTCTATGATCCGGTGCAGGGCGCAATCAGCATTGACGGCGTTTCGCTGCGCGAGCTGTCTTTTGGCAACCTCCGGGGATTGATGGCGCTCGTGAGCCAGGAAATCGTGATCTTCGACCAGACCGTGGCCGAAAACATCGCGCTGGGCAAACCCGACGCGACGCGCGCGGAAATTGAGGCGGCGGCGCGCGAGGCCAACGCGCATGAGTTCATCGTGCGGCTGCCGCAGGGCTACGACACTCGCGTGGGCGAACGTGGGGCGACGCTGTCCGGCGGGCAGCGCCAGCGCATCTCCATTGCGCGAGCGTTTGTCCGCAACGCGCCCATCCTGGTGCTGGATGAGGCCACGGCGTCGCTGGATTCCGCGGCGGAAGCCGAGGTACAGCGCGCCATTGATCATCTGGCCGAGAACCGCACTGTCATCTCCATCGCGCACCGTCTCTCCACACTCGCCGGCTGCGACCGGATTCTGGTGCTGGATCAAGGAAGGATCGTGGAAGAAGGCGGCTTTGAAGAATTGCTAAAACGTGGCGGCGCGTTCTCCGTGATGGCCGCGCGCCAGGGATTGGGCGATTGATGCAATGTTTGGAAAAGCGCCACTGAAGACCGGCGCACTCCAAACGCTTCGCGCGGTTCGTTGGTCGTCAGCCGGCGCGAAGCGTCTGGAGTGCGGTTGCCTAAGCACCGCTCTTGAAACGCGATGGATGCGCCGACGCATGATTTAACGTCGCACAGCTTTTCCAGCGGTGAGTTTTTTCTCCAGCCGAAAGGCGTGCTTGGCAAACACGCCAAACATTGTCACCACGCTGATGGTCCAGCCCCGCCAGCCATCGCGCCACGCGCGCTTAAAAATCATCTTTTTGAAGAACGCCGCCCACGGTGAAACGACGAGGTGATACCATCGGCATGGTTTGCCGGTGCTGTGGAGGGCGTCCGCCGAGAGGCGCGCGTATCGAATGGTGCGGTGGAAATGGTCCTGCAAATCCACGTACGAATAATGCAACAGGTCGCCGCGAAGCCGGGCGGTTGTACCGGATGACACCTCCAATCTGTCGTGCGGGTCATGACCGTGCCACTGAGCGACGGCCTTCCGTGCGAGCCGCAAACGCCATTCGGGATTCCACGCGTGGTTTACCCACTCCCCAAGGTAAAAGGTGCGACGGTTGATTTCGTAACCGTCCGCTGCCGGCTCGCTGGCGGAAAACAAGCGGTGCAAAGTCGCCGCCAGTTCCGGTGACACGGCCTCATCGGCATCCAGACTCAACACCCACGGTTGAGTGCAGTTTGCGAGGGCGATATTCTTTTGCGCCACATGTCCCTGCCAGGGCTGGAAAAGAAACTTTGCATCGAAGCTCCGCGCCACTCTTTCAGTGCCGTCCTGCGAGCCGGAGTCCACCACCACGATTTCCACGGCCAGTCCGCGTACGCTTTCCAGGCAACGCAGCAGGTTGGTTTCTTCGTTCAGCGTGACAACGGCTACCGACAATGGAAGTGGCGCAGGCACGGCCGCAAGATAGCGGGACGGTTGTTGGCGGCAAGAATCATCCCGCGCCGCCGTCGCCCGCTCGGTCTCCCCAATTGCAGCTTTACGCACAATTTCCGCACGCATAAGATTCCGCGTCAAAACAGGCTGATCTCCGTGAACTTAGTCACTTCCATCGTCGCGCCCGCGCGCATGGCTTACCTGCTGTACCGCTGGCGGCAGCGGCGCAAGGCGGGCCGTTCCATTCGCGTCCGGGTGGCATCGCCTGTGGATTTTTTCCAGGCGCTTGACCAGGCCGGTGTAAAATACGCCGTACTGCGCTGGTGGGACGAAGTCCCGGAAAGTCCGGTCGCCTGCGCGACATTCAAGGGCGACGTGGATGTATTGGTGGAGGACCACGCGCACGTTGCGGCCGCCCGGGCGGCGGCGGAGATGCATGGTCAGGTCGCGATTGAGTTTCGATCTGTGACGGGCGAAATGGGCTCCTACGCCGGCTGGCCGTATTTGCCTCCTGCGTTCGCGGCGGAGATCCTGGACAAACGCGTCCGACATCCGCGGGGCTTTTTCATACCCGCGCCGGAACACCGGCTTGCGGTTGTCATGTTTCATCTTTGCTATCACAAGGCAGAAGGCTCGGGAATTCCTACTGGCTGCGAGTTGCTGGATGCCAATCCGGGCCAGCCTCCGAACTCCGACTACGCGGCAAGACTCCGTGCGCTGGCCGTCGCCGAAGAGGAAACACTGCCGGATCCGCTGACGCTGACCTCCATCCACAACAAACTCGCGCGTCGCGGTTTCGACATGCAACTCGACTTGCTCGTGCGCTGGCCGCTCCAGTCGCCGTGGATAAAACATCTGACCTCGCTGGCGAAGGGGGATTACGCCGTCAACGCAGCAAAGCTCCGTGGCATCGCCGTTTTTTTTCTCCGTTCGGACCTCGCCCGCGCACAATGGCCGCGCGCCGTCGCGCATTTTGCGGAATCGTTCGAGGTCATCGAACATGGCGTTCTTGACGAAGCGCAACGGCTGCGGTGCCGACGGCATTTGCGCGGAGGGAACTGGTATGATCATCGTGGGTGCAGTCTGGCGGAACCGGTCTATTACATCATTTGTCTGGATCGCACCGCTTTCGTTGATCCCAAACAGGCGACGGAACGCCTGCTACGCGAGAAACGCCGTTTGCGCGAGCAGATTCGCGCGGATGCGGCCGCTGCAAACATCCGGTGCCGCCACGCGATCCATAGCGCTGATGATGCCGAGGAGGCACAACACTCGATTGACGTGTTGTTCGGGGAGGAGGCGGAGTCTGCCCGGGCGCGTTTCTTCGAGGCAATCCCCCGCGCGGCGACGACCGCACCGACCACATGATCCGTGCGACAGGATGGACACGGATTCCATACCATGAAGGAAACGCCCCAAAAGAAAGTTTACGCAAAACTCCGGGTGGGACGGGTGCGGCTCAATGTGGTACAGGGCGTGTCTCCGGCCTGGGCAAGGAATCTGGTGGCTGCGGTTGTAGAAGATAAGTTTGAAAACGAGATTCGCCACGAACCGCCGCCCGGCTGGAAAGGCCAGACTGCGGTCAAAGTGTATCGCCGACGGCCAAAGCACAATGCCTTGCGGTTGTTGCGGGCCAGCCGGGCGGTCCAGGAAGCGTCGGGGTACCGGGTTTTCTTGGAGCGCGGGCTGGTGGTTCCAGAACTGGTGCTTTGGGGAGAATCACGGCGTTGGGGATTCTTTGAATTTGGTATCGTCGTGACCCGATGGGTTGACGCACCTACAGTGGCGGACGCCTACACCGTGACGGGACAGACTGAGTTGCTACTCGCCACGGCAGAAGAATTGGCGCTGATTCACAAGGCGGGCCTGGCTCATGGCGATCCATACGCGCGAAACTTCCTGGCAACGCGCCCGCGACCGATGCCGTTGGACGTGGCGTCGTGGAGCTGGCTTGGAACAACCTCCCAGATCAAGGATTTGACGCGTTTCACCTGCTCCCTGATAAAGCTGACGGACGATTTGAATCAAGCGCAGACGACGCTTCGGCATTACGAACGTAGCGGCCAGCCGCTACCTGCTTCTGTGGACGAACTGATCCGCCGGGCCATCGCCTATGCGAAGCGGAAGAAGATCCGGGCGTGAGTGCCAACCGCCGGCAGGCCTGTTCACCACCACTTTCCCGGCGCGGTCAATACCCGAATGCAAAAAGTCCTTCACGACGTGTCCAACCCTGTAAACGCTACCAGCGTCTGCTCCACGTTCCGGTTCAACGGCAACGACTCCGCCTTCTGTCGCGCGGCCCGGGCGGCGGCCGCATAAGTCTGGGGATCAAGGAACGGTGCGATGGCCGCCGCCAACGCGGCACTGTCAGCGGGATCATCCACCACCGCGCCATCCACGCCGGGCGTGATGACCTCGGATGCGCCGTTGATGCGCGAGGTCACCACCGGCAAGCCGCACGCCAGCGCCTCGAGACAGGCGTTGCTGAACGGTTCGTAAATCGCCGGATGCACCAGCACGTCCGCATCCGCATAGGCCGCCTCAATGCCGGCGCGCCTTCCGAGAAACTCCACGCGGTCACCCACGCCCAATTGTTGCGCGAGTCGGAGATACGGTTCGCGCCGGCCCTCGCCAGCCACGCGCAATTTCACCCGCTTGGGCAACCGCGCCAGCGCCCGAATGGCAAAACCCACGCCTTTGCGTTCAAACCCCGACCCAACGATCAACAACACAAATTCATCGCGCACCGGACGCGGCACGGGTTTGAACCGCTTGCAGTCCGTGCCGTTATGAACCACAACAATGCGATCCGCCGGAAAGCCATAGTGCCTTGTGATCTCCTCCTTGCCGCGATGCGAATTGGCGATGACGAACCGCGTGTTAGCCGGGGAGAACGTCTGGCGCTCCAACCTCAAGAGCACGGTATGCAGCGGATTCAATCGGAAGAGGAATCGTTTCCAGAACGGCGCGTAGCGGCTGCGTTGGATGAGCCATTCGCGGTGGCAGCCGCCACCGGCGCGGGCAATGTCCTGGCGCAGGCTGCGCTCAAGGCTGAACACCATGTCGCACGGAACGCCTTTGAGGGCGCGACGGCAGTTTACGGCAAATGACCACTGGCGGGTGAAGGAAAATCCGCCCAGCACCGGGACCCGATGCAGGGTGACGCCCTGCGTCTCGGCGGAGGCATCCCATTGCGCCGTGAAGACGTGGATTTCGTGGCCCGCCTGCTTGAGCGCCGCCACCAGTCCGCTGGTGTAGCGCTCCGAGCCGCCGCTCAACTTCACGAACTTTTGTTTGATGATGCCGATCCTCATTCACGTGCAACACAAGCATTCATCACGGTAGAAGCTGGTTCGGGCGGCGGACTTCGCTCACTGCTTTTCCAGCCGCGCCCAGACGGTGTGAGCATAGCGATTCAGATAATTATCCCGCACGGGATAGCGCAGCCGCCGGAGTCCGCGAACCAGAAGGGGGCGCGGTTTTTCCGTGGCAAACATTTCGCGACAAACCAGCGGGAGTTTCTTGGTCTGAGCCTGGATAAAATCCGCCGCCTCGGAAAGGCTGAAGAACCATTTGTGGCGGTCCGCCGGTTTGTCCGCCGGGAGACCGTACTTGCCGAAGGAACCTCGGCCGCGCTCGATGGGCACACGGGCGTTGACCCAGTTGTTAGGCAGGGAGAGGATGATATTCCGCCGGCTCACGCGGCAGAGTTCCCCAAACATCTGGTGCAAGTTTTCCAGATGCTCCAACACATCGGTACAAACAACGCAATCGAATGTGCCGTCGGGGAATGGTAGTCGCCCAGTTTCCTCCAAGTTCACCTGGATATCGGGAGCGCCGCCGATGTCCACGCCGGTGTAGTCCGCTCCGGGCAGCAAGGTTTTCAGCACGGCCATGTCGCAGCCGACGTCAAGGACTTTGCCTTGCAGGAGCGGTTGGAATCGCCGGGAAATGTATTCCGAGCGGGCCGCGCGATTCTTGAATTCCACGAACTCGACATTCATGATGGCTGTTGGATCGCCTATCCGGCGAAAAGCTATCAATCTCCTGCCGAACATTCAATGCATGTTTGGAAAGGTTCGGTTCTACTTTCGATCTTACGCAATAGCTCTGCGCAATTGTTCTGCGTGACCATTCCGGCGCCGAGGCGCATAATCGGGGTGTCGCGGATGACCAATGTCTCACAAATCCAGGATTGTTTGCCGGCCACAGTCCTACGCCGGCAAGCTGGTCGTTTTAATTGGCTGATTCCCGAGTCGTTCCGGGACGCCCGCTGGTTGGATCAGTTGGAACAGCCGGCGCTCTTGCTCCAACCGCCAGCCCAGCCATTGAAGCAAGCCACCATGCTTCGGCGGGAAGTGGTACGCGTGCGGCTCGATGATACAACAACTGGAGAGGTAGTGGTGAAGCGCTTTGCGCCACATGGGGTCGTGAAGACCATCAAGTGGAGTTTGCGCGTGGCTCCGGCGCTTCGGGCCTTCCATCTCGCGCGCCAGATTGCGACGCTGGGATTTCTTACCCCGGCGACGATTGCCGCGGGCGAGCGCCGAGTTTGGGGATTGCTGCGCGAATCGTTCCTGCTCACACGCTTCATCACAGGCGCCACGCCACTGCATCAGGTGAACGCCACTTGCGCGGATCGGCAGCGGCGCGTCGGAATCGTAGGCGGACTGGCACGGTTATACGCCGCGTTGCATGACGAAGGGTTTTTCCATCATGACCCAAGCCAGTCCAACTTTCTGGTCGTCCCGCAGCCGGACGGCCGCGACGCCATTGCCTTGATTGATCTGGATGGACTTCGACGACGGCGCAAAATGAATCTGTCCGAATCAGTTCGTGATCTTCAGCGGCTGCTGCGGCGGGGGCGGATTCCGCGTCGTGAGCGGGCGTGGTTCATCGTGAGTTACGCCCGATCGCGGAAGACAAAAGTCAACGCGCGACAGTTGGTGAGGCTGATCGGCCCGGCACCGGCACAAGCCACATTTCCACACTGTGCCCTCAACGAAAACAGCCTGCCGGAAGCAACCCCATGGAGGCCGGCCTGAAAGCAGTCATGGAGGTTCAAAGCCGACTGCACAGCGGCCTTTGTTGGACGGTGCGAGCTGGTATGGCGGAAGGGACGCTGGACGCGGTGTTGGAGGCGCCGGACGCGTTTCTCGCCGACCCGACGCACCACTTCAAAAACAGCCGCAACGTCACCATCGCAAGCATTCCGCGCGCCGGCGAAACCGGCTGGGTGCTGCGCCGGCTCAATTACGGCAAGCGTTTGCATCGGCTGCGCGATTCGCTGAGGCCCACCCGCGCTCATCGCGCCTTTAGCCACGGCCTGCGATTGGAGCAAGCCGGCGTCGCCACCGCCCGCGTGCTGGCGGTGGGTGAAATCCGCCGGCTGGGTTGGCCCGTGCGCGCGTATCTGTTGACGGAGGAGATTCCGAACGCCGAGACGCTGCACCAACTGCTGCAATCCCGCGCCCCAACACTTCCGGCCGCGCTCGCCAGTCTGGCAGAGGCATTGGCAAAATTGCATGATGCCGGATACTTGCACCGTGACTTGAAGGCAACCAATGTACTGTTCGACAATCAGTCGCACGCGCACCTGATTGATCTGGACGGCGTGCGCCGGATGCGCGGACCGACCCATCGCCAAGCCGTGGCCGATCTCGCGCGGTTGGCAAAGGATATGATGGCAGTGCCGACATTTTCCCGGGACGACTGGGATGCTTTTTTGCAGACATATTGCCGCCACCGGGGATTAACCGACTGGCGTTCGTGGCGAACGGAAATCGCCAAACAGCTCTGAGGCGACCCGGGTGAATATCCTCCACCTCAACAACGAAAAGACCTGGCGCGGCGGCGAGCGTCAGACCTTGCTGCTGGCCACCGGGCTCCGGAAACTTGGGGTTCGTTCGGTGATTGGTTGTCGCTCGGACGGATTGCTGGCGGCGCAGGCCCGCGCGGCGCAGTTGGCAACGCTGCCGATTCCCGGCAATAACTTCAGCGCCGCTCTCGCACTCGTCCGCGCGGTGAAAGGGTTTGACTTGATTCACTGCCACACCGGTCGGGGTCACAGTCTGGCGGCGATCACCGCCTTTGCGCACCGCAAACCTTTCCTCGCCACGCGCCGGGTGGATTTTCTTCCGCGTCGAAACAGTTTCAACCGATACAAATTCCGCCGGGCGGAACGTGTGGTGTGCATTTCCCGGTTCATTGCGGACCAATTGGCGGACTGGGGGGTGCCACGCGATAAACTCCCCATCATTCCCAGCGCCGTGCCGATGCCAGACCGGCAGGTGTTGTCAGCGCAACACCGTGAATGCGTCCGCGCCCGGCTCGGCGTTGCGCCTGGATTGAAGCTCGTGGGCAACATCGCCGCGCTGGTCGGTCACAAGGATCATGCCACGCTGTTGCGCGCTGCCAGAATTGTCTGTGCCCACCGCAAGGACGTGCGGTTCGTGATTCTCGGCGACGGTGAACTGCGGGAGAAAGTGCTGGCCTTGCGCCACGAACTCGGCTTGGACGAAACGGTTTTCATGCCGGGATTTGTGCCGCGCGCCGAGGAATATCTCCCAGGGTTCGATGTCTTCGCCATGAGTTCCTGCATGGAAGGATTGGGCAGCATCGTGCTGGATGCATTCTCCGCAGGCACGCCCGTGGCGGCAACCGCAGGAGGCGGTTTGCCGGAACTGGTGCGCGACGGCGAAACTGGCCTGCTGGTGCCGGTTGGGGATCACAACCGGCTCGCCGAGGCCATCCGGCAATTGTTGGAGGACCGTTCACTGGCCGAGCGGTGCGTGGCCGCGGGGCGTGAGTTTGTTCAAAGCCAGTGTTCAGTTGAAAGGATGGCAACGCGTTATGCCGAGCTGTATCGGCAGGTACGAAAGCCGTGAATCGTGACGGACGCCCATCCGATTTGGCCGCCTCCCCAGAGACGCCGCGGTGCGGGCAGTCGGCACCAGCTTCGGGAGCGGTTGAGTATGTTCGCGGTTTGGTTCGTGCTTGACGGAAACGGCGGATGTGGTTGCATTGGCCTGAAATGAAAACATTACTTTTTGCCGCCTTCGCCGGAATCGTCCTCGTGGTCACCGGCTGTGTCGGAACCGTCAGCGGAACCAAGGCTGGGGGCGTGCCGTTCATCCAGGATCGGATGCAGGGCAAATACAATCGTCCCGTGGAACAGGTTTATGCCGCCGCCAAGGCGGTGGTTTTGGAGAAAGGCGTGCTGTCTAATGAATTTATTCCTCATGACACCACGAACACGGTCCGGGCGTTGAGCGGCAAAGTGAATCAGCGCAACGTGTGGATCAGGGTCGAGTCGGTTGATCCCGTGGTCACCTTGGTGACGGTGCAGGCGCGCACCAAGGGCGGCGGCAGCGACCTCGTCCTGACCCACGATTTGGAGAAGTTGATCGCCTTGAAGCTGGTGCAGTAGGCTTCAACAATCGGATTACCAGCAGCACGAGCCTGACCTCAGGGTCGGGCTTGTTTGCTTGCTACCTGGTGCGAAGTCGCCAGCGGCAGTGCGGTGGGACTGAAAGTTCAACTGTTCTGCTGGATTATACGATCCGGATGCCGGGCGCGGCTGACAGCGGTGTCGTAGCTGATCTGGCATTTGCAGTAGAGGTCATAGAGGCAGTTGTCCATCAGAACCATGCCGTCCTTCCTGCCCATTTGCAGGGTATTCTCCAACTGATGGAGTTGATTCTCGCGGACCAGATTGCGCACGGCGCCGTTCGCGATGAGCAGTTCGTAGGCAAGGACCCGGCGAGTGCGATCCGTGGCCGGCAACAGGTCCTGGGCAATCACACCCTGCAACCCGTTGGACAACTGCAGGATGATCTGGCGCTGCGCGCTGCCTTCGAACACTCCGATGATCCGCTCCAGTGCCAGCGCCACGTTGGGCGAGTGCATGGTGGCCAAAACCAGATGGCCGGTTTCCGCCGCCGTGAGCGCCGTGGAAATGGCCTCGTAATCGCGGATTTCGCCCACCACGATCACGTCCGGGTCCTGGCGCAAGACGTGAACCAAGGCCCGGTTGAAAGAGCGCACGTCCGTAAGCACTTCCTGCTGGACCACGATGGCGCGTTTGTTCTGATGCACGAATTCAATGGGGTCCTCGATGGTGACGATCTTGCACCGCCGCTCGCTGTTGATGAGATCCACCAGGTAATTGAGCGTGGTGGTTTTTCCCGCACCCGTGGGGCCGGTGATCAAGACCAGGCCGTTCGGCTTGCGCGCGAGTTCGTCAATTCTGTCCGGCAAACCCAATTCCTCCCGCGTGGCGATGCGTTCGCCGCAGAACCGGAAACTCATTTCGGGATGGCCGTTGCGCCGGTAGAACGTGGCGCGCACCCGGCCCGCCACGCTGTGCAGCAGGGAAATGCAAAGCTCCCATTCCTGCTCGAATTTCCGGTTCTGCTGCTCGTTCAACAGGCTGTCTGTCATGGCCGTGACTTCCGCCTCGGTGAGGGCATCTTCATCGGCCAGGATGATTTCGCCATTGACCCGGAAGGCGGGGGGCACGCCGACCACCAAGTGAAGGTCGGAAGCATCGTAATTGTTGGCCGCGGAAAGAAAGCGGTCCAGTTTTTCGGTGCTCATCGTTTGAACATTTGCCGCCACCAGCCGCTCAGTCGGTGCCAGAAGCCGACTTGCGCAAGGGTGGCGAAGGCCGCGCGCGTCTCGGCGCATTGTGGATTGAGTTGTTGCGCCTGCGTGTAGGAATTCCGGGCGGGGCCGACCAAGCCGAGCGCCTGCTGGCAGCGTCCGAGTTCCAGCCAAAGCAGAAAATGGCCGGTGTTCAGCTCAACGGCCTGTTGAATCAGCTTCAGCGCCAGCGCGAACTGCTCGTAATAAAACCGGATTCGCGCTGCCAGCCATGCCACGAACCAATCTTTCGGCGCCAGCAACAGCGCCTTGTCGAAACAATAATCCGCGCGCGATTCTTCCCGGGCCAGAAGCACGTCACCGCGCGCCAGCCAGATGTAGGGCGTGTCGCCCCGTTCCTCGATCGAGGCATCGGAGAAGGCCAGCGCACCCTGGAGATCACCACTACGGCCCAGGGCCACCGCCTTGGCGGCCAGCAATTCAGGCTCGCTCGGAAACTTTTCCAACGCCTTGTCCGCCCAGAGCTTCGCCTCCCGGTACTCGCCCAGTTCGATCAACATCCGCACCTGGCCGGTCCAGGCGCCTGCGTTCTGTGGATTGAACTCCAGCACCTTGGAATAATGCCGCAGCGCCGATTCAAAATTACCGAACTCAAAAGCCGCGTTGGCCTCGGCGAGATAGTAGGCTTCGTCCTTGAGCAGTTCCTGAGGTTGATCGTGCGACGCGTCTTCCGCTTCGCCGCCCAACTCGAGATTGACGAAGCGGCTCATGGCAGCAGTTGGCGGCGCCAGAACCAGCGCTTGAACGGTTTCCCGAGGTAATCTGTTTCTGAAATGAGCGCCAGTTGCAGCATGGTTGTTGAAATGAGCGGTTCGCCCGCGTTTCCGGCTGCGGTTATAGCAAGGTCCGGCCAGACAAACCAATGATTTTCAGACACCAGCACCTCGCCGCTCCGAGGCATGTGCGGAAGTGACGGCCGCAGGATGCCGTTGACCGCGAAGCCATTGGTATGGAAACGAATCTGATCCCCGCCCACGGCGAGCACCGGACCGAGGCCCAAACCTTCCCGCACCCACACGCCCTGGGTGGCACGCCCGGACGCAACTGTGTAGGCAATCCAATCACCGCGTTGGACCGCCTGCGCCGACGCAAAGCGCTGCACTACCACCACGCGTTGGTTGGTGCGCACCGGCATCAGGCAACGGGCCTGAAATAAATTCCGGAGCGGGGCATAGACAAACAGACCGAGCAGGAGGAGCAGCACGAACACTGCCCCAAGGCGAACCCGGAATCGTTCGCCCGCCAGCCAGGGGCTGCACAGGAATACCAGGCTGGTCACATGAGCCGAAAGCAGCAGTCCGAAAGCGACATTGGCCACGGCATGGCCGAGCCATATAATGAAGATACCGGCGAGCAAGGCGCTGCCGCAGATGATCGCGGCGCCAATCAGCCTTTCTCCCCGCACACAGAAGGCGATGCCGGGCCACCAGACACTTTTGAAAAGCCCTCCCAGTGTGATGCCTTCGGGGAGTCTTATTCGATCAAGGTGCGTGCGACGGCGCAGCGCATCCCCCAACTGGAACAAGGGGCTGTACCACTTCGCCCGCGGCGGATAATAGGGTAGGGCCGGTTTGCTCATCCGTTCAGTGTCGAAGTTCCAAAATTCCACATGGTGACTGAAACATCAATTCGAACACCCGCTTCATTGCGAAGGACGACGACTCAAGTCTCAGCCTGGTTTGAGTCGCTGACCCCGGCGGCTTGAGGGCGAGCTAATGCCTTTGATCAATATTGTAACGCACCTGCTCATCCGGCTCATAGAATTCGCTGGTCTCGCGCTGTGACTTCAGTTCACCGACAATTTTTTCAAACACCTTCATCGCTTCGAGACAACCCTTGCCTTTGTAGCCTTTGACGTGCAGTTCCACGTTTCCGTCCGGCCCGATGGTAATGTCAAATTCTCGTTGCGGCATACGTCAGTTCTCCCAATGCCGGACCTTCAAACGAATGGCCCGGTTCTCATCGGTTTCCTCCTCCACCACGACGAATCCGCGCGTCCGCATTTCATCCATCAACTTCTGATAGACGTATTGTTGCACGACCCCCTGACTCAATTCCTCACCCAAGGCGCGCAATGCCTCCTTGCTCTGGCCGCCACCCGTTACGCACAGCGAGGCACGTCCCCGAACGTCCCGAGAGAAGGTCACGGTCACGCCGTTGCGCGTGACCGAGATGTGCTGGTCGCGGGCGAGCTGGCTGGTCACCAGTTCGCTCTGCTCGATTTCGAGTTGAACCGAGGTCGCCTGTTCTCGCGTAACGGTGGTGCGGGTGTGTTTGGCGGTTTCGGATACGACCTGGTATCCAAGCGAAGTCGCCGCCGCCACCACGGCCGCGCTGAAGGCTGGCCAGGCCGCGATCACCACCGGCGTTAAAATGCAGACACAACTCATAAAACCCTCAGATTTGTTCTCAGATTTCGATCTCTAATCAGTTTTGACCGGGCCACGCGCAATTCGTCACACGATAATGGACGCCGTTCCAATCGCTCACGCCGGCGCCTCCGCGCCCGGCGAATGGCCACCGCGACCCACACTGCTGCGAACACCCCGACCCAAGCCAGGACGGGAAAGATGTAATCGCGGGCACCAGTTTCGCTGATGACCGCGATCAGGACCGGCACGCCGAAGAACGCGATGACGACGCAAAGGAAGAACTTTGCGTTTCGTCCGCAGACCTTCAGATTGTCCGACAAAGTGGTCCAAAAAGGGTTCATGTCATCTCCAGGCTTTGTGTTCTTTTGACTGTTTGCGCCTCAAGCCTTTCGTTGCCGTCACAACTCCATCCGCCGCAGTTCATCCGCCGCTTTCTCGGGATGGGCGACGCTGGCATTACGCGCACGGCCCACGGCCCAATTGCGCTGGGCGTTGACTTTTTCGGCCATGGTCTTCGCCAGCGGCACCGTCTGGCGGAGTCCCGCCAGCACATGCTCGGTGGCGAGGTCCTTCTTCTCGTAAAACGCATCATAGAGTGCGCTGATAATGGCTTCCTCGATTTCTGCGCCGCTGAAATCCTTGCTGGCTTCCACCAGCGATTGGAGGTCGAACTTCTCTGGATCGCGGTCGCGCTTGGCCAGGTGAATGCGGAAAACCTCCGTTCGCTCCTCTTCGGATGGAAGATCAACGTAGAAGATTTCATCCAGCCGCCCCTTGCGCAGCAGTTCCGGCGGAAGCTGCGAAACATCATTGGCGGTGGTGACCACGAACACCGGCGCGGTTTTTTCCGAAAGCCAGGTCAGAAACGTGCCAAATACGCGAGCCGTTGTGCCGCCGTCGGTGGTGCCGGAACTCTGCGACCCAACGAACGCCTTGTCTATCTCATCCACCCACAGGACAGTCGGGGCAATGGATTCCGCGACGGCGATGGCGCGGCGCACGTTCTCTTCGGAAGAACCCACAAGGCTTCCAAACATTCGACCCATATCGAAGCGGAGCAGCGGCAGTTGCCACAGATTGGAGACAGCCTTGGCGCAAAGGCTCTTGCCGCAGCCTTGCACGCCTAGCAGCAAAATACCCTTGGGCGGCGGCAGGCCGAAGGCGCGTGCCTCGCTCGTGAACGCAACGGCACGTTTGTTCAACCAGTCCTTCAAGACCGTCAGTCCGCCGACACGGGAGAAGTTCTCGTCGGTCGCATAATACTCAAGCAAGCCGCTCTTACGGATGATTTGTTGTTTCTCCGCGAAAACCTCACTCACGTCGTCGCCAGTGAGTCGCTCGTCTTTGACGATGATTTTGGCGAAGACATTTTCCGCCTCGCCCAGGGTCAGACCCAACGCGGCCTGGAGCAGCCGCTCGCGTCCGGCGTCGTCCAGATCAATCTTCACCTGCTTGAACTGCTTCACGTCAGCGATAATTTTGTCCAGCAACTCACTTAGGTCTTCGCGTGCAGGCAACGGGTAATTCAGCACCGTGACTTCCTTGTCCAGTTCGGTCGGGATTTCCATCACGGGCGAAACCAGCAGAATGGTTTTGAAGCTGTTCTTCAAATGCAGCGCGATTTCCTTGAGCTTGCGGACGACCGCGAAATTGTTCTTCGTCAGGAACGGATGAAAATCCTTGAAGATGAAGATCGCCGGTTCGACCTGTTCAATGACCTGGTCCAGCGCCATGAGCGGGTCCCTCGTGGCGGCGCTACGGCTCTTCTGGGATTGGATGGACGTGCCGGCGGGCACGATGCCGGTGCTGTAGCTCCACTCGAACACCTTCTTCTGCCGCTTCTTGGCGATCTCCACCACGGCGTTCTGCACCCGCATCTCCTCGCTCGTGATGATGTAGAGGATCGGGTAACGCGCGCGGATCAGCGTTTCGAGTTCAGTTTGGAAGTTCATGGGGCTTGATACGTGATGCGTGATGCGTGCGGGTGGCGATTTGCTCCTCGTCTGGATTTAACTCGTGGAGCAGGTTAGCAAATGCTGGTGTCAGATTGTGAACGAGAATCCGTCCGTCCGGCAGAATGAGCAATTCGGTTGATTGGCATTCCGTGGAACTAAGTTTTGACTGGGTATTACTCATCAGATGACTTCAGATTCTCGTCTGGTCGGAAAATAATTAGGATCACAATGGCTCAAATCCAAATGAAGTGTCCCATGAATTCCTCGCACTGACTTCTTCTTAAGGCGTCGTTTGTATAGATTCTTGAGTCGTCCGTCTTGGGGAAACTTCTTCAAAAGATCTGCTTCAAACGCCACGTCGGTTCCCTTTGGAAACACCATCGAGAATAGTTCATCAGGAACCGCGTAGATTTCGAACACGCTGTTCGTTGCACCGTCTATGACCTGGATGTTCTTCATCTAATGAATTAGTCTCAAGTGACATTCTCTCGCGCTTTCCAAAGCGCGCTCCGATTCGGTTGAGGAATTCGTCTTGGAGAATTCAAGATGCCTTCTCGCGTGCCATGCGGGCCAGAAGCCGGAGCGCAAGTTCACTTTGACGCCCGGCAATTCAGCAGCGAGCCATTCTGCGACGGGCCGCCAGCAGCAGTCAACGTGGCCGGGCATCAGCAGATGGCGCACGATCAATTCCGGAGGAGCGAAAGTGAGTTCGTGCTTCAGCGTGATCCTAGAATGGTCCGGGGTGACTTCAAATGAATTGTGGTCGCGGCCTTGAGCGAGCGCCGGGTTTTCCCTCACCCTGACCCTCTCCCGCTGGGAGAAGGAACGGATGTTGTCCGTCTCGTGGTTAGCGGAACTTCGTCCAGCAAATCCAGCCGCAGGTTCTTGAGTGAGACGGCGAACACTTCTCCCTCTCCCAGCGGGAGAGGGTTGGGGTGAGGGAGAGTTGTCCAAATTCGCCGGGCGGCCAAGGGTTGACTGGAACGGCAGTAACTCCTGAGCAACGCCAGTGCCGGGCAGTTTTCCGGCCATCCAAAGCAGATTCTCCTTCACGATGCGGAGATAGTTCGGAACCTTTGCCAGCCGCAACGCACACTCGTCGTTGCCGAATTTGAAATCCGCCAGCCACACGTTAAACATGCCATCGAGCAACTCGCGCGCTTGAGCCGAACCGTGGGCGTTGGTTTTCCAAATCAGTGTGGCTGAATCGGGCATTGCAGCAACGAATTCGAGTACGGCGGGCAGGTGAATCGTCGGCTCGCCACCCAGCACCATCACTGTGCGTGCGCCTTGATCGAGCGCTTGGATCGCCCGCATGGCCATTGTGCGGGCATCGAAACCATCACCGGCACGGGCATTCCAACTTGGCCCGCCCGTGATGCAAAAGTCGCAGCGGAGATCGCAGCCGCTCAACGCAACGGCGAACGTCGGAATTAGTTCCAACTCGTCCGAAACCTCGACTTGAGCGGAGAATAATCGTGTCTCGGCGCCGGCATGGCAAAGGCCCTGTTCGCCGGCCAGCCGATTGACCCCGCAGTGATGCGCGCAGAGATGGCAGTTTGCGAGCATAGCCCGTGCAATCGCGGCCCGTTCACGTGCAACTTCACAGCGGCATTGCACGTGTGATGACCGGGTTCGTATTTCAAGACAAGTCATAGCTCCAATCGCCCCATTCGCTCCGAAGCCACGGTCCGGCTGGCACGCCTGTGGGTGATTTTTCCGCGCAGCCAGACGTAGAGCAGCCCCGCGGGCGCACCACAGAGCATGATGCTGGCGTTCACCACTCCCGCGCAGGGCAGCATGATGATGAAACCGATCACCGTCATCAGGATTGCAGCCTGGCGGACGGTCAGTTCCCAAATGAACCAGAAGAGGATTTTCTCGTAGGTAAACAATCGCCCCCAAGCTGCCAGCAATCCAAACACAACCGGCATGGTGCCGACCATCAGGAGTGGATCGGAAGGCTGAATAACTACCTTGGCCAATCCCGCAGCCAGCAGCGCGAACAGGCAGCAGAACCACAATTCGCCCCGCGACCAGATGCGCTCCAGCCAGACTCCGAGGAACAGAATCACAATCCAGTTGAACAGAAAATCCCAGATGCCCGCCGGCAGCAGCCCGTAAGTGATGAGGGTCCACAACCGGCCCTTCCAGAAACCGGCGCCGCTCAAGGAGAGCCACGGGTACAAATCGTAAGCGCGCGAGTATCCTCCAATCATCGCCGCCAGACCCATCAGCACAAGAATGACCACGATGACCCGCACACCCGGCGTAAGCGGTCCAACGAAGCGATGCCAGAGGGATTTCATGCGGTCAAGAACCCAGCAACCGCCGCCACCACGACGGGGCCGGCTTGGGGAGGTCCTGGATGGAACGGGCGAGTCGTTCAGCAATTTCCGGCGGAACCGGAATGTGGTTCGCGTCATGCCGGATCAATTCTTCCGCCGAAGCAAATTCCTGGGCGGACGTTTTCCCGGACTGGATTTCAGAAAGCTGCTCCTGCTCCTGAGCGGTGTGTTTGGTTTGGCGCTTCATAAGGGTCTCAGGCGGTTTGTTGGAAAAGGACGGCAAACGCTTTGCGTGCGCGATGCAGTTTGCCGCGGACAGCATCAGCGGTTTGTTCGGTAAGGGCGGCAACCTCCTCGTAACTCATTTCTTCATCCGCGACGAGCAGCAAAAGGAGACGGTATTCATCAGAGAGCGCATCCAACGCCTTTTGAATGCGCTCGCCAAGTTCCTTGGTTTCGAGGACGCGCAGGGGCGAATCGGTCGCAGAGGCGGCGTTTTCCCACACGGCATCGTCCACGTTGGTCACCAGCTTGCGGGCGTGCCAGCTTTGCTGAAGGTTGCGGCAGTGGTTGATGGTGATGCGGTAAAGCCAGGTCCGCATGGTGGATTCGCCGCGAAATTCGTTGAGCTTGAGATAAACCTTCAGAAAAACGTCGTGGGTGACGTCCTCGGCCTTCTCTGGATTGCCGAGAAACCGCAGGGCGAGATAATAAACCATGCGGCTGTGCGTTTGATACAACGCCGCAAACTCGGCCGGCTCCAGCCGGAATTTCGGCTGGCGGGGCCGCTCCGGTTCAACCAGTGGCTCGCTCACGAGTGATTCCATCAATGATGAGACAGCCCTGCGGAAGGATTGTCACGCGGATAAATGAGCCGCCGCCGGGACCTGGCGGGCGGGGCGGCGGAGAACTTCACGGGCCGCGGTGCGGGCCGCGTTTCAGGCCGATGTTTTGTTCGTAGGTGCCGAGCTTGACGGTTTGATTCTGCGTTCTGGCTTTCAACTCCAGTTTCAACAAATCCATGCGATTGCGGGCGAGACTGGCCGCCGCCAAGTTGGGGTAACGCTCGATGATGCGCTCCAAGGTTGCGCTGGCAGCGTCATAGCCGGCGTCATGCCGAATCTGCAGGTCCGCGAGCAGATTCAACCAGTGAACAACCTGCCTGGCCGGTTGGTGGGGTTGTTCGATGAGTTGATTGAGTTGGTCCGCCGCCAGGTCCAGCCGCCGGTAGTGGTCAGCGTACAGGATGGCCAGTTTCTCCCGCGCTTCGGTGTCCTGCGGATGCTGGTCCAAGTGCTGGACATAGGCTTGTGTCAGCTTTTCAGGGTCGGCTTCTGCCGGGCGCAAATGCACCGAGGAAGCCAGCAGGCCGACGTTCTGAACACCTTGGGGAAGATGAAGCCGCGGACGGTCGTGGGCTTCCAGCAACTGGTCGGTGTTGGCCAGGTGGGCGATGCGTTGCGCGGCAGCCAGGGCGAATTCGGAATCGGGAAGAAGTTCAATGATCTTCTCCAGATTGCGGCGCACCGCCTCGCGATCCACGGCCAGTTTCAGATGCCAGTCGGCCAGCGCGTTCAACGCGGCAGCGATGCGGGCGGGCGGATGCCCGGGTTGCTCGCAGAGGCGTTGGATGGCGATTTCGGCGCCGGGCAGATCATTCAGGTTCTCCGCCAGGATTTCCGCCAGTTTGAACTGGCCTTCAAAATCCGCGGGGAACTTGTCGAGCTGTTTACGCACCTCAGCGATCGCTTCCGCATACTGACCCTTCTTGCGCCTGGCTTCCGCGATGGAATAGAACGGGCGCGGCTCGACTTCCGCGTTCCCGCCGTCATACAGCGACACAAATGGCCTGGCCAGAAGGGAGGCGATACTGTGTCCCCAGATAATGGCCAGCGTCCAGCCGCAGGCCACGGCGAGGAAAATTCCGCCAACGGCTGCAAAGCCGCCGGCACCGACGATGGGCGCCACCACCCAGACCATAAAGGCGATCACCGGGATGGTGAGCAGCCATTTGAAGATCAGTTTGGGCGGGTCCTCGCTGCGTTTGAGGGCCTGGAAGAACAACCATCCCGCGATGGCCAGGAAGACTGTCAGGATGATAATCCCGCGGATTACGTGATACGTGGTGCTTTCCGGCTGCATGGCAATAAAGCGTCTGTGGGCTTGGACAAAGCTGCAAGCCGAGAGTCACGGAGGCAAACCCGTCAAGGTGGGGTCGGTCAGGGGGACTGAGGTTCGCGATCCGCTGGGTTAACGGTCGTCAAAATCAAACTCCAGCACGGTGCGTGAGCGGGTCTGCGCGTCGTACATTTCCATTTGCTGCACCTGATATTGGCCTGCCACTTTCTTGACCGCCTTGGGCAGGAATTCCTTCATGCGCCGGCGATTGGCGTCGAAGGCCTCGGCGTAAACGATGCCGCCGGTATCAATGTCAATCCACGACACCACCCGGGCATAAGTACCGGGAGCGGGATTGGGATTGACGCTTTCCAGAACGTTGCAGGACTGGCTGCGGCGCAGTTCCTTTTTCAGAATCTGCTGTTCCGGCCAGTGCAAGAACTCCAATCCCAGGTCGGCCAGCCAAAAATCCGAGCCGGCAAATGGAATCATGGCCGCGTTGCCCGCAAGACACGCGAATTGGTTGGTCGGTCCCTCCGCCGCCACCGGCTTCAAAAGCCGGTATCGGTTGGGTTGATTATCCGAGCAGATGACGGTGAGCGTGGTGGCGTTGGTGTGGTTCGTCCCGGTGGTCGTGTAAATGGCCTGCCAGTTGGTGGCGGTGACAATGGATTGGAATTGAACCGGAATCTCTGCCCGGACTCTTCGCCCATCGTAAATCTTGAGCACGCCTTTGTGGGCCGAGTCTTCCGCGGGGCGCATTCCCCTGAGTTGCCGGGCCAGCACGCGGCCCTCAATCTGGGCGGTGGACAGTTCGCTTCCTGAAACTGGGACGACGACCGCCAGCAGGCAGATTATCGTGGAAGCCAGCCGGAGCATCATTTTGGCTCCAGTGCGGCCCGGACGACCTGCGAGATATGCCGCACGAAATGCGCTTTGACCTTTTCGCGGACCTCGCGCGGCACTTCGAGCCAGTCCGGTTTGTTCTGTTCCGGCAAAATGACGTGTTTAACCCCAAAGCGCACGGCGGCCAGGACTTTTTCCTTCACGCCGCCGACCCGCAACACGCGGCCACGGAGACTGATTTCGCCGGTCATCGCTGTGTCCGAACGCACCCGGCGGCGGGCAAGCAGAGAAGCCAGCGCTGCAACAATTGCCACGCCCGCGCTCGGCCCGTCCTTGGGTGTAGCGCCCGCCGGAACGTGAATGTGAATGTCGTGCTTGGCGTAATCGGCCAAATCGAGCCGCAACGCAGCGGCCTGACTGCGCAAATAACTCAGCGCGGTCTGCGCGCTTTCCTTCATTACCTCGCCGAGCGAACCGGTCAGCAGCAAATTACCCTTGCCGGGCATGCGGGTGACTTCGACGTACAACACTTCGCCGCCGGCGGGGGTCCAGGCCAGGCCGGTGGCGATGCCGTATTCGTCAATTTGCTCAGCCGTCTCAGCCACGAACGGCGGATGGCCGAGGTAGGATTTGAGCGACGCCGGCTCCAGTTTCAAGGGACGGACGTAGCCGTTGTTGCTGACGAGTTTGCGCGTGGCTTTGCGGGCGAGCGCGGCAATGCTGCGTTCGAGTTGGCGCACGCCGGCTTCGCGCGTGTATTCCTGGATGAGCCGCCGCAGGGTCGCATCCGGCAGCGAAACGTCGCTCCGCGTCAGACCGTGTTCGTCCAGTTGGCGCGGCAGCAGGTAACGCCGGGCGATCTGCAATTTCTCGGATTCGGTGTAGCTGGGCAGTTCGATGACCTCCAACCGATCGCGCAACGCCGGATGAATCGGCTCCAACCAGTTCGCCGTGGTGACAAAGAGAACGCGCGAAAGGTCAAACGGCAGGTCAAGATAATGATCGGTGAACGTGTTGTTCTGCGCCGGATCGAGCACTTCCAGCAGCGCCGCAGCGGGATCGCCGCGAAAGTCAGCGCCCACCTTGTCCAATTCATCCAGCAGGATCACCGGATTGCAGCTTTCGACGCGGCGCAGGGTCTGGATGATGCGGCCCGGCAGCGCGCCGACATAGGTGCGCCGGTGGCCGCGGATTTCCGCTTCATCCCTCATGCCGCCCAGCGAGATGCGCGCGAATTTGCGGCCCAAGGCATCCGCCACGCTCTTGCCCAGAGAGGTTTTCCCTACTCCAGGCGGGCCGACCAAGCAAAGGATTGGCCCCTTGATAACCTTCTTTCGCTTGATGACCGCGAGGAATTCCAGAAGCCGGTCCTTGACCTTGGCCAGCCCGAAATGTTGCGCATTGAGAATGCGTGCCGCCGCGCTCAGGTCAATTTTGTCCTCGGTGGCCTGTTCCCACGGGAGGCTGAGAATCCAGTCGAGGTAATTTCGCGCGACGCCGTATTCCGCCGCAGCAGGCGGAGTCTGCTGGAGACGTTCCAATTCCTGCAAAGCGGTTTTCTGCACGTCGGGCGGCATGCGCGTTTGTTCGATCCGTTCGCGCAACGACTTGATCTCGCCGGAATTCGGCTCGGATTCGCCGAGTTCGCGCTGAATGGCGCGGATCTGTTCGCGCAGGAAGAAGTCGCGTTGAGTCTTGGCAATGGAACTGGCGACGTCGGTTTGGATTTTGGAACTGAGTGTGAGCACCTCGTGCTCGCGATTGAGCATGGGCAACAACCGGGTGAGCCGCTCTTTGACCGAGGCGGTTTCCAGCAGCTTTTGGCGGTCCTCGAGGTTGAGATTGAGGTTCGCCGCGATCAGGTCGGCAAAGTGCCCGGGGTCTTCCGTGTTGAGGGCGGCCACCTTGATTTGCTCGGAAAGCGCCGGGGACAGCTTGATAATCTCCTGAAAATGGCTTTGCGCATTCCGCATCATCGCGGTGATTTCGATGGTGTCTTCGCGCTCGTCTTGGAGCAATTCGTACCGCGCAGTGAGGTACGGCGTGGTCTTGGTGTATTGCGTGACCCGGATGCGCCAGAGTCCTTCCACCAACACCCGCGCCGTGTTGTCCGGGAATTTGACCATCTTGGCCAGGCGCACCACGCATCCGTATTCGTAAAGGTCTTCCGGTGCCGGATCCGCCACCTCGGGACGCCGTTGCAGTACCACCCCCATCAGGCGGTCGCCGGCTACCACATCGTCAATCAACCGGATGCTGGGGCCGGTTTCCACCAGCAGCGGGGCCACGGCGCCGGGAAAAATGACGATGTCCGACAAGCCGAGAATCGGCAGGACTTCCGGCAGTGATCGTGAAGAAATGCGCGCCGGTGCTTCCGGGCTGCCGGAAGCCCCCAAGATGCTGATAAACTCTGTGTCGGGCGAGGTCATCGTCGCGTCAAGTTAGCAACTGTTAGATGCCGCCGCCCGAAAATGATTCAGAAAGGATAAGTTATCCTTCGGCAATGGGCACCTTGGAGCTTTTGGAGGTTGCGGGCGGGGCCAACGGCACGTCAATACGGAGGAAGCCGTTCAAATAGGCGGCCCGGGCCTGGCCGAGATCGTAGCCCGGCGGCAGTTCCAGCACACTCTCGAAAGGTCCATAGTTAATCTCCATCACCAAGAAGCTGCATTTGGGGGCGCGGCATCCGTCGGGCCGGTTGCCGCTGATGCGCAGGCGATTGCCTTCCACGGTAATCTCCAGGTTTTCACTGCGCATGCCGGCCAACTCCACCTTGACCACCAGACCACCGTCCGTGGCGTAAACGTCGGTGTTGGGGACCCAATGACCATTGGCGGCGGCTTCACGACCCCCCACGGTGGAGGCGCGCGTTACGAAGTGCGCAGCAGAACTGATTTTGGTGACGGCCATGACGCGGGCGAAAATATGTTAATTGATTTCCATACGCAAGTGCCGGCTCATCTCATCCTGACGCGGACTTCTGGCGGGCTGCCCTTGCGGGCGTGGAAGATAATGGAACTCTTGTTCACCGGTGCGCCTCCGCCTGAACACCCACAGGAGGTATCCCGCTGGAAGCTGAACTTGCGCCGATGGAATTGGAGCCGCAGCAACCCGCCAACGGCGGCTGCCACGATAACCAAAGAAACAAATTGCTGCCAATCCACAGACGCAACATAAGCCTAAAATCCGCCCGTGCAATGGAGAACTTTTTGGCGCGTTGACGGCAAAGAATGTTGTCTGAAACCGCGCACGGCGTCCGTAGATTTCCCGTTTCCACGTTCCCGCCCGCCCGTTACGCTGGTGCCGTGTCCATGAATGTTTTCAGTCATCACCACCGCGTGGCGTATTCCGAATGTACCCTCGGCAACCACGTTTATTATGCCCGCTACCTCGATCTCCTGGAGATTGTCCGGGGTGAATTCTTTCGTTCGCTGGGCACCAGTTTCCTCCAGTGGCAGGAGCGGGAAGTTATCTTTCCGGTCATTGAAGCACGGTTGCGTTACAAATCGCCCGCGCGCTATGACGAGGTGCTGACGCTGGAGGTCTGGCCCACAAAGGTGGCACGCGTGCGGCTGGACTTCGCCTATCGTATCTGCCACGCCAATGACACAGCAGTGCTTGATGCCGAAACCTTCCATGTTTGCACCGGGTTGAACGAGAAGCCCCGGCGCATACCTGAGGAACTTCAGGAAGCGCTCAAACCGTACTTGCGAACGGTGGGCTAAACAAACTTGGTGGACCCAGGCACGGCCATGACGGGAATGTCGAGTTTCATGTTCCAGTCAAGCGGCTCGGGGACGAGAACTTCCTTGGAGTTGAGGGCGTCTTCCCACGAAATTTCCTGCCCCGTGTAGGCGGCCATGCGGCCCATGATGCCCATCATGGTGCTTTGCGCCATCCATACGCCGTCGTTAATGGGTTTGCGGCTGCGAATGCTGGCGAACAACTCGTCGTGCTCCTGTTGGTACATATCTGTCTTCGGCCCGCGATAACGCCAGGTTTGTTTGCCTTGGATCACCGGCGCCTGCCAGCCGGGGATTTTGGCAAATCCCTCCGCCCCCATCAGGTAGTCTGAATTCTCGTTCGCACAGTTGCTGATCTGCCGCTGGCCCATGAAGGCGCGCACGTCGTTGGCATATTCATAGACGATGAACATGTGATCATAGATGTTGCCCTGGTTGTTGGGCGTCTGGCGTCCGCCAACGGCCATGGCCTTGAGCGGCGGTTGATCTTTCATGGCCCACGCAATTTTGTCCACGCTATGCACGGCTTGTTCCACCAGTCCGTCGCCCGAAAGCCAGACAAAATTATACCAGTTGCGCATCTGCCATTCGAGATCCCCCATCCTCGCCGGCCGGCTGCTGGCGGGCGGCATGGGCTTGACCGGTCCCGTGTAGTAAGTGGCGTAAATGGCGCGGATATCCCCGATCGCACCGTCGTGGATGCGCTGATAGAACTCTCGTCGCGCCCCTTCGTAGCGCCAGCAAAGTCCCGCCACCAGGGAGAGATTCTTCTCCTTCGCCAGCCGGGTGGATTCAAGGACGGAGCGGACTCCGGGAGCGTCGGTGGCCACCGGCTTTTCGCAGAAGACATGCTTCCCGGCTTTGACCGCCGCCTCCAGATGCACGGGGCGGAATCCCGGCGGCGCGGCGAGCAACACGACGTCCACGCCACTATCAATGACCTTCTGATACGCATCCAAACCGACGAAGCATGTCTCCGGGGTGACCTTCACCTTGTCACCGTGAGCGCGCTTCAAATTGTTCAGGCTGCTTTGCACCGGCTCGGAAAACGCATCGCCCAAGGCGGTCAGCACCACGTTGGGATCGGCCTTGAGCGCCTGATCCGCCGCTCCGCTGCCGCGACCGCCGCAACCAACCAAGCCCACGCGCAGCGTGTCACCGTTGGTATTGGCAAAAAGGTTGCCTGGCAGGATGGCTGGCGCCGCCAGCGCGCCGCCGAGTGCGGCAGAGGTCTTCAGGAATTCCCGGCGAGTGGTGAGGTTGTCTTGCGATTTCATAAGCAGAAGATTTTTTGCCAGTGTTGCGCGCCCATCATGCGACGTCAAGGCGGCGAGTCTATTCAGACGCTCCCCCATTTGGGGGGTGCGCCCGGCCCGGCGCTGGCTCGTGCTCGACAAAGCTCCCGCCGGTCGGCTGAAGCCCAAACTACGAATGCGTCGCTCGCCCGTACCCGTGCCAAACCGGACCGCTCGGCTCTCCAGATCGGGTCGCAGCAACCGCCGGCCTTGCCAGCGTGTCGTCAATTCATCTGACATGCGGCTGGCGTGGACTTAAGCTACTGTAGCTTATCGGCGTGAAAACAATACAACCAATGATACTGGCTTGCGTTGCCGTACTGATTGTGGGTTGCGGTCGCGAAGCCTCCTCACCGCCGTCGCTTGACGCTCCGGCGACGGCCCCGGCCTCGCCCCGGGGACCGGTCGCCCTGACGGACGCGCCCCCGGCGGCAACGGTGATTCCCGACGGCGGAGACACCAGCGCGACCCTGCACCGCCTGACGCAAGCCTTGCGCGATCACGTGGTGCGCTCCCGAAGTGTTCCGAAAGACTTTGAGGAATTCGTGGCCAAGTCCCAGGTCAGCTTCCCCCCGCCGCCCGAGGGCCAGCAGTACGCAATTCGGGGGCAGGAAGTCGTGCTGGTGAAACGTTGATGGCATGGCCGCCGATTGAGGCGAAAAGCGAAACCTTGAGCACATGAACCGGAACCAACGACCGTCCGAACCGCCGGCCCACCCGGCTGTGGGTTTCACCTTGATTGAATTGCTCGTGGTCATTGCCATTATCGCCATCCTGGCGTCCATGCTGTTGCCAGCGCTGGGTTCGGCCCGAAATCGCGCGTGGCGTATTCAGTGCGCTTCGCAGCAGCGCCAACTCGGACTGGGCTTTACGATGTTCGCGACCGACCGGGACGATTGCTTTCCGCCGGCCGCCTATTACGTGAGCGACACCCGGCAACTGGCGTGGGACACTTGGATTCACCGTTACATCGGCGGCACCGCGCCGGAAAACACGCTGAACACCGCGCTTGTGCCCACCGCCTACGCGCCCAAGATCGAGAAATGTCCCGCCGACCGGCTGCCCACTCTGGAGAGCGATCCCCAATGGGGCTGGGTCAATTACGGCATGCGCCGCACTTACGCCATGAACAGTGTCGGCCCCACCTGGGGCAGCGAGTGGTGGGTGAACGCGAACAACCCATTGCCGCGCCTGGACATCTCCGGCCGGCATGGCGTTGGGATTTCCTGGATTGGCCCGGGTGTGGATGGCTACCCGGATTGGGACGCCAAGGGCTACAAGACCTCCGTGGTGAAGGATCCCGCCGGCACGATTCTGCTGGTGGAACAGCCGAACATCCAAAACGCCGTCGGCAACGCCTGGCCCGCCTTCTGCAACGGCCCCTATGGTAACGGCGACCTTTACCAACTGGATCCGAACTTCGCGGCCGCAAAGAATTACGGGAACAACCAATACGGCATCCACGGTCGGCGCTTCAACTACCTGTTCCACGACAACCACGTGGAAGCCCTCAAGATCGAGCAGACGGTTGGCCGAGGCACATTGAGCAATCCGCGCGGCGGCTGGACCGTGACGGCGGGAGACTGATCCGGTTTCTCGCCACCTTCGCAAAGGAGCAGGGCTGGGGCGGGCCTGTTTGCATCTGGGTGCTCTGGTTCAAAGCCAGGACGAAATTGCGGACTGGCGCAATGCCTGGCTGGCTTTCCAATGCAGTTTCTCGCCTCGCCCTTCAGCCTTCCTGATGTTCCAAGTTCTGCGCCAGGCGTTCCATTCCTTAGCACCTTGCTCGAGAACACGCACATGGTCCGGATTTGCCATTCGCGCCTCGCTTTTCCAACTCCGGCAATCCCGTCACCACCTTCATCGTCTCCAAACTCACCGTGATGACCAGGCCGAGGAGGCGGGTATCAATGGTACAAGGACGGTGAAGCGATTGCGGGCGCAACGGGCCGGAGCTATACCATTGCCTCCGTCGCTGAAGGCAACGCCGGACAGTACAAATTCCGGGCCTTCAACTCGACGGTGGAAGTGGAGAGCGAAACTGCGACGTTGACGGTGGCCGCGCCACCTGCGGTCAGCGTTGCGGTGGACAACGGCCAGGTCGTCGTCACATTCACTGGCGTTCTCCAATCAGCGGAAAGCGTGACCGGGCCGTTCATCGACGTATCGCCCGCGCCAACGAATCCGCTCATCCTCACGAATCCGACAGGCTCGCGGTTCTTCCGGTCGCGCAATTGACCGGCCAGTGGCAGGCTTCGCTTTCCTGAAGCACAGAAAAGGGCGGTTGGCTTGCGCCAACCGCCCTGAGCTTTTCAGACGGCTTTGCATGATGCACCCGAACACATTCGTGGCGCAGAGGGAGAACGGGCCGCAACTGGGCGTGCTGGTGTCAATCTGGATGGGACATTCGCCGTTGGCGGCGCTGGCGTAGAGTTTGTAGAGCGGGCGGTTGTCGCAGCCCCACGGGTTCGGTTTCTGGAGCAGCTAGGCCCAGACCGTCGGAGTGCCGAATGACGAATTTCGAATGTCGAATGTGTCAGTCATTGCTGCGGCGTGCGGTTTGTTTGGATGACACCATGATGGCCGTGATCTCGCTGGCCTCTTGCTTCAGGCGCGCAAGTTTTCGCGAAGTGTGATTGTCGAAGGGCGAATTCAGAATGCTTGGCATGGCCTCGATCAGTTCCAACCCATAGCCGGATTCGTCGCTTTCTTCCTCGACCGTGCCAACTTTGGAAATGAAATCCGCTTTCGACTTCGCCCGGCACGCGGCCCGGTAGTTTGCGCCCACAGACGTGCCGGCGCGAAAGAGTTGACCTGTCAGGATTTTGAATTCCGGGGCTTTCGGCAGCCGAGCGCAAAACTTGATCACGTCGAGCGCAAACTGCTTCGTGCGTTGTTTGAGATCGTTCATTCAGTTCGTTCCCGGTTTCACAATCGTCATTCGGAATTCGACATTCGCAATTCCCAGCGGCGGATAGCCGCGCCCGATGCTGTTGACCCAGAAGGATTGCTCGGGCGGCGGTTTGAGCAGGTGGGCCTCGATGTTGAGGTTATGCTGCTGCGAACAACGGCGCATGCGGTCCAAGGCGCTTTCAACGCCTTCGGCAATGGCGGGGATTTCAACGCGGGTGTCGGTGCAAAGGACGGTGACGGGTTTGGTTCGTTGTTCCGGCGCGATGGACATTACCGCATCAAACACGAGAGCAGCGACGAGTGTGCTATCTTTGCCGCCGCTGAAACCGACCAGCCAGGGACGCGGGTCGTCCCGGTAAAGCTGTTGCAATGAAGTCCTGATTCCCTGGTAAGTCGCGGCTGCCATGCTGGGCGAAATCGTAGTTCGCCAATAATCGAAGGGAATGGCATAAACCGTCCGGACGAAAGCCCGCGAGATTCTCGCGGGCTTGGAAACGGAGTCGTATCCGCGATCAGGATCGTGCCGCCGGCTTGCTCTTCGCGGTATCGAGAATCTTTTCGGCGATGCTGTTGGGCACCTGCTCGAAGGTCAGCGGTTCCATGGAGTAGGAAGCGCGGCCTTTCGAGAGCGAGCGGATGGCCGTGGCGTAACCGAACAACTCGGCCAGTGGCACCTGCGCGTTCAACACCGTCTGGCCCTGCTTGGCCTCAATGCCATTGATGATGCCGCGGCGGCGGTTGATATCACCCAGCAGGTCGCCCTGATATTCGTCCGGCGTGGTCACCTCCACTTTCATAATGGGTTCGAGGAGGATCGGACCGGCCTTCTTGAACGCGTCTTTCAACGCGAAGATGCCCGCCATCTTGAACGCAAGTTCGTTGGAATCCACTTCGTGGAACGAGCCGTCCACCACCTGGGCCTTGAGGTCAATCACCTGGTAGCCGGCATACACGCCACCCTTGATGGCTTCTTCAATGCCGTCAATGACCGCCGGGATGTATTCCTTGGGAATGGTGCCGCCAACGATCTTGTTTTCGATTTCGACGCCCTTGCCCTTTTCGTTTGGCTGAATCTGGATGCAGGCATGGCCGTATTGACCGCGACCGCCCGATTGGCGGATGAATTTGCCTTCGCCGTCCGCCGCTTTGGTGATGGTTTCGCGGTAGGCGATCTGGGGCGCGCCCGCCGAGGCTTCCACTTTGAATTCGCGGAACAAACGATCGCGAATGATTTCGAGGTGCAACTCGCCCATGCCCGCAATGATGAGCTGGCCGGTCTCCTCGTTGGTGAAGCAACGGAAGGTCGGGTCTTCCTCCGCGAGCCGCTGCAAACCTTCCGACATCTTGTCGCGATCCGCCTTGGTCTTCGGCTCGACGGCCATGCTGATGACCGGCTCGGGGAAGGTTGGCGGTTCTAGTGTCACGTCAAAATCTTCATCGCACAGGGTGTCGCCGGTGGTGATGTTGCGTAATCCCACCAGCGCGGCAATGTCGCCGGCGAACACCTGGTCAATGTCCTTGCGTTCGCCGCCTTGAATGACCATGAGCCGGCTGACGCGTTCCCGTTTGCGGGTGCGCGGGTTGTAGATCGTGTCGCCCTTGTTGAGTTGGCCGGAGTAAACGCGGAAGAACACCAGCTTGCCGGCATAGGGATCGGTCCACAGCTTGAAGGCGAGCGAGCAGAATTTGCCGTGATCGTCGGTTTCCACGGTAACGACATTGTCGGTGCCCGGCTCGAGCCCTTGGGCGGATGGAACGTCCAGTGGCCCCGGGAGGTAATCAATCACGGAATCAATCAACGGTTGCACGCCCTTCTTCTTGAAGGCGGAGCCGCAGAGCACGGGAATCAATTCAATCTTGCAGGTGAGCCGCCGGATGGCCGCTTTGAGCACCGCCGGTTCGATCGGTTTTTCCTCGATCACCAGTTCCGCGATGGTGTCGTCTTTGTTCGATACCGCGTCAATCAACTCGGCCAGCGCTGACCGGGCCCGCTCTTTATGATCGTCGGGAATCTCGCAAATCTCATACTTGAGACCTTCGGCGGCCACGTCGCCCGGCCCCCAGACGATGGCCTTCTGGTTGACGAGGTCAATGACGCCCGCGAACTTGTCTTCGGCGCCGATCGGGAGGTAAATGGGGTAGGCATACGCACCCAGCTTCTTGCGCATGTCGTTGAGCGCGTTCTCAAAGTTGGCGCCCGTGCGGTCCATCTTGTTGACGAACGCGATGCGGGGAACCTTGTATTTGGTGGCCTGACGCCAGACGGTTTCGGATTGCGGCTGCACGCCGGCGACGCCGCAGAACACGGCGACCGCGCCGTCGAGCACGCGCATGGAACGTTCGACCTCGGCGGTGAAGTCCACGTGGCCGGGGGTATCAATGATGTTCACGCGGTGCGGCACCCCGGCAAAGGACTTGTATAGCCCCTCTTCCTTCTTTTGGGTCCAGAAGCAGGTCACCGCCGCCGAGGTGATGGTGATCCCGCGTTCGCGCTCCTGCTCCATCCAGTCGGTGACAGTGTTGCCATCGTCCACGTCGCCGATCTTGTGGATCAGGCCCGTGTAAAAGAGAATGCGCTCGGTCGTGGTGGTCTTGCCGGCGTCAATGTGCGCGGCAATCCCGATGTTGCGCGTGCGCTCCAAGGTGTAGTCACGATGGGACGCGTTCACCGCTTTGGGTTTTTCGTTGTCTGCCACAGATTGCCTTCTAATTGGAGGAAGCGAAACGCCCCGAGGCTGCAAACATCGGGGCGCGATCAAAAACGGCGACTACCAGCGGAAATGTGCGAACGCTTTGTTGGCCTGGGCCATCTTATGCACGTCGTCCCGCTTGCGGATGGCGTTCCCCTGACCCTGATAAGCCTCCAGAATCTCCGCCGCCAACGCCTCATTCATGGGAATCCCCTTCCGGGCATCCGCAAAGTTCACAATCCACCGCAGCGCCAGCGCGGCCTGCCGGTCCGCCGAAACCTCCAGCGGCACCTGGTAGGTTGCCCCACCCACCCGCCGCGCCTTGGTTTCGATGCGCGGTTTGGCGTTATCCACCGCCCGCTGCAAAATATCCAGCGGATTCGTCGCCGGATTCTTCTCCACAATCCGGTCGAAGGCGCGGTACACGATCCGTTGCGCCGTACTTTTCTTACCGGAAGTCATCACCGTGTTGACCAGGCGGGAAACTAAAACGTTGGAGAACTTTCCGTCCTTGGGCACCGGGCGTCGGGTGGCTTGTCGTCTGCGAGACATGATATCGTTGAATCCTTATTGGGTTAAAACAATCAACCGGCCGGCTTCACGACCTTGGGCCGTTTGACGCCGTATTTGGACCGGCTCACGCGGCGCTTTTCCACGCCCGCGGCGTCCAGCGTGCCGCGTACAATGTGATAACGCACACCGGGCAAATCCTTCACGCGCCCCCCCCGCACCAGGACGATTGAGTGTTCCTGGAGATTGTGGCCCTCGTCCGGGATGTAAGCAATGACCTCATGACCATTGGTCAGGCGCACCTTGGCCACCTTGCGCATCGCCGAGTTGGGCTTCTTGGGCGTGCGCGTCATCACCTGAATGCAAACGCCGCGACGGAACGGCGAATTCTCCAAGGCTGGCGACTTGGACTTGTACTTGATCTTCTGACGGCCCTTGCGGACCAATTGATTGATAGTCGGCATTTGCTCTTAAAATCGCTCCCGTTGGCCCCAGCATCCCGCGCCGGGCGAATGGAGCGCGGATATTACCAAAGCAACTTTCCGTTGCAACTAGAATTTGCTCATCTGACTCAGCGGCTTGCTCAAACCGCCAGCGGATTGTCCTCCGACAACGCGGCGCTTTCGGCTTCCGGTTCCTCCTCAATTTCCACCAACGGCTTGAGCTGCACCTTGCGGTGATGGTCAAAACCGCTGCCCGCCGGAATGATATGGCCCATGATCACGTTCTCCTTGAACCCCCGGAGGGAATCAAGCTTGGAACGCGTGGCCGCCTCCGTCAGCACCCGGGTGGTGTCCTGGAAGCTGGCCGCGCTCAGGAAACTCTCCGTCTCCAGCGAGGCCTTCGTGATGCCCAGCAAGACCGGCGAAGCTTCCGCCGGTTTGCCGCCCATCTTCTCCACGCGCTCGTTCTCCCCCTCGAACTCCAGTTTGTCCACCTGCTCGCCCCACAAAAATGAAGTGTCACCCGGCTCGGTGATCCGGACCTTGCGCAACATCTGGCGCACAATGATCTCAATGTGCTTGTCATTGATCGTCACCCCTTGAAGGCGATAGACCTCCTGCACTTCGTTCACCAGATGCTCCTGCAACTCCTGCGGACCGCAGATATCCAGAATCTCGTGCGGGTCCACCGGCCCTTCCGTCAATTGCTGGCCTTTCTTCACGAAGTCGCCCTTGAACACGATGACGTGCTTGCCGATGGCGATGAGGTGTTCCTCCTCGACCCCGGTCTGCAAGTCCTTGATCAAGATGCAGCGCTTGCCGCGCACGCTGGTGCCAAACTCGACCAGACCATCAATCTTGGAAATCTCCGCGGCATCCTTGGGCCGGCGCGCTTCGAACAACTCCGCCACGCGCGGCAGACCGCCGGTGATGTCCTTGGTCTTGGCTGTCTTGCGCGGCGTCTTGGCCATGAGCGTCCCGGCCACAATCTTGTCGTCCTCGTTCACGACGATGTGGGCACCGGAAGGAATGGGATAGTTGGCCACAGGTTCGCCCCGTTCGTCCGTGATGATGATTTGCGGATGCAAATCCTCCTTGTGTTCGATGATGACCATGGCCTCCTGGGCGGTGGCTTCGTCCACTTCTTGTTTCATGGTGACCCCTTCGATGATGTCGTGGAATTTCACCTTGCCGGCCTTCTCGGAGAGGATGGGCACGTTGTAGGGATCCCACTGCACGAAGGTTTCGCCCTTCTTCACCTTGCCGCCATCGGCCACGGAAATGACGGCGCCGATGACGACGTTATGGTTCTCCAATTCACGGCCATCGTCACCGAGGATGGACACCGACCCGTTTTTGTTGAGTACGATGTTGCTGCCGTCCTCCAACTGCACCAGGCGCAAATCATTGTAACGCATCGTCCCCTCGTACTTCGCCTTGATCTGGGGGACTTTGAACACCTGCGCCGCTGTGCCGCCGATGTGGAAGGTGCGCATGGTCAACTGCGTTCCCGGCTCGCCGATGGACTGGGCGGCGATGATCCCCACCGCCTCTCCCAACTTCACCTTCGCCCCCGTCGCCAGATTCCGTCCATAACAAGCCTTGCACACCCCGTACTTGCTTTCGCACGTCAACACCGACCGGATCTTCACCTTCTCCACCCCCGCGGCGTCAATCGCCTTCGCCTTGACCTCATCAATCTCCTCGTTGGCCCTGACCAGCAGATCCTTCGGACTCGACGGATTCGGCACATCATCACACGAAAACCGCCCATTGATCCGGTCACCCAACTTCACCACCTCATCCTCCCCCTCATACACCGCCTGCACCCAGATCCCGTTGCTCGTCCCACAATCCTCCTCCCGAATAATCACATCCTGCGCCACATCCACCAACTTGCGCGTCATGTAACCCGAATCCGCCGTCTTGAGCGCGGTATCCGCCAACCCCTTACGCGCCCCGTGCGTCGAAATAAAATACTCCAACACCGTGAGCCCCTCGCGGAAATTCGCCAAAATCGGCTTCTCAATAATATCCCCGCTCGGCTTGGCCATCAGCCCCCGCACCCCGGCCAACTGCCGCACCTGCTGCCGGTTGCCCCGCGCCCCCGAATCCACCATCAAAAACACCGGATTGAATTCCTTCTTCCCCTGATTCTGCTCCAACGTCTTGAACATCACGTTCGCAATCTGATCCGTGGCATGCGTCCAAATATCCACGATCTTGTTATACCGCTCGCCCGAAGTAATGATCCCCTTGCGATGCTGCTTCTCCACCTCCCGGATCTGCTTCTGCGCCCCCTCGATCTCCTGCGACTTCTCCGCCGGAATAATCATATCATCAATCCCGATCGAACACCCCGACTTCGTCGCCTCCCGGAAACCCAACTCCTTCAACCGATCCAACATCCCCACCGTCGCCTCATGCCCACACACCTTGTAACAACGCCAGATCAAATCCCCCAACTGACTCTTCCCCGCCGGCTTGTTGTAGAACCCCAACGGCGCCGGCCAAATCTCACTGAAAATCACCCGCCCCACCGTCGTCTCAATCACCTTCCGCTGCGCCTCCCCAAACTCCGTCCGCCGCCCGAAATCCGGATTCGCCAGCCGGATGCGATCATGCGTCCGCACCGCCCCATCCGCGTACGCAAACAACACCTCCGTCTTGCTCCCAAATAACTTCAGCCCCCGCCCCTCCGCCGGCGCGGCCGAGCGCGGCTCCGCCGTCAAGTAATAACATCCCAACGTAATATCCTGCGTCGGCGTAATAATCGGCTTCCCGCTGGACGGACTGAAAATATTATTCGGCGCCATCATCAACAACCGCGCCTCCATCTGCGCCTCCACCGACAACGGCACATGCACCGCCATCTGATCCCCGTCAAAATCCGCATTATACGCCGTACACACCAACGGATGAATCCGGATCGCCTCCCCCTCGATCAACTGCGGCTCAAACGCCTGCACACTCAACCGATGCAACGTCGGCGCCCGATTCAACAACACCGGATGCCCCTTCGTCACCTCCTCCAAGATATCCCACACCTCCGTCGTCTGCCGCTCAATCATCTTCTTGGCCGAACGCACCGTATGCACATACCCCAACTCCTTGAGCCGCCGGATAATAAACGGCTCAAACAACACCAACGCCATCTTCTTGGGCAACCCACACTGATGCAACTGGAGTTCCGGCCCGATCACAATCACCGACCGCCCCGAATAATCCACCCGCTTGCCGAGCAGGTTTTGGCGGAACCGACCGCTCTTGCCCTTGAGCATGTCGCTCAGGGATTTCAGCGCCCGGTTGCCGGCGCCGGTGACCGCCCGCCCATGCCGCCCATTATCAAACAACGCATCCACCGCCTCCTGCAACATCCGCTTCTCATTGCGAATAATCACCTCCGGCGTCTTCAGCGACAGCAAATTCTTCAACCGATTATTCCGATTAATCACCCGGCGATAAAGATCATTCAAATCCGACGTCGCAAACCGCCCCCCCTCCAACGGCACCAACGGCCGCAAATCCGGGGGAATCACCGGCAACACCGTCAAAATCATCCACTCCGGCCGACTCTTGGAAGCCGCCAACCCCTGCAACAACTTGATCCGCTTGGCCAACTTCTTCCGAATTTGCTTGCTCCGCGTCTCCGTCATCGCCCCCTGCAGGTGCTCCACCTGCTGGCCCAAGTCCACCTTCTCCAACGCCTCCCGCACCGCCTCCGCCCCCATCTTCGCCACAAACGCCTCCTCGCCGTAGGTCTCCCGCGCCTCCCGACACTCATGCTCACTGAGCAATTGATTCTGCTTAAGCGGCGTATTCCCCGGATCAATCACCATGTAATCCTCGTAATAAATCACCCGCTCCAAGTGGCGAGCCGTCATATCCAACGCCAACCCGATCCGCGAAGGCATACACTTGAAAAACCAGATATGGCACACCGGCACCGCCAACTCAATGTGCCCCATCCGCTCCCGGCGCACCCGCGCCAACGTCACCTCCACCCCGCACCGATCACACACCACCCCCCGATGCTTGATCCGCTTATACTTCCCGCACGAACACTCCCAGTCCTTGACCGGACCGAAAATCCGTTCGCAAAACAGACCGCCCTTTTCGGGCTTGAAGGTGCGATAATTGATCGTCTCAGGATTCTTGACCTCGCCTTTGGACCAGGCCCGGATGGCATCGGGCGCCGCGACGGTGATCCCGATGTAATCCACCTGGTTGACCTTGTCCAGACCGAGCAATTCTCGGGCATTTTCTTTGGTGCTGATCATAATAGGTTAAAGTTACAGCAAAGGGTTAACTGTTACCGCCGCCCACCGTCGCCAACGCGGCGGCCGGATCCGCCGGTTGCTCAATGGGGTTGGTGTAACCGACCTTCACGTCCAGGCACAGGGATTGCATTTCCTTGACCAACACGTTGAAGGACTCCGGGATGCCGGCCTCCAGCGCATTGTCGCCCTTGACGATGCTTTCGTAAATGCGCGTGCGACCTTGCACGTCGTCGGACTTGACCGTGAGCAGTTCTTGCAGGGTGTACGCCGCGCCGTAAGCTTCCATGGCCCACACTTCCATTTCGCCAAAACGCTGGCCGCCATACTGGGCCTTGCCGCCCAACGGTTGCTGCGTCACCAGCGAGTAAGGCCCGACCGCGCGGGCATGAATCTTATCCGCCACGAGATGGCCCAACTTCATCATGTAAATGTAGCCCACAACCACTTCCTGATCGAACGGCTCACCCGTGCGTCCGTCATACAGGGTGGTTTTGCCATTCTCGCCCACCAACTGCCGGTCGCCGGCTTCCTTCTCCCGCTCCCCCGCCTCATCCAGATACTTGCGGATTTGCTTTTCCTTGATGCCATCAAAGACCGGTGTGGCGAACTTAAGCCCTAGGATTTTGGCCGCCCAACCCAAGTGGGTCTCCAGCACTTGCCCGACGTTCATGCGCGAAGGCACGCCCAGGGGATTCAGGGCAATGTCCACCGGAGTGCCGTCCGCCAGGAACGGCATGTCCTCCTCGGGCACAATTTTGGCCACCACACCCTTGTTGCCGTGCCGCCCGGCCATCTTGTCGCCCACGGAAAGCTTGCGCTTCGAGGCAATATATACCTTCACCGACTTGATGACGCCGCTATCCACACCCTCGCCGGATTCAGCGCGCTCGGTTTCCTCGTCGTACTGCATTTGCAGATCGTCGAATTTCTTCTTAAAGCTGCCGATGATTTCATTGATCTTGTTGCGAATGGGCGAGGGATCAATCTCGATCCGATCATAAACCTCGGCCAGTTTGCGTAAGAGCGTTTTGGTAATCTTTCGATTCGCCGGAATGATGATCTCGCCGGTTTCGCTGTTGACCACGTCGAGTGGAATTTTTTCTCCGAGCAGGATGTTGCTCATCGCCTCGGTCAACTGGTCGCGCAATTCGTCGGTCTTCTTCCGATGCTCCTCTTCGATCTGCTTGACGTGGCGCTTCTCCTCCGCCATCGAGGGCTTGTTGCGCTCGCTGTCTTTCTTGGAGGAAACCTTCACGTCCATCACAATGCCATAAGTGCCGGATGGCACCTTGAGCGAGGTGTCCTTTACGTCGGCGGCCTTCTCGCCGAAGATCGCGCGCAGCAACCGCTCTTCCGGGGCCAGTTCCGTCTCGCTTTTGGGCGTGATCTTGCCGACGAGAATGTCGCCGGGCTTGACTTCCGCGCCAACGCGGATGACGCCATCGGAACCCAGGTTCTTCAAGGCCTCGTCCCCCAGGTTCGGAATGTCGCGGGTGATTTCCTCCGGCCCGAGCTTGGTGTCGCGGGCACTGACTTCAAACTCGTCAATATGGATCGAGGTAAACACGTCGTCTTTGACGATGCGTTCGCTGATGAGGATGGCGTCTTCAAAGTTGTAGCCGTTCCAGGGCATGAAGGCGCACAGGATGTTCCGGCCCAGCGCCAGTTCGCCCTCGCGCGTGCAGGGGCCGTCCGCCAGGACCTGGCCTTTTTTTACGGCGTCGCCTTTGTGAACCAGGATTTTCTGGTTGATGCAGGTGGCCGCGTTGGAGCGCATGAATTTGCGGATTTCATACACCCATACCCCCTTGGCCGGGTCGTGCCGCACCTTCTTCTTCGTCTCCGGGAGCTTGCCGTCGTGTGTGATGATGATCTGGCTGCCGTTTACCGAGGCCACTTTGCCGGCTTCCTCCGCCATCACCACCGCCCGTGAATCCCGTGCCACTCGGTCTTCCAGGCCGGTGGCCACCAGGGGGGCTTCGGTCACCAGCAGGGGCACGGCTTGCCGTTGCATGTTGCTGCCCATTAATGCGCGGTTGGCATCGTCGTGTTCGAGGAAGGGGATGAGGGCGGCGGCCACGGAGACGAGTTGTTTGGGGGAGACGTCCATGTAGTCCACGCGGGCGGGTTCGACGTCAACGAAGTCGGTGCGGGCGCGGCAGACGACGCGGTCGGTGGTGAAGCGGCCGTGGTCGTCAATCAGGGAGTTGGCTTGGGCGATGACGTAGCCTTCTTCGCGGTCGGCGGTGAGGTAGTCGAGGTGGCCGGTGACGCGGCCGTTTTCGACTTTGCGGTAGGGGGTTTCCAGAAAGCCAAAGTCGTTGATGCGGGCAAAGGTGGCCAGGCTGGCGATGAGGCCAATGTTCGGCCCTTCCGGCGTCTCCACGGGGCAGATGCGGCCGTAGTGGCTGGGGTGGACGTCCCGGACTTCAAAGCCGGCGCGGTCACGGGAGAGGCCGCCGGGTCCGAGGGCACTGAGGCGGCGTTTGTGGGTAAGCTCGGCCAGGGGGTTGATCTGGTCCATGAATTGGCTGAGCTGGCTGCGCCCAAAGAAGTCCCGGATGACGGCGGAGAGGGCTTTGGGGTTGATGAGTTTCTGCGGGGTCATCGCTTCCACGCCTTGGTCAAAGAGGGTCATGCGTTCTTTGACGAGGCGTTCGGTGCGGGCCAGACCCACGCGGCATTGGTTGGCGAGGAGTTCGCCGACGGTGCGGACGCGACGGCTGCCGAGGTGGTCAATATCGTCCAGGCTGCCTTCGCCGCGTTTGAGGCGCAGCAGGTATTTGGTGGCGGCGACGAGGTCCTCTTTGGTGAGGGTGCGGGCGTCGTCTTTTTGCTTGAGGCCGATCTTTTGGTTGATCTTGTAGCGGCCCACCCGGCCCAAATCATACCGCTTCGGATCGAAAAAGAGGCGCTTGATCAGCGCTTTGGCGTTGGCCGCAGTCGGCGGATCCCCAGGGCGCAGACGTCGGTAGATGTCTTTCAGGGCCTCCTCCTCGTTCTTGGCGGGGTCCTTCTTCATGCACTTGATGATGATGCCGTCGTCCGTGGTGGTGTCCACCACTTTGATCTTGCTGACGCCGAGTTCGGCGATTTGTTTGACAACGGCTTTGCTCAGGGGCTCGAAGGCGCGGGCCACCACCAGCCCTTTTTCTTCGTCCACGGCGTCGTGGATGAGGACTTTGTTGGCCAGATCGTCGAGTTTCTCGGCGGCTTTCACGGTGTGTTCTTCGATGTCGTAGAACAACCGCAGGATTTCTTCGTCCGTGCCCCGGTGTTTGTCGGCGTCTTTGTCCTTGCTCTTCGGGTCGGCTTCCAAGTAGCTCAACGCCCGGAAAAACGTGGTGGTCAGAAATTTGCGGCGGCGCTTCTTCCGGTCCAGATAGACGTAGAGCAGGTCGTTGGTGTCAAATTGGGCTTCATACCACGAGCCGCGGTCGGGGATGATGCGGAAGGAGTGCAGGGTCTTGCCGTTGGGGTGTTGCGTGGCTTCAAAGGCAATGCCGGGGCTGCGGTGGAGCTGGCTCACGATCACGCGTTCGGCGCCGTTGATGACGAAGGTGCCTTGGGGGGTCATCAGGGGGAGTTCGCCCATGAAGACGCGTTCTTCTTTGGTGCCTTTTTCGTCTTTGAGCAGGAAGGTGACGTAGAGGGGCGCGCCGTAGGTGAGGCTTTCGCGCAGACATTCGAGCCAGGTGACTTTGGGTTCGCCAATTTCGTAGGCGTGAAAGTCCAGCACGCATTTGCCGTCGTAGCTTTCAATGGGAAAGACTTCGGTAAAGACGGCTTGGAGGCCGAGGTTCTTGCGCCGGCTGGGCGCGACTTCGGCCTGGAGGAACTCGTGGTAGGAGTGGGTCTGGAGTTCGATCAGGTTCGGCGGGGCCAGGATTTCCTTGATCTTCCCAAAGTTGATTCGTTCGGTGGCGCGCGTTGGCATAGGATCCTTCAGTGGTAATTTAGAAATTCAGAATGACGAATGACAAATGACGAAGGGCATAGTCCATTGGCCATTTTGCATTTTGCATTGCTGGTCATTTTGCATTTGTCATTTTGCATTTCCGGGCTACGGGCGAAGCGGGGGGCGGCATCCTTCCCGGACGCCGCCCCCCCCGGTGTTTTCGCCGTTTACTTGATTTCTACTTTGGCGCCGGCGTCTTCGAGTTTCTTCTTGGCGGCGTCGGCTTCGGCTTTGGGGGCGCCTTCCAGGATGGGTTTGGGGGCGCCTTCGACGAGGGCTTTGGCTTCGGCCAGGCCGAGTCCGGCTTTGACTTCGCGCACGGCTTTGATGACGGCGATTTTCTTGTCGGCCGGCACGGTGGCGAGGATGACGTCGAAGGCGGTTTGGGCTTCGGCGGCGGGGGCGGCGGCGGCGGCGGCGCCGGGGGCGGCTACGGCCACGGGCGCGGCGGCGGTGACGCCCCATTTGTCTTCGAGTTTTTTGACGAGGTCGGCGGTTTCGAGGACCGTCAATTTGCTCAGTTCTTCTACGAGGTTTGTTATGTCTGCCATGTTGTCTTTCTTTCGTCTCGTCGCCATCCGCGGCCACGGATGATTTGAGCCAGCGGCCTGCTGGCCGACGATTTACGTTGTGGTTGTGTTTGCTCCCGGTCCGCGGGCTTGTGCGGGTCGGAAATTCTGTTGGTCATGCATCAGTCGCCTTGGTCCACGCGGGCTTGCAACACGCGGGCCAGTTGGGTGGCGGGGGTGTTGAGCAGGGCCACGAGTTGGGTGGCGGGGGTTTGCAGGAGTCCCAGGAGTTTGCCGCGTAATACTTCGAGGGAGGGTAAATCGGCGAGGGCCAGCAGGTCGGCGCGGTCCAGGCGTTGGTGGTTGAGGTAGCCGAAGTGGAGTTTCGGTTTGTCGAATTCGGCGCCGAAGGTTTTGATGGCTTTGGCGGCGAGGGAGATGTCTTTTTGGCCGGTGACGACGGCGAGTTGGCCGGCGAGGGTGCCGTCCAGGTCGGCCAGGCCGGCTTCGCGGGCGGCCAGGCGGAAGAGGGTGTTTTTGATGATGTGCAGTTCGGCGCCGGCCTTGGCGAGGCGGTGGCGGAGTTCGGTCAGGTGGCCGACTTTGAGGCCCGTGTAGTTGACGACGATGAAGTAGGGTGAGGCGTTGAGCCGGGCCAGGTATTCTTGGGTGAGGATTTGTTTTTCGGCGCGCATGGTTCGTAAAGGTTGGCGGTCAGTGCTGGGTGAATTCGCGCAGGTCCACGCGGACGGGCGGGCTCATGGTGGCCGAGAGGGTGCAGCGTTGGAGGTAGGTGCCTTTGACGCTTTGGGGCTTGGCTTTGGCGACGGCTTCGATGACGGCGCGGGCGTTTTCTTCGATCTGGGTGGCGGTGAAGCTGGTCTTGCCGACGGGGACGTGGACGTTGCCGGCTTTGTCGATCTTGAATTCTACGCGGCCGGCTTTGACTTCTTTCACGGCTTTGGCGGTGTCTTCGGTGACGGTGCCGGTCTTGGGGTTGGGCATCAGGCCGCGCGGGCCGAGGACTTTGCCGAGTTTGCGGACTTCCACCATCGCTTCGGGGGTGGCGATGGCGACGTCAAAGTCGGTCCAGCCGTCCTGGCATTTCTTGATCATGTCGTCAAAGCCCACAAATTCCGCGCCGGCCGTACGCGCGGCGTCGGCGGCCGGTCCGCTCTTGGCAAACACGAGCACGCGCACCACTTTGCCGCTGCCGTGCGGCAGGGGCACAGTGCCGCGCACCATTTGATCGGAGTGCTTGGGATCCACTCCCAGGCGCACGGCCAGGTCCACGGTTTCGTTGAATTTGGCCTTGGGAAATTTGCTCATCACTTCCACGGCGGCTTTCAGGGGATAGGTCTTTTTGGTATCCACCTGTTCGAGGGCTTTTTTGTAGCGTTTGCTTGGCATGGGACGGTTGGCGGTATTAGCGAGTGGTTTGGACTCTCCCGCAGTTGTTTTAGTTCAGATAAATTTGATTTTATTCATGCAGTGGCCGCAGTGTCCGTTCAACGGGTTGTGCCCGAAAGGGATCGGAGTGTTGGCCGGGTCAAGGTTCATTCGACTACTTCGATGCCCATGCTGCGCGCGGTGCCGGCGATGACCCGGAAAGCGGCTTCATCGGCGGTGGCGTTGAGGTCTTTGGTTTTCATTTTGACGATTTCCATGACCTGTTTGCGGGTGACTTTGCCGACTTTTTCTTTGTTGGGTGTTTTCGAGCCGGCGGTGATGCCGGCGGCTTTCTTCAACAGAATCGAGGCGGGCGGTGATTTGGTGATGAAGGTGAAGGATTTGTCCTGATAAACCGTGATCACCACGGGGATCACCAAACCTGCGTCGCCTTTGGTCGCGGCGTTGAATTCCTTGCAGAAGCCCATGATGTTCACGCCGTGCTGGCCCAAGGCGGGGCCGACCGGCGGGGCGGGGTTCGCCTGGCCTGCGGGGATCTGTAGTTTGATTAATCCGACAGCTTTCTTCGCCATAAATACAATTGGTAACCGCTCATCCTCGCTAATCCTGTTTCGTATCAGCGCCGATTGGCAGTTAAGTTCTTCAGCCTTTCTCCACCTGCCAGTATTCCAGTTCCACTGGCGTGTTGCGGCCGAATATGTTGACCGTCACTTTCAACTTGCCACGGTCGGGGTCCACTTCCTCAATGACGCCGCTGAAGTTCAGGAACGGACCGTTGTTGATCTTCACCGTTTCACCAACGCCAAAGCTCACCTTGGGTCGCTCGGTTTCTTCGGAGGCCGACACTGTGGCTTTGATGACTTCCATCTCTTCTTCGGTCGCGGTGTGCGGATGTTCCCCGCCAACAAAGCCAATCGCGCCCTGGGTTTCCTTGATGAAATAAAACGGCTTGGGAATCACACGGTTGCTTTCATCCAGCAACGTCATGTTGATGTAAACGTAACCGGGATGCAGTTTCCGGGTGGAAACCGTCTTTTTCTGATTACGCACTTCCACAACCTTCTCCATCGGCACCAGAACCTCGTGGATATACTCACCCATCTCCTCGGTTTTGAGGCGCTTCTCGATGCTCTCCTTGACCTTCTGCTCCTGGCCGGAGAGCGTGTGAATGACAAACCACTGGCTGCGCATGGTCGCTAGAGGGTTACGAACAGATAGAACAGCACCCGGTCCACGACGAAGGTGAATATCCCCAACAGCACAATTGAAATCATCACCACTACGGTGGAGCCTTTCAGTTCTTCAAGGGTCGGCCAGGTGCATTTCCTCAATTCTTCGCGCGTCTGCTGCACGTACGTGGCAAAGCGCTTGAGATGTCCGCGCCACCACAGGAAGGCAAAGACGGCTCCCACCACCACCACCCAGACCACAATTTGAGTTGTCTCGTTCACAAACTAATTCTTCTGGCGGAGAGGGAGGGATTCGAACCCCCGTTCCGCTTGCGCGGAAAGCGGTTTTCAAGACCGCCGCGATAGACCACTCTGCCACCTCTCCGGCGCGGTTGGCAGGGCGTGAGGGACTCGAACCCCCAACCAACGGTTTTGGAGACCGCTACTCTACCAATTGAGCTAACGCCCTACTAGCCTTCGAGCGTGCCACATCGTGTGCCTGACGACGACGCCAGCCAGGAAGGTCTCGCTCCCCGGCTGTTGAATACGCTTCCGTGACTTATGCAACAATTTCCGACACGCGACCAGCCCCGATGGTGCGACCACCTTCGCGGATGGCAAAGCGCAAACCCTTCTCCATCGCCACCGCTTTCTGCAATTCCACGTCCACCGCCACGTTGTCACCCGGCATTACCATTTCCACGCCTTGCGGCAAAGCCAACGTTCCCGTGACGTCCGAGGTGCGGAAATAGAACTGAGGCCGATAATTCGTGAAGAACGGCGTGTGACGGCCACCTTCATCCTTCGAGAGCACGTACACTTCCGCCTTGAATTTCGTGTGCGGGGTGATGGAGCCCGGCTTGGCCAGCACCATGCCGCGCTCAACCTCGTCCTTCTTGGTGCCGCGCAACAAAACGCCGACATTGTCGCCCGCGTTGGCCTTGTCCAACAGCTTTCGGAACATTTCGATATCCGTGGCTACCGTCTTGCGTGTCTCCCTCAAGCCGACAATCTCCACGTCCGACATACGTTCCAAGACCCCACGCTCCACGCGGCCGGTGACCACCGTGCCGCGACCCTCAATGTTGAACACGTCCTCGACGCACATCAGGAAGGGCTTGTCCACCTCGCGAGTCGGCAGCGGAATAAACGAATCAATCGCATTGAGCAATTCTTGAATGGAGGCCGCCCCTTCCGCCTCACCAGCAAGCGCACTCTTCGCGCTGCCGCGAATGACCGGGGTGGTGTCGCCCGGAAATTGATACTTGGTCAACAAGTCGCGCACTTCCATCTCCACCAACTCCAGCAATTCCTTGTCGTCCACCAAGTCAACCTTGTTCAGGAACACCACGATGGCCGGCACGCCGACCTGACGGGCCAGCAGAATGTGCTCACGCGTTTGCGGCATCGGCCCCTCCGAGGCATCCACCACCAGAATCGCGCCGTCCATCTGTGCTGCACCGGTGATCATGTTCTTTACATAGTCGGCATGTCCGGGGCAATCCACGTGCGCGTAGTGCCGTTGGTCGCTCTGATACTCAACGTGCGATACCGCAATCGTGACCGTCTTGGTTTCGTCGCGCACAGTGCCCCCTTTGGTGATGTCCGCATAGGAAATCGGTGTGGCCAAGCCTTTCTTGGCCTGCACCTCGACCATCGCGGCGGTCAAGGTGGACTTGCCGTGGTCAATGTGGCCAATCGTGCCGACATTGACGTGCGGTTTGGTTCGTTGAAATTGCTCTTTTGCCATTGTGCTCTCCTGCGTTGATGTCGTTAGCGTTTCTGTTTGTCCGTCACTTAAAACTATCTGGAGCCCATGATCAGGATTGAACTGATGACCTCGTCCTTACCAAGGACGTGCTCTACCAACTGAGCTACATGGGCACACCCAATACCGACTTCATCCTGATGCGCAAAGCGACAAAAAACCGCCATCCCACGTCTTTTTTGTGGAAAAAGCCAGTGGGATTGGCGCGATTTTGTCTATTTTACGGCCCTAAGACGGTGGGGAAAATAGGAAACGCGCCACTGGCTGTCAACGGGGATTTGATTTTTTTTTGTCAGCGTCCAGCGCACGATTCCTCTGACCCCATTCGAGTTTCGGCGGCTCGGGTAAACCTTGAGCCCGCAACGCCGTCCGAAAGTGTGTCTTGGCCACTTTCGTCAGCACAGCCGGTCCATGTTTGGTGACCAGGTCCTTCGCCACCACATCCACGTTTGCCCCGGCGCCTTTGGGAAACTCCACGCCGTAATCCCGCCCCAGTGCCGCCAATCGCTTTACAAACTCATCCCGAGCCAGAATCGAGGCTGCCGCCACCGCCACATCATCCTCGGCCTTATGCTTTTGCACGAGATCAATCTCCCGTCCCATGGACATCAAAGCCCGTTCCACCACGCTCTTGTTCGCCGCAAACTGGTCACTGATTGCGCGCACTGGCGGCGGGTTCATCCGGTGCCGCTGTCCCATCAGGTTCTCAATCACGCGCGCGTGTCCCCACGCAAGCACGGTGTTCACACTACCCATCTTGGCGTGCAGCCGATTGTAGGCCCCGCTGCCAATCGGCACCACGGCCGTTACGCAACCTTGCGTTTCCTTGATGAACTTCGCGAGATCGGAAACTCTCTTGTCGCTGGATATGCTCTTCGAGTCGCGCACGCCTGCGTCCTTCCATGCGTTGATCACCGCCTCGTTCACATAAACCCCCGCCACGCACATCGGCCCGAAGAAATCGCCCTTGCCGCTTTCATCCACGCCAATGCGCGGCAGCAGCAAGTCTGGATTCAACACCGCCTCGTATCCGAGGCGCGCCTGTTTCAACACTTCTGGCTCCAGCACAAACTCCACGAACTCCTGTGTCCCCTTCCCTTGAACTACGAGTTTTCCGCTACCGTAGAAAACTACGTTCGTCTTTTCCTTCTCCCCGGCGAACCGCGCGTATGGCACTTCGCGAAACACATAATGCCGCGCCTCCAAACACGACTTCAACGCCGCCGCCTGTTCATCGGTCAGTTTGCACGTGTAACTCGTCAGCGGTTTCATAACGCTGGCGGAGCGTAGGCGCTTGCCCTAAACTCTGCAAGCTGATGCCTGAAACCAGCCAACAATATGTTCGGATATGAACGCACACTTGTCAGCAAAACGATTCCGCCGCTCCGCAATCTTTCGTGCCGCGCCCATCCTACTGCTCGCATTGGTTCTGGGCAGCCGCGCACAGGCTGGTGAAATTCATGACGCGGCCAAGCGCGGTGATCTGGCAAAGGTCAAAGAAATGGTCAAAGCCAGACCGCGTCTGGTCTTCAGCAAGGACGACGAAGGCTCAACCCCATTGCTCGTGGCCGTAAGCGCACGACAAAGAGATGTGGCGGCATTCCTGTTAGCCAACAATGCTAATGTCAATGCCAAGGGCAGATACAGAGTCTACGTTGGTGAAGGCGTTAGAGCTTGGGACCCGGGGGACGCGGTTTTGCACCGAGCAGTGAGATTTGCCGACAAGGAGATGGTGACTTTGCTGTTGAGCAACAAGGCTGACGTCAACATCAGGGACGGCGATGGCGAGACCCCTATGCATGTAGCCGCTCAAGTGGGGAAGAAGGATGTGACGGACCTACTTTTGGCGTTCAAAGCCGATGTTAAAGCAACCAGCAAGGATGGCATGACGCCTTTGCATTGGGCGGCCGAATATGGCCGCAAGGACATCGTAGAAGTGCTTCTAACGAACGGAGCGGTGATAAATGCCAAGGACCACGACGATCGCACGCCCCTACACTTGGTTGCGGCGCGTAATGGGGACGCGGGGATGGTGGAATTATTGCTGGCCAAAGGAGCAGACATCAACGCCAAGAGCAAGTCTGGCGATACACCGTTGCTCCTGGCAGCGCGGTATTGTGTCGGGGACATAACCTTGGCCAAATTGCTGGTGTCCAAAGGAGCGGATGTCAATGCTAGGAACAAAAGGGGATATACGGCTTTGAGCATACCGAAGGATTACGCATGTCCCCGCTTGACTGAATTGCTGCGGCAGCACGGCGGGCACGATTGAAATGGGCAAAGGTTCATGCGGCAGCAAAGGAGAATTGGCATCGTTTCGAGACTGCTGGAATGGTATCGCCAGAACGCGAGGGATTTACCTTGGCGGCGCACGCGCGATCCTTATGCCATCTGGGTCTCCGAAATCATGCTCCAGCAAACGCAGGTCAAAACTGTCATCCCGTATTGGGAGCGCTGGGTGCATGAACTGCCGACAATTCGAGCCGCCGCCCAAGCATCGCCCGCCAAGCTCCACAAGCTCTGGGAAGGACTCGGCTATTACACCCGCGTCCGCAATCTCCAGAAAGCCGCCCAACAAATCAACGCACTGCACGACGGCAAGTTTCCGGACACATTCGATGACATTCTCGCCCTCCCCGGCATTGGCCGGTACACCGCCGGCGCGATTTGCAGCATCGCCTTCAATCAACCCAAGCCGATCCTTGATGGCAACGTCATCCGTGTCCTCACCCGGGTCTTCGGTATCACCACCGACCCGCGTGAGAAGAAGACAAACGCGCGCCTCTGGCAACTCGCGGAAGGCCTGATCCTCCACGCATCACACATAACGCATCCCGGATCACCCTGCTCCCATCTGAATCAATCCCTCATGGAACTCGGCGCGCTGATCTGCACTCCCCGTGCGCCGCAGTGCGACACTTGCCCACTCACGAAACTCTGCGTCGCCCGCTGCCGCGGTTGGCAGGAGAAGTTGCCCAAGCTGGGCAAATCACCCGCGACCACCAACCGCCACTTTGTTGCCTTTGTCATCAAGCGCGGTGGGAAGTTCCTCGTCCGCCAACGACCCGCAGGAGTGGTGAACGCGCACCTCTGGGAATTCCCGAACGTCGAAGTCGGGGCGGACACGGGTGGGGCGCGTCACTCTGTGTGCGCCGCCGCCCCGCAATCAACGAACGTCGCCCAGCGGACTGGCGCGCCCTACCAGCAAAGCGATTTCCGCCTTACCGCCACCAGACCTGTCTGCGTCATCAAGCACTCCATCACGCGCTACCGCATCACCCTCGAAGCCTGGCGCGCTCGGTTCCGAGGGCCGCATCCCACGAGTCCCAAACCTCGCGGCCGCTGGCTCACGCGCCAGCAACTCCATCGCCTCGCCTTTACCAGCGCCCACAAGAAAATCCTCGCCGCGCTCGAAAAATCGAGCCGCATTTCGCGCACTCGCTCAGGATAGACGTCGCGCCTGCCTCAAAGTCAGCGACCTCCGGCAAAGCCGGAGGCTTGTAATGGTGAACCGCCCAAGGCGGGTTAGCCTGACTTTCGCAACTGGACCATAGATTTTGTTAAAACCCCTGATATGCGGGGCAGCGTCCGTGAAAGTCTTCACTACAGGTCGAGTCCGAGCGAGGCACCTCCTTAGTCGAGCAGTTCGCCATTAACACTGATCTTGGGTGGCGGCTGCTCGGGTATGCACATGGTCCACCATCAGATGTCCCTCCTCAATGGCGCACTCCTTCTGCCGCGCCAATTCCCGCCGCACCTTCCCCAGGTGCGGTCGCAACTGCCCAAAGAGCGTCTTGCGCCGGTATTTCGGGATGAACACCACGTGGTATTTGCATTCCCATTTCGTGTGATTCAAACTTCCGTATGTATTCATTTTGAGTCTCCTGTGGTTGAGCCTGGGCGGTTCACCACTGCGATCCTCAAAAACGACTCCCGGAGTTGTCAAACTCCGGGAGTCACCCCGGCAAAGCCGGGGGATTTCCCGTTAACTTTTAGCCCAGCGCAATCGCCTACGCTGGGTGACGGTGCGGTGAAGTCATCAACGCTGAAGGAGTTGAATGGGTGCCCGACGCAATCAGTTCGCCCGCCTTGCGGATTACTCCGTGCTGCTGCCCCGGTTGACCACCGGCACGACGACACTGGCGCTCCTGCCCGTGCTGACCAGCACCGGTCGCGGCGCGGACATCATGATCCCGATGGCCATCCCGATTTTCGGCGGCATGACGCTGGTGTATCTGACCATGTTCACCGTGCCGGTGCTGTATGCATTGGTGGAGGAGTGGAAGCTGAAGATGCGCGGTGGGAGTTGATGCTCAGTCGGTGAAGAAGAATCCCGGCAGCCCGGCAGAAAAGATTTGATCATCTTAACCATACAATCTAAAGATACAGGCAAACACAGAGAAACCATGAAACACATTCAACACCTTTGCATTGGCATGGCGGCGGCGGGCATGCTCCTGCTGACTGGCTGCGGCAAGACCCACGATCATGATCACGGCGCTTCCACCGACGCGGCCGGGGCCAAACCATATCCACTCGAAGTCTGCATTGTGGCCGATGAAAAACTCGGCTCAATGGGCGATCCCATCGTGCGGGTGCATCAAGGCCAGGAAGTAAAGTTCTGCTGCAAGGATTGTGTGGGCGAATTTGAGGCCGACCCGGAGAAGTATCTAGCGAAGCTCAAACAGTGAATCCGCGGAGGGATTGCGCCGCTCGCGCTTCCCAAACAAGTCTTGTCGTGGCGTGACGCCGGCGCGGTTGCATTGCCGCCAGCCGGGCGCAATCAAGCCCCAAGCTGTCGCTTGAGGGCTTCTCCGATCTTCTGCGACCACTTTTCAAGCACTTTGTGGTCGCGGCCTTCAACCAGCAGCCGGGCTTTGGGTTCAGTGCCCGAGTAACGCAGCAACAACCGCCCGCCCTGCGCCTGGAGTTCCGTCTCCGCTTCGGCGGCGAGCACGGTCACACCATCCAACTTCTCAAACGGGACCTTCTCGCGCACCACCACGTTGGTGACGATCTGTGGAAACCGCGTCCAGCACCCCACTAATTCACTCAATGGTTTGCTCGTGGCGCGCATGATCCGCAGGATTTGCAGCGCCGCCACCAAACCGTCGCCCGTGGTGCTGAACTCGCGAAAGATCAGGTGGCCACTTTGCTCGCCGCCGAAGTTGAAGCCGCCGCGCAGCATCTCGTCTATGACGTTCTTGTCGCCAACCGGCGCAGACGTCACCCGCCCGCCCGCCGCCTGGACGGCCGCCGCCAAGCCCGAGTTGCTCATCACCGTGGTGACCAGCGTCCGCTCGGCCAGGGTGCCTTGCGCGAGCATTTCGAGGGCCGCGATGGCCATGATGTCGTCGCCGTCAATCAGCCGTCCGGCTTCGTCGCACAGCACCACGCGGTCGGCATCGCCATCATGCGCCAGACCCACGTCGGCGCGGAATTCGCGCACGCGCTGGCAGAGTTGTTGCGGATGCATGGAGCCACATTCCTTGTTGATGTTCTTGCCATCGGGTTGGGCGCCGAAGAGGAAGACCTCGGCCCCCAATTCCCGAAGGACGCACGGAGTGGATTTGTAGGCGGCGCCGTTCGCACAATCCACCACGATCCGCATGCCCTCCAGCGTCAGGCCGCGGGGGAAAGAAGCTTTGGCAAACTCGATGTAACGGCCCAGGGCATCGTCAATGCGCACGGCCTTGCCAATTTCCTCGGCGGTGGGCCGGATGTTTTCAATCTCGCCGCCAAAGACAAGTTCTTCCACCTCCGCCTCAATCTTGTCGTCGAGCTTGTAGCCGTCCGCGCGGAAGAACTTGATGCCGTTATCCGCGTACGGATTGTGGGAGGCGGTGATGACCATGCCGGCGTCCGCCCGCAGACTGCGCGTGACATAAGCCACGCCCGGGGTGGGTAACGGGCCGATGAACAACACGTCCACACCCATGGAAAGAATGCCGGACGAGAGCGCGTTTTCGATCATGTAACCGGAAAGGCGCGTGTCTTTGCCGACGACGATGCGATGCCGGCCACGGCTGCGCGACTCGGTTTCCAGGTTCTTAAAAACGTGGGCGGCGGCGCGCCCGAGCTTGAGCGCGGTTTCGGCGGTGACGGGTTCAATGTTGGCGATGCCGCGCACGCCATCGGTACCGAAGATTTTTCTGGGTTTGGTCATTGGTTCGGTTCGAGTTTGGGCGGCAGGAGCACGTCAACCTCCGCGGGGATGATTTCGATGACCGCCAGTCCCGGAGGCAGGGAGACGCTCACACGCCGACGCTGATCCACCGCCAGGTCGGCATGAGAGAGGTCCACGGTGACGCGGACATCCTTCTCCTGCAGAGCGTTCAGAACGTCCGACCGCCCGCCGACGATCACCTCCACGATTTTAGGGTTCACTTTGAAATCGCGAACATCTGCGGCGGCGGAAACGAGGCGCACCGGGAGGCTTTCAAACGTGCGCGTATTCATGCCGGGCAGCGGCCGCCAGTCCACGGACCGCTCGGTGCGCGAGGTTTGCACCGTCAGCCAGATGACCACGGCCAGGACCACCGAGAACAGCTTCCAGACAAAATCGCTCGTGAGGATTTCACGCATAACCAAGGATTACGTTGGCGATGGGGGACGCGGTTCACGCCGGGTGACCACCACCGGGCCGGGCTTGGGCCGTTCCGCGGTCCACGCACGCAGCCAGGCCAGGAAGCCGCGCGATTCCTCCGGCCGCACCAGCACTGAAGTCAGGAAGGCGCGCAATTCTTCGAGGGTCACGCCGCGCACCAGTTGTCCCTTGTGGGCGTAGGAAATCCTGCCTGACTCCTCGGACACCACCACGATCACCGCGTCCGTTTCCTCGCTCAAGCCAAGGGCCGCGCGATGCCGGGTGCCGAGGGACTTGTTCAGTCCCTGCCGTTGCGTCAGGGGAAAGATGCAGGCGGCGTGCGTGATGCGGTCGCCCTTGATCAGCACGCCGCCATCGTGAATGGCGTTGTTCGGGAAGAAGATCGCCTCCAACATTTCCGGCGTGGCCTCGCAATCCACGGGGATGCCGGATTCCACGGCTTCCTCCAGTTGGATGGATTGCTCGAGCGCGATCAACGCGCCGATGCGCACTTCGGCCAGGCGTTCGCAGGTTTGGATGATGATTTCAATGTTTTCCCGTTGCTCGTGGGCGGTGGCAAATCGGGGCAGGCTGCCCAATTCGGCCAGCATCCGGCGCAACTCCGGCTGGAAGATGACCAGCGCCCCCAGCGCAATGAACACGTACGCGTTGCCGAGCAGCCATTGCAAAACCTTCAGGTCCAGCAAGGTCGTAACCAGCGTCAAGGCGATGAGCAGCACGGCAAAACCGATCACCACCGGCCAGCCGCGGGTGCCGCGAACAAAGCGGGTGGTGTAGTAGATGCCCACCGCAAGGATGAGAATCTCCAGCGCCGGTCGCCAGGCTCGTTGAATGAACTCCCAGATCATTTGGTTTGCCGCTCCAGCATGGCCTCGGTCATGCGCACCGCTTGCACGGTTTCGGCCACGTCATGGGTGCGGATGATTTGCACCCCGTTCGCCACCGCCAAGGCGGCGCACGCCAGCGAAGCCGGCAGCCGCTCCGGCGTTTCTGCCCCCAGCAGTTTGCCGATAAACGATTTCCGCGAAACCCCAAGCAGCAGCGGGCGTTGCCAACAAGTAAAACGACGCAGCCCGGCGAGCAACTGCAAATTGTGTTCCAGCGTCTTCCCGAATCCGATTCCTACGTCCAACACGACCTGCTCGGGCGTTACCCCACACTCCTCCAGACGCCGCAATCGGTCGCCAAAAAACTCCCCCACTTCGCGGCACACGTCCGCATAGACGGGATTCATCTGCATGGATTGCGGGGTGCCCTGCATGTGCATACATACATACCCCGCCCCCGTCTCCGCCACCACCCGCCACATGGCAGCATCGTGCCGATTCGCGGCAATGTCGTTGACCAGACAGGCGCCGGCCTGCAACGCCGCTCGTGCCACGGCGGGCTTCACTGTGTCAATGGAAACGGGCGTTGGCAATTCCGCCGCCAACCGCTCGATCACTGGAATCACGCGGTGCAACTCCTCGGCTTCCCGCACGGGCTCGGCGCCGGGCCGGGTGGATTCGCCGCCAATATCCAGCAGGTCCGCGCCTTGCGCCACCAAGGTGCGTGCGTGTGCCACCGCGCGGTCCGTGTCGAAAAACCGCCCGCCGTCGGAGAACGAATCTGGCGTCACGTTGACGATGCCCATGATCAACGTGGGCCGCGGGAACTGGAATTCAAACTGGCGGGCGCGCAGCAGCATTTGGGGAAACACCTCATTACCCGAGCCCCCAAGGAATGTAGCGGGGAAAAAACCGCTGTCCGGCGCTTTGGGTATTTGGGTGCTTGAGTATTGGTGTCTTGATCTTTGGATGAGCGAACTCGTATTCGGCAACCCCTCCGTTCAATACTCGGCGCCGTCCTGGCCCCGTTGCATCAGTTCGATTTCGTAGCCTTCCGGAGCGTCAATGAAGGCAAACCCACTGCCATCTTCGCGAATGTGAGGTTCATCGGAGAATTTGAGGCCCAGCGTTGCCAGGTGTCTGCCAAATGCCTCCAGGCTGTCCACCTCGAACGCCAGATGCGTGAGGTCGGGTTGAACCTGTACGGGGCCGCTGCCAGGAAAAGAGCAGATCTCAATCAGCTCCTGGCTTTCCGGCGCCTTGAGGAAAACCAGTTCCGAACCGCGCGGTGATTTGTGCCGGCGCACTTCCTCGAGGCCGAGCACCTCGCGATAAAAATTGACGGTGCGTGCCAGATCGTTGACGCGATAACGGGTGTGCAGAAGTTTTTTGGCCAAGCTCATGACCGCAGCATAATGCGTTTCGCCGGGCCGGGCCAAGAGGCAATTGCGAGGCAATTGCGGGGCAACGCCACGGCACCAAGGCGCAAAAGAAGAATCCGTGTGCGAAATTCAATAAGACAATCCCGATGGGATTTCAGCAATCAAACCCAGCGTTGGCGCGAGGAACAAGCGGCTACGCTGGGTGGCGAATCACAAATTGAAATCTACTCTGAAGGACTTGAATCGAATTGCGACGAATGCGATGCAACCTCGGAGGGGTTGGAAATGGTTTGGGGACGCGTGACCCAGGGGAGTCGCTTCGCGCCAACCCTGGGCTGAAGGATTTGAATCCCGTTGGGATTTGGAGCGCGGGTTTGCGACCCGCAGAGTGAAACCATGACAATTTCAAATGCGTTTGTATCGCGTCGGAGGTGCATCACCTCGCGGTCCATCGTGAGCGTTTCCATCTGCCGATGCGCGAAATGGAGGATCGCGCCGCCGGGCGTCTCATACACACCGCGCGATTTCATGCCCACGTACCGGTTTTCCACCATGTCCACCCGCCCGACGCCGTGTTTGCCTCCAATTTGGGAATCGGTTTTCAACTGGGGCAAAATGTTCTCAATTTCCCGCCAACATGGAGAAATCTGCCAGAACTGGTTAAGCATCTATATTGTCCAGCGCACCCTTCAATTCGTGTTCCAAACTTTGAAAGGCTGTTGCTCTTCGTAGCGGGCTGTAGTCTCGAATCAACTCGGCCAAACGTTGGATGGCTTGGCCAGTTCTAAATTTTCGCAGACGACGAACAGGTTTGTCTGTTGCAAGACGTAAGACCTCGTGGAGCACAGCTTTTGGATCAGGTAGGTCTTCGACTTTTGAAACTGGTGGCAAGCCAAGTGGCGTGGTGCTCTTCGGATTGCCGGCCGCGTGTCGAATCGCATCTTCGTCGAACAACAACCAAGCTTCGGTCATGCGAACCGGCACGACGCAAACATAGGGGCGGCGCGAGAAAAAGTCGGAAGCAATTCGTTGAATCGCCGAACGAATTTCCTCGACGCGCGATGACCGTGGTTCTCTCTCCGCATCCCGATGGACGAAAAGTAAATCGCAAGGATACAGCTCCAAGGCCGCTCGGATTTTGTGATCCAGCCCGCTTATTGGTTTCGGGAATACCCTCAGATCAGCCCACGCAGATTCAATTGGTTTGTTCACCCCGTTGGCTTGCAACAGCCATTTGAGAGGGTGGAGTAACGCAGCGTCCGACGGACCATCGGAAACAAGCGTGAATCGAAGCGAAGTCATGCGCCGGAGGGGAACGTCATGAGAAGTTGGAGATCGTCTCGATCCATCACTCGTCGTTTTGCGACATCCGAGTCGCGCTCCGCGGCTGAAGGGTTCAAATACGCCAGCAAGTTTCCTTTTCCAGTAATTCGGTGGCCGTTTATCTTCTGTCTCCAGGTGCCCTCAAGGCAACTGAACTGGAGCTGTCGAAAACGGATTTGCGTTCTGTTGCCCTGAGCGCCGGAGGACCGGACGCCTTCTACCAATTCCGCGACCAACAGCGAATCCGAGGGCGTCTGAAGAACCACCGAAGGCGAATGGGTATTGATAATTACTTGTCGTAGCGGATTCTCCTCATCCAGCGGTGAATTCGTGTCGGTTGCGATGTCTTGCAGGAGACGGAGCATCGAATGAATTCGCCGAGGGTGAATGCCGTTTTCCGGTTCTTCAAAGCATAGGACGCCGCCGCTGTGGCCGTCGAACTCGGTCACAGCCAAGGCGAGAAATCGCAGCGTTCCGTCAGACAAGGCGCTCGCGGGATGAACCGTTCCGTCCCGGCTCTTCACTTGTACCGTAAACAACTGGCGTGTTTCATCACGATTCACTCGAACCTCTTGAACGTCTTCGATAAGCTCTGCCAAACGATTTGCAATGCTGGCAAGCACCGCACTTTCTTTAACGTCGCTGGCAATCTTACCCGCCCCATTCCCGTTAGGGCGGGCGAGGTGGTTAAGTGCGGCAGGCAGATGCGCCCCTTCGGCAGTCATCTTTGTAGGAGCGGTAAACGGATCAGGTCGCCGTAAAGCGGAACTCTCCAAGTGCAATAACCGCCATGATTGCATCTCACGGCGGACCAACATTGCGGTGGGATATTCGCCGGCCTGGACGGTGCTCAAAAGGGTGCGTGGCAAACTGGCCGTTGGCCTCGTAAACAACCGGCCCGAACGACCATCTTGATGCAGGCGAACCATGCGCTGGAGGCCCTCACCCTCGGTAGATATGAACTTCGCGGTGTGGCGGCCTTTCAGCACTGCCTGTTTCCACTCGCGTGAGTGCGGGAAACGCAAATGCTGCGGAGCTTCGCCGAGGCGCAAGGGAACGAGGGTTTCTTCAATCAATTCCAGAGGCCCGGCTTCTTTGCTTGGGGAATCTTCTGCTCGCAATCCCAACACGAGTGAATACCGAACCAGAGTGATTGAGCCTTCCACTGGCTGCCCCAATTCATCTGTTCCCGTCGCAGGCAAGATCATGTCCGCCTCGAATCGAATCGCTTCCGCGCGAGTGTCGCCAACACAATGAAAAATGCCTCGAAGGTCTCCTGTTCGCTCAGACTCCGATCTGACCGATAACGCAGCTTCAGCGAGAGTTCTATCCGTCAGCGCGCTCAGGAACAAAATTGCATCGAACAGATTTGATTTCCCGACACCATTCGGACCAGCGATGCAGGTGAATGGTCCGAAGCGGACATCAACATCCACCAGATTCTTGAACCCTGACACTTTTAATCGGGTTAGCATTGGAGTCAGTCTAGCAGCCTGTCGGACTTAAGGGCGAAAGATTTCTGAAAATAATTTGAACAAAAAGGGGGCCGTACGGATCCAAAGGCCATGGCTGCACGTTTTGTGA
>JAANMW010000166.1_pt1 | contig 72540 bp, 52 predicted proteins | sample 7279671 | NCBI WGS metagenome assembly JAANMW01 (sample SAMN14094541, study PRJNA606508) | bioreactor metagenome | isolation source: A lab-scale SPAN reactor treating ammonium-rich wastewater day 247 | place: Ireland: Galway | collected 2017-09-19 | reverse complement strand
CTATTTCCATGAACGGGGGCGGTCTGCCCATAAATACGGGGACAGTATACCTATTTCCGTCCCGGAAATAGGTATACTGTCCCCGTATTTATGGGCAGACCGCCCCCGTTCATGGAAATAGGTATACTGTCACCGGATTGCGGCGGCACGGGGTTTCGGGTATAAGTAGTTGGATTCCGAGGTCCTGCGGTGTCTCTGCGCCTCCACTTGATCCATACGGGACTGACCTACCACGGGTTCGCCAGCGCCGGGCGCGATGGCGAGGCGAGCATGATTCACCATGGCCTGGCGATGATCGGGGCCGTGGCGCGGCAGGCCGGGCACGACGTGCGGCTGACCAACCTCCGCGCTTGCAGCGGTTGGGAGGACCTCCGGCGGCGGCTCGACGAGCACGATCCGCAGGTGGTCGGCCTGACCATGATGAGCTGCGACTACAACCATGTGCTGGAAGCGGCGCGGATGGCCAAGGAACGGGACCCAAGGGTGGTCACCGTGGTCGGCGGGCCGCACCCGTCGCTGATGCCCGAGGAGCTCGAGCCGCGGGTCGAGGTGGATGTCATCTTCCAGGGCGAGGGTGAAGTCACCTTCCCCCAGGTGCTGGCGCAGATCGAGCGCGGCCAGCGGCCCGAGCGGGTGATCCGCGGCGAGGTGCCCGACCTGAATCAGGTGCCCTTCGTCGCCCGGGACCTGTTCTGGCACCCGGAGATCCCGCAGGTCACGCTGTACTTTCCCAAGCCGTACGTGACCATCATCGCCGGTCGCGGCTGCCGCTACAACTGCGCCTTCTGCCAGCCGGCGGAGCGGATGATCTTCGGCCGGAACGTCCGCCGGCGGAGCGTCGACAACGTCCTGGAGGAGTTGCGGATCCTGCGCCGCGAGGTGCGCTATCGCAGCCTGACCATCCACGACGACTGCCTGACCGAGGATCCGGACTGGGTCTCGGCCTTCTGCGACGGGCTGCGGGCCGAGCGGCTGGCGGTCCCGTTCGTAGCCCAGAGCCGCGCCGACCTGATCTGCAAGAACCCCGACCTGATCGCCAAGATGCGCCGGGTCGGGCTGCGCTGTCTGATGATCGGCTTCGAGAGCGGCAGCGACCGGGTGCTCAAGTTCCTGCGCAAGGGCGTGACGCTGGAGAAGAACCTGGCGGCGGCGCGGATCTGCGACGAGCTGGGGATCCGCATCTGGGCCAACTACATGCTGGGCATCCCGACCGAGACGCCGGACGAGGTCCGCGCGACGGTCGACATGATCAAGACCATCCGGCCCGCGTTCTGCTCGGCCGCCTACTACACGCCGCATCCCGGCAGCGATCTGTACCAGTACTGCCGGGATCACGACCTGTCGCTGATCCGCTCCCATGAGAGCTACAGCCGGCATCCGACCGAGCCGAAGATCCGTGGCGTGGACTACACCTTCCTGGAAGAGATGCTGGCCGAGACGCACACCGCCCGGCGGCTGCACCCGATCGAGAAGCTGTCGAAGGCGGCCCGCCGGCTGCATGTCCCGGCGGCGGTGCGGCGCGCCGCGCAGAAGCTGATCTCGCCGAGATAGGCCGGAGGGATCCAGGCGGCCGCACGGAACCGGCGCGCTCAGGAGTCGCGCCATGCCACCTCGCATTGCGGCCGTAATCGGAACGTACTACCCGTACTCGCACGCCGACGTGATCGTGACCAAGTTCCTGAAGGGTTTCCCGACCGACGATCACGGCCGGCTGGCGCCGCGGGTCAAACTCACCGACGCGTATCTGGACCAGGTCGATCGCCGGGACATGGGTCTGCCGATGCTGTGGCGCAACGGGGCCACCGTGCACCAGAGCATCCGGGCCGCGCTGACCGGCGGCGACGGCAAGGAGCTGACCGCCGAGGGCGTGCTGATGATCGGCGAGCACGGGGACTATCCCTACGACGAGATGGGCCGCCACATGTACCCGCGGAAGTACTTTCTGGAGCAGATCTGCGGCGTCTTCGCCGAGACCGGCAAGACATGTCCGGTGTTCTGCGACAAGCACCTCAGCTACAACTGGCGGGATGCCAAGTGGATGTACGACCGCGCCCTGGAGATGGGCTTCCCGTTCATGGCCGGGTCGTCGCTGCCGGTGGGCTACCGTCGACCCTGGCTGGAGCTGCGCAAAGGCTGCCGGATCGGCGAGGCGGTGACCCTCGGCTACGGCGGCGCCGAAGCGTATGGGTACCACACCATCGAGACGCTCCAGTGCATGGTCGAGCGCCGCGCCGGCGGCGAGACCGGGCTGGCCAGCGTGGAGTACCGCGAGGGCGACGCGGTGTGGCGCGCCATCGACGACGGGACCATCGACAAGGGCTTGGTGGAGACCGCGGTCGAGTGCATGGAGGACCGGCCCGACGGCCACTACCGCGATCACTGCAAGGAGCCGATGGCCTTCCTGTTCCACTACCGCGACGGCCTCAAGGCGTCGTGCGTGATGCTCAACGGGTACATCAAGCAGTGGGGCTTCGCGGCCCACGTGGACGGCGAAGTCCAGGCCTGCGAGGTCCATCTGCAGAGCGGCTACCCCCACAGCCACTTCAACTACCTGAGCCTGAACATCGAGGAGATGTTCGTCACCGGGAAGCCCAGCTATCCGGTCGAGCGGACCCTGATGTCGACCGGGATGACCAACTTCATGATGGTCTCGAAGCATGTCGGCAAGCGGATCGACACGCCGGAGATGGAGATCGTCTACGAGGCGCCGGAAACCATCCCGTGGCGGACCATGCACCCGCGTCCGACCGGGGCAAACCTGGAGATGTGGCCGCCGATTTCGTGACCGATGATGGGACCGGCCTGCTTCACGACCTGCGCCGGGGCGGCTGTTGCGCCAGCAGCCAGGTCAGCAGGAGCAGGCCGGTCGCCAGGATTCCCGCTACCTGAAGCATCTTCACCGCGCGCCTCCACAAGGTTCAACACGCCGTCGCGGCGAAGATGTTCCGCCACGGGTCGGACCAGGACGCCATGGCATCGCCAAACATCGCCTTGATCGGGTTCATGGCGGCGGGCAAGACCACCGTCGGCCGCGCCCTGGCGGACCGGCTCGGCTACCGGTACGTGGACCTGGACGAGCGGATCGTCGCCGCGGCCGGCCGGCCTATCCCGGCCATCTTCGCCGACGAGGGCGAGGCGGGTTTCCGCCGCCGGGAGCGCGAGGCGGTGGTCGAGGCGGCGGCTCAGGCCGGGCTGGTGATCGCCTGCGGCGGCGGCGTGGCGCGCGATCCGGACAACGTCGCCGCCCTGCGGCGGAGCGGCCGGATCGTCTGGCTGCGGATCTCGGCCGCCGAGGCGGCGCGCCGGATCCTGGCCGACGGGCTGGGCCGGCCGATGATCGACGACCACGTCACGGCCCGGACCTACGACCACGTCCTGGCGCGCTCGGCCGAACTGCTGGCCGAGCGCGAGCCGGACTACGAGGCCGCGGCGGACCTGACCGTCGAGGTCGACCACCGCGCGGTAGCGGCCATCGTCGAGGCCGTGCTGGCGGGGAGCGAGCGGTGAAGGAAACCGGCGTCGATCCCGCGACCATGCTGATGCTGACGCTGTTCATCGCCGCGGTGGTGGGCCTCGGCCTGTTGGTCTCGTTCCGCCGCGCGGCGGACATCCGACGGCGCAGTTTGGCCGGGTCCGAGGAGCACGAGCTGCGGCTGCAACACCTCCAACTCCGGCTGGCGGCGCAGAAGCAGCAGGCCGGAGCGGCCGGCCTGGCCGGCCCGGAACGCGTCGCCGCGCTGCGCGGGGCCATCGCCCTGTGGCGGCGGGCCAACCAGACGCGCGACGCGGCCGACGACGAGACGTTCGAGACCATCAAGCGGACCATTGCCGCCATCGAGGACGAGCTGCGCTCGCTCGGGGCCGAGCCCGACGAGTGAGCCGGAAGGAGCCGTGGCCGTGGGCAGTGAGCGACCGAACCTGCTGATCTTCTTCACCGACCAGCAGCGCTGGGACACGGTGGGCGCGTACCGCTCGCCGCTGGACCTGACACCCCACCTGGACGCGCTGGCGCGGCGGGGAACGTTGTTTGAACAGGCATTCACCTGCCAGCCGGTCTGCGGCCCGGCGCGGAGCTGTCTGCAGACCGGGCGGTACGCCACCCAGACCGGCTGCTGGCGCAACGCGATCCCGCTGCCTGAGGACTCCGAGACCATCGCCCGGCGGCTGGCGGGCGCCGGGTACGAGACCGGTTACCTCGGCAAGTGGCACTTGGCCAGGCGGCGGGAGTACGAGCCGGTCCCGCTCGCGGAGCGGGGCGGGTGGGACCAGACCTGGGAGGCGGCCGACGTGCTCGAGTTCGCCTCGCGGCCGTACGCCCTACGGATGTGGGACGCCGCCGGGGCGACGGTCCGCGGCCGCGGGTACCGGGTCGACGCGCAGACCGACCGCGCGCTGGACTTCGTCCGACGGCCGCACGACCGGCCGTGGTGCCTGATGATCAGCTACCTCGAGCCGCATCACCAGAACAACCTCCAGCGCTACGTCGCGCCGCGCGGCTACGCGGAGCGGTACCAGAACGCCTGGGTGCCCGAGGACCTGCGCCACTTTCCCGGCGACTGGCCGGCGCAGTGGGCGGACTACTGCGGGATCATCCGCAGTCTGGACGAGAACCTGGGCCGGCTGGTGGCGGAGTTGGACGCCGGCGGTCAGTTGGCGAACACGGTGATCGTGTTCGTCACCGACCACGGCAGCCACTTCCGCACGCGCAACGCGGAATACAAGCGCTCGTGCCACGAGTCGTCGGTGCGCATCCCGCTGGTGATCGCCGGGCCCGGGTTCGACGGCGGCCGGCGGGCGCCCGAGCTGGTGTCGTTGATCGACCTGCCGCCGACCATCTGCGAGGTGGCCGGGGCGGGGGTGCCCGCGGCGATGATGGGCCGCAGCCTGCGGCCACTGGCGGCGGGGCCGGTGGCCGACTGGCCGGACGACGTGTACATCCAGATCAGCGAGTCGTGCATCGCCCGGTCGGTGCGGACCGAGCGGTGGAAGTACTGCGTCACGGCGCCGGACGCCGGGCAGGACGGGATGAGTGGCGAGTACCGCGAGACGCATCTGTACGACCTGTGGGCCGATCCCCACGAGCTGGCCAACCTGGTCGGCCGGCCGACCCACCGGGCGGTGGCGGACGACCTGAAAGAGCGCCTGCTCCGCCGCCTCCGCGCCGCCGGCGAGCCGGAGCCGACCATCGTCAACGCGAGGTACCTGTGAGCGGGAGAGGATCATGTCCGGTCGAGCCTACGTCCTGTTGTTCCTGGCCGTGGCGGCGGGAGCGGCGCCGGTGAAACGGGAGCGGACGCTGATCACCGACGCCGAACTGGCCGCCTGGCGCGCCGATCCGGGCATGTTGCGCCTGGCGATGAACGGCGATTCCTGCGGGTTCAGCGGTCACCAGGGCTGGCGGCCGGCCAAGACCTGGGTCGACAAGACCGACGAGTGGCTGTGGAAGCTGATGCTCCCGACCACCATCCTGCGCACCTACTGCGTCGGCAACGACCACTTCTCGCCCGACAAGCTGGGCTGCCCCGTGCACGGGCGGGAGATCTACAAGATCAACCCGTTCTACCCCTGGATCATCGATTGCGACGGGCTGCCCGGAAAGATCAAGTGCCCCATCGGCGGCGAGACGTACCCGTCCAACGACTACCAGGCGGGCGACATGACCACCGGGCCATACGCCGATGACGGCAGCGGGTGCGTGATCGACGGCAAGCGGTACCACTTCATCGGGCTGTACGCGCACTACGCCTACTGCACCGGCGTGATCCCCGGCATCCGCGCGCTGTCCCGCGCCTACACGCTCACGGGCGACCCGCGCTACGCCCACAAGGCGGGGGTATTGATGCTCAAGGAGGCGACCGAGTACCCCAACCGCACGGACCGCAAGAACCGGACCTACATCCCCGGCTACGGCGACTACGCCGGCATGGTCACCGACGTGGTCTGGGCGGCCGGGGCCTTGCTTGGCGACGCCTACGCCTACGAGGAGATCTTCGCCGCGCTTCGGGTTGACCAGGAGCTGATCCGCTTCGCCCGCGAGAAGGTGCCGGACATCGCCACCGGCGACGAGCTGCTGGAGTACCTCGAGGAGCACTTGCTCCGGCCCGGGCTGCAGGCCTTGCTGGATCACAAGATCCAGCCCAACGTCGGCTGGGGCCAGCAGGCCACCGCGGCGGTGGCGCTGATGCTCAACGACTACAGCGACCGGCACCCCAACACCGCGGACGCCATGGAGTGGCTCTACTACGACGCCGGCGGGAAGCTGCGCTACCTCGGCAACCAGTTCTACAAGGACGGATCGAGCTACGAATCGACCGGCTACAACGACGCTCGGGCGGCGTTCCTGGACGTTGGGCCGACGGTCGCCCGGATCAAGCAAGCGGCGCCGCGGCCGTACGACGAGGCGCGCTACCCCGACATCATGGCCAACGAGAAGCTGCGCCGGTTCAGGGACTATCAGGCCGCCATCACGGCGGTCGGCCGGCGCCGGTTCGACGTGGGCGACGCCGGTTCGGTCTACGCCATGCCGGAGCACAAGCCGCCGCGCGGGCAGCCGGTGCGCGCCACCGAGACGCTGGACGGCTACGGCCTGGCCATCGTCCGCGACCGGCCGGACGAGTTCAACGTGTCGCTGTTCTACGGCGGGCTGCGCGGCCACGCGCACTACGACCCGCTGATGATCGGGCTCCAGGCGTTGGGTCGCGATCTGTTGCCGAACATCGGCTACCCGCAGTCGTGGAGCTTCGCCTCGTCCTGGGAGTGGTCGCCGGGCACGCACCAGACGGTGGTGGTCGACCGGGACGAGAAGCCCTGCTCGACCACGGTCGGCTCGCTGGAGGTGTTCAACCCGGCCGGCGAGGTGCAGGTGATCGAGGCCTCGAAGCGGCCGTACCGCAAGGACCAGCCGCGCGGGGAGGCCGGGCCGGACGTCACCGACTACCGGCGGCAGATCGCCCTCATCGGGCACGGCGACGGGCCGGTCTACGCGCTGGACATCTTCCGCGTCACCGGGGGCGCCGATCATCTTCAGCTCTGGCGCGGGCCGTACTGCGACCAGCCGGTCGAGGTCGCCGGGGCCAAGCTTACCGAGCAGGGCCAGGGCACCCTGGCCGGACCGGAGGTGGCGCTGGGCCAGCGCTACCGCGACGCCGCCGGCAAGGAGCGGTGGGACCCCTACTGCTGGTACCGCGACGTGGCGCGCGGACCGATCGAGTCGGTGGCCACCGGCACCTGGTCGCCGGCGACCAGCGATCCGGCCCACCTCCGGCTGCACTGGGTCGCCGCCGACGCGACGGAGCTGATCCGGGCCAACGCCGGCGCGCCCATCGCGCCGGACATCCACGTCATGCAGGTCGCCTTCGCCCACCGCGCCGGGACCGCGCCGCTGGTGTCCCAATTCGTGACCGTGCTGGAGCCGTACGCGGCGGAGCCGGTGGTCCTGTCGGTCAAGCGGCTGCCGGTCACCGGCGCGCCGTGCCGCGGCTACGCGCCGCTGGCGCTCGAGGTCACGTTGGCCGGCGGGCGCGACATCCTGCTCGCCACCGGCGGGCCGGAGGGCGAGGCCGTCGGCGACGGGTTCCGGTTGCGCGGCCGGTTCGGCGTGATCAGAGAGCGCGCCGGCCGAGTCTCGCTACACCTCACCGACGGCACGCGGTTGCGCTTCGGCGAGCGGACAATTGAGCTTCCCGAGGCCGCGAAGGCCCGCATCACCGCCGTCCGCCGGGGCGAGCGGACGGTGCTGGTCGACGGTCCCCTCCCGCCGCTGGAGACGCTCGCCGGGCGGCGGCTGGTGATCGACAACCATGGCGAGCGGCGCTGCTCGTACACCATCACCGCCGCAGCTCCCGAAGGGCCGCAGGCGCGGCTGACGCTGGACTCCAACGGCGAGTTGGGCGAAGGCGTGGCCAGCGGCTTCGAGGACGGCTGGATCAAGAACGCCGAAAACATCAACATGCCGTTCGCCGGGCTGGTCAAGCTGCCCGACGGCCGGCTGGACACCAGCGACTGCTTCCACTACGGCGCTCATCTGGAGAACGGCCGGCCCGGCGTGTCGTACCGCGTCCGGGGCGTCGAGGGCTATGCCTACCAAGCCTGGGCGCTGCTGCACAACGCCGGCATCAACCACGTCCACCTGGTGGACAAGGTGCCGAAGGCCGAGCTGGCGCGAGCCTTCGCCGACCGGCCGGAGTTCACCATCTACGAGTACGGCCCGGGCGACGAGGTCTGGTGCGACCGCTCGGCCGAGGCGCGGTTCGGGCCGGACGGCGTGGTCAACATCACCGCCACCGACCCGCTGACGCTGACGGTTCCGAAGCCCGCCGTGCCGGGCGACGGGCCGTGGATGCGGACCGCGTCGGGCGAGGTGAGGCGGCTGACCGGCGCCTCGGGCGCGGCGCTGAAGGTCCAGGTCCCGGCCACCGGCTCGGGCGCGGCGGCGGTGGTGCCGGCCCGGCCGGCGGACCTCGACCTGACCGACCAGGAGCCGCCGGCGGTGACGGCGGTTCTGATCGACGGCGGCGAGGCGGCTCCGGCGGCCGATGGGAGGTACCGCCTGCCGCCCGCCGCGAAGACCGTGATGGTCGACTGCGCCGACGCGCTGAACCATCTGGCGGCGGACAAAGTGGTGGTCAAGGTGTCCGCGGAGCGCACCGTCGAGCTCCGTCCGGGCGCGCCCGGGGTGCGGTTCTCGGGCGGGCCCGACCCGAAGCGCGGCCGGCTGGAGCTGACCCTGGCGCCGCTGCTGACCAGCGCCATCATGGCCGATCGGGCGGACGTCGGCCGGGTCACGACGATCGTCGTCACGCTCGACGATACCGCCGCCGACGAGCTGGCCACGACGGTCCGGCTGGTGGCGGTGACGCTGCCCGCGGTGCCGGCCAACGCGGTCTACCTGAGCGATCTCAAGCCGGCGCGCTCCTTCGCCCACGCCGGGCTGAAGGCCGACACCGCCTACCTGGGCGGCGAGCTCCGGCTGGCCGGCGTGCCGTACGCCAAGGGGGTGATGATCTGCCCCGAGCCGGCCGGCGACAAGGCCTACGGCGAGGCGGTCTACGAGTTGGGCGAGGGCGCCGGCCGGCGGCTCAAGGCAGTGGTCGGCGTCGACGACGCGACCGCCGGCCGCGGCAGCGTGACCTTCGCGGTCCAGGTCGAGCGGGACGGGCAGTGGGTGGAGCTGTGGCAGTCCCCCGTCCTCCGCGGCGGCGCCGCCCCGGTGGCGGTGGACGTGGACCTGGGCGGGGCCCGGAAGCTGCGCTTGCTGACCACCGACGCGGGCGACAACATCGATTCGGACCACGCCGTCTGGGCGCTGGCGCGATTCGAGTGAGGGCCGGGCAGGAGGCCCGCCGGGCGGCGTCAATAGGCTCGCGTCGCCGCCACGGAGCGCGAGCATGAACTGCATCTGGATCACCGTCGACAGCTTCCGGCAGGATCACGTCCACTGTTACCACCCGTCAGGCACCTCGGACCCTGGCGGGACCTCCCTTCAGGTCCGCACCCCGCGGATCGACCAGTTCGCGCGGGAAGGCGTGTTGTTCGAGCGGCTGCGGATGGAGGCGCTGCCGACCGTCTGCGCGCGGCGCGGCATCTTCACCGGCCGGCGGATCTTCCCGTTCGCCGACGAGCCGACGCACAAGGGGATGTACATCACCATTGCCGGCTGGCGGCCCTTGCCGCAGTCCGACGTGACCGTCGCCGAGCACCTCTCCGAAAGCGGCTACGTGTGCGGGATGATCTGTGACGTCTACCACCTCATGAAGCCGTCGCAGAACTTCCACCGGGGATTCCAGTGTTTCCAATGGATCCGCGGCCAGGAATACGACATGTACCAGAGCCAGCCGCTGCCCGAAGGCTATGTCGAGCAGTTCCTCAAGCCCGGCTCGAACCCCAGCCTGTACCGCAACCGGGTGCTGACCCAGTACCTGCGCAACCAGTTCTATCGCGAGGGCGAGCACGATTTCCAGGCCGCCAAGACCTTCCGCGCCGCGATTCAGTGGCTGGAGCGCAACCACCAGCACGAGCAGTTCTTCCTGTACGTCGACAGCTTCGATCCCCACGAGCCGAACGAGGCGCCCAAGCGGTTCCTCGATCTCTATGGTGCCGACTGGGACGGGCCGAAGCTGATCTACGGCAACCCGTATCGGCGCGATGAGCTGACCGCGGCCGAGCACCACAACATCCGTGCGCGGTACGCGGCCGAGGCGTCGATGGTCGATTACTGGATCGGCGAGCTGCTGGACGCCATCGACCGGCTCGGCCGGCGGGACGACACGCTGGTCATCCTGCTCTCCGACCACGGTAAGATCCTTGGTGAGTGGAACCACTACGGGATGCCGCCGCAGGATACCGGCCTGGAGCTCAACCGCGTGCCCTGCATCATCCGTCATCCCACGGGCCAGGGCGCCGGGACGCGCTTTGGCGACTGGGTCTACAACGTCGACGTGACCGCCACCGTGCTGCACCTGCTGGGCGCCGGCGACAAGCCGATGATGGACGGCCGCGACTTCTGGCCGGCGCTGGGCACCGACGGCGAGTTCCGGCGGGAGGCGGTGGTCGGTCACGGGCAGATGATCTCCTGCTGGCACGAGGACTGGCTGTACCTGATCAACACGCAAGAGAACCAGGCGGCGCTGTACAATCTGGCCGACGAGCCGAGCCGGGAGACCGACCTGGCTGACCGATACCCGAGCGTGCGCGACGATCTGCGGCGCCGGGTCGAGGCGGTCACCGGAAGCTGACCGACGAGCGGGGAACGCGTCGCGAACGGGAGTGTGAGATGGCATCGAAACTGGCCTTGTTCGGAGGGCCGCGCGCCGTGCCCGAGGGCTTGCTGCAACCCTGGCCGCAGATCACCGACGACGACCGCAAGTCGGTCGCGGAGGTGGTCGCCGGAGACGACATCCGCCTGCAGCGGACCGCGCAGGGCGAGGCGCTGGCGGAAGAGTGGAAGCAGTTCCTGGGCGTCAAGTACTGCCTGCCGACGAACTCCGGCACCTCGGCCCTGCACATCGCCGTGGCCGCCGCCGGGGTCGAGCCGGGCGACGAGGTAATCTGTCCGGCCTTCACCTTCTGGGCCACCGCCGCGGCGGTGCTGCACCACTGCGCCATCCCGGTCTTCGTCGATATCGAGCCCGTGGCGTTCTGCATGGACCCGGACCAGGTCGAGGCGGCCATCACGCCGCGGACCAAGGCCATCATGCCGGTCCACATCCACGGCATGCCGGCCGATCTCGACCCGATCGCCGCGCTCTGCCGGAAGCACGGGCTGAAGCTGATCGAGGACGCCTGCCAGGCGCACGGAGCCAGGTACCACGGCCGCCGCGTGGGCACCTTCGGCGACGGTGCGGGGTTCAGCACGCAGCAGAGCAAGTGTCTGACCACCGGCAGCGAGGGCGGGCTGTACGTCACCGACGACGAGGGGATGTTCGTCCGCGGCAGCCGGCTGGTCTACTTCGGCGAGACGGTGGTCGCCGGGCGGGAGAGCGAGACGCAGCAGTACAACGCCCGGGGATTGGGCTGGATGTACCGCGGCGACGTCTTCGGCCAGGCCTTCTGCCGCAGTCAGCTCCGCCGGCTGGACCAGTCCAACGCCACCCGAGCCGCCAACGCCGCCAGGCTGACCGCCCGGCTGAAGGACCTGCCCGGCGTGGCCACTCCGGTCGAGCCGGAGGGGCGCCAGTCGAGCTGGTACAACTACGTGGTCGGCGTGAATCCCGAGCCGCTCGGTCTCGACGTGGCGCCCGATAAGTTCCGCCAGCGGATGATGGAGGCGCTGCAGGCCGAGGGCGTCGGCTGCAACCAGTGGCAGCGGCTGCCGGTCCCGGCGCAGGACGTGTTCCAGACCAAGACCGGTTTCGGCCGCGGCTGGCCCTGGAGCCAGGTGCCCGATGCCGATTATGTCTACTCCGGCGCCGACTATCCCGAAACGGTCGACTTCCTGGCCCGTCACTTCTACGTCCCGGGCATCTGGCCGCCCAACGGCGAGAAGCTGATGAACGCCTCGGCCGACGCCTTCGAGAAGGTCATCGAGCAGGTCGAGGAGCTGTTCGCCGAGGAGACCTGACCGCGCCGGCACCGCTGAGCGAGGCCCCGGTCCATCTGGCCGCCGACGCGGTCGACGTCAGTCCGCCGGCGCGGCGACGCCTTCCTCGACCAAGAGGGTCTCGATCCGGGCGCGGATCTCGTCCCGCACGCGGCGGTAAACCGCCAGGGCGTCCTCGCCGGCCAGCTTCCGCTCGCGAACGAGGGCCGGTGGATCCTCCAACGACCAGTGCAGACTGCGGCTGCCCGGCGGCGTCACCGGACAGGCTTCCCGGGCGTTGTCGCAGACGGTGATGAACAGGTCGAACGGCGTGTCGGCATAGGCCTCGATGGCGTCGCTGGTGTGGTGGGAGATGTCCACGCCCGCCTCGGCCATGACCGCCACGGCGGTGGGATTCAGACCGTGGGGCGCCAGCCCGGCGCTGCGGGCTTCAATAGTCGAGCCGGCCAGATGGCGCAGCCAGCCCTCGGCCATCTGACTGCGACACGAGTTGCCGGTACACAGGAACAGGACGCGCTGCGGCTCCCCGGACATGTCGTTCCCTTCGCGTACGGCCGTTGGTTCAGACGCCGCCGAGCGCCACCAGGTGGCCGTTGGCCCGCCGCTGCTGGCGCGGCTTGGACGGCCGTGCCGTGCGCGGGTCGAGATGCGCGTTCATGGTCGCCATGAGATCCAGCAGCCCGTACGAATCCAGCGCGTGAGCGGGCACGCCGTCGCGTGGCTCGGACCGGACCAGACCGGCGGAGCCCAGCACGCGCAGGTGCTCGGTGACCCGGTCCAGGCTCAAACCGCTGTGCGCGGCCAGCGCCTCGTCCGTGATTTCGCCGTAGCGATGCAGCACGTGCAGCACGCGCAGCCGTTCCGGGTCGCCCAAGGCGCGGAAGCTGTCGGCCATCCGGTGCATTGCCCGCTCCGGTCGCTCGATGCCGTTGGCATACATAAGCGCTCCTGTTCCGCACGCCGCGTTGCGAGTACTATTCCCCAAAGGTTGTCGCAACAACGTTACGCGCGCGTGCAGCGCTTGTTGCAGAGCTGTTGACTTGCGGAGCGATTTCCGTCAGGCGCGGTGCCGCATGGGCCAGTCGTAGCGCCGGCCGACCACCCAGCGGTCGTGGTTCGGCCCGAGCTGCACCGGCGGGCCGGTCGGGGCGATCAGTTCCTGGCCGTCGGTCAGACCCATGTCGCGGGGCAGCAACTCGTCGATCAGCCGCTGCTTCCACATCGCGACGCGCTCGGCATGGCCGGGGTCGCTGGCCAGGTCGTGTTCTTCCAGCGGGTCCTGGTCGAGATCGAAGAACTGAAGCCGGTTCTGGCGGGTCAGCCAGATCAGCTTCTGGTGCCCGTCGGTGACGTAGTGGTTCTCTTGCAGCCGGCTGTAGCAGGCGGCGTGCTCGCCGTGGATGTAGTCCCGCCAGCCGTCGGTTTGACCGCTCAGGAGGGGCATCACGCTGCGGCCGTCGACCAGCTCGGGGATGGGTACGCCGGCCACGTCCAGGAGCGTCGGCATGACGTCGCGCAGCTCGACCACCTGATCGATCACCTGCCCGGCAGGCAGGCCGCAGGCCTTCGGCGGGCGGACGATGAACGGGACGCGGGCCGAGCCTTCGTAGGCGTAGGTCTTCCGCCACAGGTGGTGGTCGCCGACCATGTCGCCGTGGTCGCTGGTGAAGACAATCAAGGAGTTGTCGAGCTGGCCGACGGCGACCAGCTCGTAGAGCAGCAGGCCGATCTGGTGATCGATGAAGGTCACCGAGCCGTAGTACCCGGCCCGGGCACGGCGGCGTTGGACGATGGGCCGCTCGCTGCGCCAGGCGCTGGTGTTGGACTCCACCCCAGCGTCGGCGTAGATGTCCGACCAGTCACCGACTACCGGGTCGAGCTCCTCGCCCCGGCCGTCGTACATGTCGAAATAGCGCTGCGGCGGGTCGTACGGCGAGTGCGGCCGGGCGAAGCTGGCGAACAGGAAGAACGGCTTGGTCTCGTCGCGGTTGCGTAGGAAGCGGCGGGCTTCGAAGCTGGTCCAGTAGGTCGGGTGCAGGTGCTCCGGCAGGTGCGAGGGCCGGCTCATCCACGAGTTCCAGTCGAGGGAGTGGTCGCGGTAACCGACCGGCCCGTCGCAGTGCTCCTCGAAATACTGGTGGTAGTCACTGACGAAGCCGGGTGTGTCGCGCCGGCCGCTCTCGTCGAGCAGGACGTGCTGGAAGCCCCACTGCTTGCGCTGCGGGTAGACGTGCAGCTTGCCCACCGCCCGCGTCTGGTACCCGGCGGCGGTCAGCTCGCCGGCCATGGTGTGGGGAAACTCGCGATCGATCATCCCGACCATGCCCAGGTTCCCGGTGTTCCAGGGACTCATCCCGGTGTACAGCGTGCACCGCGCCGGGATGCAGCTCGGCACCGAGGTGTAGGCGTGCGGGAACCGCGCGCCCTGGCTGGCCAACTCGTCCAGGTAGGGCGTTTCGCACACGGGGTGGCCGTCGCAGCTCAGGCAGTCGCCGCGCTGCTGGTCGGTCATGATGAAGATGATGTTCGGTCGCGTGTCCGGCATGGCTCGGCTCCTTCGATGGTCCCATCGGACGCCGGCGGCGGAGTTCCTCTTGTCGGGGAAGGGACGAAAGAGACGGAAGGGACGGAAGGGACGGCCGCGCCGCTCGGGTCCCTTGCGTCCCTTCTGTCCCTTGCGTCCCTTCCGCGGGGCAACCGCTGCCGCTCGCCCAAGGAGGGATGCCGGCTCGCCGGCCGTATAGCCACCGCCCGGAGAGACTGCCATGACCCCCCGCGAGCGGTTCCTGGCCTATGCCAAGGGCGAGCCGGTGGACCGGATGCCGTACTGGCTGGGCGGCCCCCGTGCGTCGACCTTCGCCGCCTGGCGCCGGCAGGGCCTGTCCGAGGAGCAGCAGCGCCAATGGGGCAAGTTCGTTGGCGGCGAGCCGTCGACCGGCATCGGCAAGGTCTACTTCGGTCCGGTGCCGCCGATGCCCGAGGAGATCATCAGCGAGTCCGGCAACTACCGCATTTGGCGCGACCATTGGGGGGTCTTGCGCAAGGACGCCATCCACCAGCCCACCGACGGGTTCGTGACCCGCTCCTATCTCGAGTTTTTCGTCAAGGACCAGGCCACCTGGGACGCGATGAAGCAGCACTTCGATCCCCGCTCGCCGCAGCGCACCGGACCGGGCGGCGACGGCGGGCCGTTGACCGACCTCAACCCGAACCGCTACCGCCATGTGGGCGACGGGCCGAACTGGTGGGACCGGGTCGAGCTGTGCAACCAGAGCGACGCGCCGGTCTTCCTCACCGTCCCCTGCTTGTACTGGTCGCTGCGCGACATGTGCGGGTTCGAGGGCCTGTCGATGATGTTCTACGACCAGCCCAAGCTGGTCCACGAGATGATGGAGTATTGGACCTGGTTCATCATGGAGATCCTCGACCAGCCGCTGTCGAAGATCACCGTCGACAAGGTCTGCTTGAACGAGGACATGGCCTACAAGGGGATGTGCATGATCTCGCCGCGACTGATCCGCGAGTTCATGCTGCCGCACTACCAGCGGCTGTACCGGTTCTTCAAGGACAAGGGCGTGGCCGTGGTCGAACAGGACTCCGACGGCTATGTCAAGGACATCCTGGAGGTCATGTACCCGTCCGGCATCGACGCCTCGCAGCCGCTGGAGATCGCCGCCGGGAACGACCCGGAGGCGTTCCTGCGCGACTACCCCGGCGTGTTTCTGTCCGGTGGGATCGACAAGCGCGAGCTGCGCTTCGACTACGCCCAGGCCCGGGCCGAGGTGGTCAAGCGCTACCGCACCGCGCGCGAGTTCGGGCAGTACATCCCCCGCATCGACCACGGCGTCCCGCCCGACATTCCGCTGCGGACCTTCCTCTATGTCTGCGAGCTGCAGAAGGGCCTGGCCGACGGTCAGGACCTGGACACCTGGGAGCCGCCGTGCGAGCTGGAGCGGCAGCTCGGCCCGGTCGAGGAGATGTTCGACCCTCTGCAGGCCATCGCCCGCGCCTACGGAGCCGCGGAGGACGAACCGGAAGGGTAACGACGGCCATGGCCGTCACGTTCCACTGTCGGTCGTGCGGCGCGGCGTACCCCTGGTCCGCGGCCGTCTGGCGCTGCGCCTGCGGCGGGCTGCTCGACGCCCAGGAGCCGGATCGATTCGACCCGGCGTCGGTCGAGACCGGTGACCCGACCCTGTGGCGCTACCGCCACGCGCTGCCGGCCGCCGAGCCGGTCAGCCTCGGCGAAGGCTGGACGCCGTTGCTCTCCGACCGCCTCGCCGGGCGGGAGGTGTATCTCAAGCTCGACTACTTGATGCCCACCGGCTCGTTCAAGGATCGTGGCGCCTCGGTGCAAGTCGCCCGGCTGGTCGAGGCCGGTGTCGAGCGGGTGGTCGAGGACTCCTCCGGCAACGCCGGCGGGGCTCTCGCCGCCTACTGCGCGCGGGCGGGGATCGGCTGCGGCATCTACTGTCCGGCCGCGACCTCACCGCACAAGACCCGGTTGATGGAGGCGGTCGGGGCCCGGGTGATCCGCGTCCCCGGCCCGCGCCAGGCGGCCGCCGAGGCGGTCCGGGCAGTGACCGAGACGACCTTCTACGCCAGCCATGGGTGGGATCCGGCCTACCGCGTCGGCACCGCCACGGCGGCCTACGAGATCGCCGAGCAGCTCGCCTGGCTGGCGCCCGACTCGGTCGTCGCGCCGGTGGGCAACGGGACGCTGATCCTCGGCCTGGCCGCGGGCTTCGCCCGGCTGCGGCGCGATGGGGTGGTGGGCTCGGTGCCGCGGCTGTACGCAGTCCAGGCCGAAGCCTGCGCGCCGTTGGCCGAAGCCTGGCGGATCGGTGGCGACGAGCCGGCGGCGGTGACGCCGGCGCCGACCATCGCCGAAGGCATCGCCGTCGCCCGGCCGGCGAGAGGAACTCGGATTCTCGCGGCGATTCGTGGAACCGCGGGTAGGGTGCTGTCCGTTGGGGAATCATCAATCAGGCAGGCGTTGTCCGAGCTGCACGGCCGCGGCTGGTACGTCGAGCCGACCTCGGCGGTGGCGCTGGCCGGCGCGGCGGTCCTCGGCGGTGAGTTGGGCCGGACAGCGGTGGTGGTGCTGACCGGCTCCGGGATGAAGTCCGGCGAGTCGGTCCGGGATGAGCGAAGGTGAACGCGACGACACGGCAACCGGTCCCGAATCACCGACCCACCCCGCCCACCGGGGTGACCTCGGCGGTGGGCTTCGATCTCCTCGCCGCCGCCGTTCTGCTGTGGCTCTTGGTCAACCTGTCGACCTGGTACGCGCCGACTGCGGACTTCCTGATCCCGTTTGGGCTGTGCGGCGGTTTGGTGGCGATGCTGCTCGGTCTGGCCTTCAGCCTCCGCCGCGGCCGCGCCGGCGCGTGGCTCGCGCAGCTCGTGCTGCTCTGCGGCGCGATCGTCCTGATGCCGTTCCCGAACCTGATCTGGGTCCCGTTGCTCTGCGTCTGGTGCGGCCAGCCGATCCGCGACTGGTTCGATCCGCCGCTCAGGCAGCAGTTCGGGCCGAGGGGCCTGTAAGGACGCGGCCTGCCTCGTCACCACACCTCGGCGGGCCTTCAGCCGGCGGCGATCTGCGGCAGGGCCGCCAGGACGTCACTCAGGCCGGCGTTGCCGTCGGTGTCGAGCCGCGCCCCTTCCGCCAATAGCGCGAGCTGCTCGGCCGCCGGGAGTTCGCGGTTGGCGGCCTGCTTGAGACACTCCGCCACCCGGCGGTAACCCTGGGCCAGCGGCGCCACCACCTGCGCCGTGGTCGGGTAGAGCTGGCCCAGCTCGGTCAGCCAGGCCGCCGCCTGCTCGCGGCACTCGCCCCACACCGTGGCGTTCCACCACTGCCCGTGACCGGTGCCGTGGCCCGCCTCCACCGCCTGCCACCAGTTGCGCCAGGCGTCGGGCCCGACCCCGTAGTCCCGGTCGCCGTGCCGCGTCGGGTTGGCCCACAGGTCCTGCGCGTAGCGCAGGCTGGCGACCACCGCCGTCAGCCGGTCGGCCGGCTCGCGGCGGCGCAGGATGTGGAAGTCGACATGGACCTCGTCGCCGAACTCGGCCCAGGTCGTCCAGGTCAGGTGCTTCTGCGGGAAGTCCAGCTTCGGCGCCCAGGGCTGGGCCGTGAACATCCCGGTCTGGTCGTAGCCGGTGATCAACTGGTACTCCATGTTGATCAGGAAGCAGACGTGCCCCTCGTCCAGGGCCGCGCGCAGCCTGGCCTCGATCTCCTCGCGCGGCCGGTCACCGCCCCTCAGCCAGCAGAACCCCAGAGGCTCGGTCTCCAGGCCGACGTTCCGCGCCACCGCGTAGAACGGATCGCGGTTCCAGCAGTACGGCCCGCTGGGACAGATCTGCTGGTGGATGTTGATCACGAACGCGTGGCCGGTCAGGCCGTAGAGCATGGGCGTGCTGAGGTCCAGCCCGTAGAAATCGGCCGCGCCGCGGAAGCAACCCATCAAGGTCGCGTTGAACCCCGGCTGCTTGAGTCCGGCAAGCTCCATGGCGGCACTCCCCTGTCGAGCAGGGGTTCGGGCTCCGCCGCCGCCCTCCTGCTCAGCGGGACTGCCCGAGCAAACTCGGATCGCCGGTGGCCCGGCGCCGCTCGTCCTCGGCGATCGCCAGCTCCTGCACGGCGGCGAGGTGATTGACCGCGGCCATGGTCCGCATCCGCAGCGCGTCGAGCACCTCGACGTTGAGCGCCAGCCCGTTCTGGTAGCGCAACTGCATCAGACGGTAGTCCTCACGCGCCGAGGCCAGGACCGTCCTAGCGGTGTCGACATTGGTCCGCGCCGTGTTCAGCCGCTCGTGGACCTGGTCCACCTCGCGCGCCACGCGCAGGGCGGTGTCCTGCTCCTGGGCGGTCAGCCGCGCCTGTTCGGCCCGCGCCCGGCGGACCTGGGCGGTGCGCATCCCGCCGTCGAACAGTGGCAGTGAAACCCCGACGCCGGCGGTGTACTCCTCCCAGCGGCCCATGTCGTTCATCCGGTTGGCGAACACGTCGGCCATGCCGAACAAACTCACCTGCGGCAGGAACTCGGCCCGCGCCGCGTCGAGCTCGTGTCCGGCGGCCTTGACCCGAGCCCGGGCGCCGGCCAGCTCCGGCCGCCGGCGCAAGGCCAGCTCGAGGTCGGCCAGCAGCACCGGGTCGGGCGACGGCGCGGCGGACGACGGGGGCGCCGGCGCGGGGGCCGGCTGGCCCTCCGCGGCAGGCGCGGGCTGCTCCTCCTTCGCCGTGGCGATATCCAGCGCCGACAGCGGATGCACGCCGATCAGCGCCTTCAGGTCGGCCAGCATGACGCGCACGTCGCGCACCTGGTTGGCCAGCCGCTGCCTGGCGACGGCCAGCTCCGCCTCGTTCCGCAGGACATTGGCCAGCGGCAGGCGACCGACCTTGAACGACGCCTGGTCGTTGCGCCAGCGCTCGTCGTTGGTCGCCAACTCCTCTTCCGCCACCTCGATCATGCCCCGCATGGTGGTCAGCCGGCGGACCATCGCCAGCACCTCGAAGGCCAGGTCGAAGCGCATCGTCTGGAGGTCCTGCTCGCTCGCCCGCATCCGGCTGCGCTCGGCGTTGACGCGCGCCGCCAGCCGGCCGCCGGTGAACAGCGGGTACATCGCCATGAAGTTGGCGTCGAGACTCGGACCCGCCGGCACCATCCGCGTCGGCGCCGGCTGGACGATGGGGCTCCCGCCGACGATCATCGGCGCGTCGCCGTAGGTCCCCCAGGCGTTGGCCCCGACCATCGGCATCCTCCGCGCCCGGGCCATGGCCAGCATCTGCCGGGCCATCTCGACGTCCTGGCGCATGGCCGCGATGACCGGGCTGTAGCGCAGCGCCAGGGCCACGGCCTCGTCCGGGTCAAGGGCGCGGTCGACCCGCGGGCGGGTGCCGTACCAGGCCTCCGCCGTGGCGCTCGACGCCGGCGGCTCGGCCACGGTTGGCCTGGCCGAGGTCGGGCCGGGCGCGACGGTCTCGACCGGCGCCGGCGGGCCCAGGCTCTGCGCCGCCACCGCGGCGGCGGCCAGGGCCAAGAGGAGCGCTCGGAACGGGTAGGACGTATTCACCAGCTTACCTCATCTCCAGCGGCGAGGTGCCACGCAGCTCCGTGACCCGGCGCTGCTGGGCCTCGTCGAGCGTTGCCCACATCCGCTCCCAGTCGGCGTGGCGGCGCCGCGCCAAGTCGGCCGACAGCTCGGCCAGCTCGGTGCTGTGCCGTTGGACCTCGGCCTGATCGAACCGGCCTTCGGCCCGGCGGGCGCTGAGGTAGCGCGACAGCTCGTCGCCGGCCCGGGCCAGGGCGGCGCGCGTGGCGGCGGTCTCCTCGTCCCAGGCCGCGGCGACCGCCTCCGCCCGGTGGAGCTGCTCCGCGGTCAGCGGGATCTCGCCGCCCCGGCGCACCAGCCAGGCCGGCTCCGGGATCAGACCGAGCTCGGAGTTGGGCAGATCCGCGACCGCGGCCGGGTCCACCGGCGCGCGGCCCGCCGGCGCCTGCCTGGCGGCGCGCACCACGAACAGCGCCAGGACCAGGGCGGTCAGCAGTCCGGGCCCGAGGGCCAGGGGCCCGACCCGCCGCCGGGGCGGCACGGGGAACTCGACCGGCCGGCGCTTTCTAGCCATGAGTGTCCTCCTCCGGCCCCGCTGGCGGGTCGGTCTCATGCGCCTTGAGATCCGCCTCCATCGACTCGTCCAACTCGTGCAGCGCCGCGGCCGTCTCCGCGTCGAGGGCCGGGTGGTCGCGGTTGAAGTCCAGCACGAACGCCTCGTCCTCCGGACTGAGGTCGGCCAGCTTCGGCCAGTGGTACGGCCGCCGCAGCAGCTTCTCGTGGATCCACCGGTTCAGGTCGTCGATCAGGCTGTGCATGATGGGGATGTCGAACAGGGTCAGCAGCGTGCCGATGGTCAACCCGCCGAGCACCGTGGTGCCCAGCGGCTGGTACGCGTCCATACCGGTCTTGGGCGCGAACGCCAGCGGGATCATCACCACGCTGGTGGTACAGGCGGTCATCAGGATGGGGCGCAGCCGCTGCGGGCAGGCGGTGCGGATGGCCAGGTCGCGGGACACGCCCCGGTCGCGGTAGTGGACGATCATGTCGACCAGCAGGATGGCCGCGGTGATGTCCATGCCGGTGACGATGATCACGGCCATGATCGACACGCTGCTGAAGGCCTGGTGCGCCAGCCACAGGGCGAGGAAGATGCCGGACAGCTCCAGCGGCAGGGAGAAGACCATCTGCAACGGCTGGATGAAGCCCCGGAACTGCGCCACCAGGATCAGGAAGATGAACAGGATCGACAACTGCAAGCCGATCAGCAGCCGGCGGAAGCTGTCCATCATCTGGGTCATGTCGCCACGGGCCTCCATGCCGTAGCCGGGCGGGAAGTTGAGCTGGGCCATGGCGCCCATCATCAGGTCCATGGTCACGTCCATGGACGGTTTGTGCCCGATCCGGTAATAGGCGTTGACGCTCACCACCCGGCGCAGTCCGTCGTGTTCGATCAGCGTCGGGGCCGCCCGGCGGACCACCCGGGCCACGGTCTTGAGCGGCACCTGCTCGCCTCCGGGCGTGGCCAGATATAGGTTTTCGAGGTCGCCCACGTCGGCCCGGTCCGACTCCTCGAGCCGGATCAGGATGGTGCCCTGCCGGACGTTTGGCAGCCGCAGGAACTCGCTGCTCAAACCGCCGCGCAGGGCGTAGTAAGCCTGATCGGCGATGGCCGCCGGGGTCAGCCCGACCTCCGCCGCGCGCGCCTGATCGACCTCGATCTGCCAGGTCGGCTTGGTCATCTCCCAGCTCGAGGCGATCTGGAACACATCGGGCATCGACCGGCCCAGCTCGACCGTCTCCCGGCCCAGGTCGGACAGCGTCTGGAGATCCGTGCCGTAGATCAGCACCGACACCGGCGCCAGGGCGGTGGCCATGACGTCGCTGCCCATCTCCTTGATCTGGAACCGGCGAATGCCGGGGATGGTGGCCATCGCCCGGGCCTGAACCTGGTCGATGACGTCCCAGATGGTCCGTTCCCGCTCGTCCTTGTCGCTCAGCGTGAGCATCATCATCGCGCCGTTGACTTGCGGCATGGAGTAGCCGGTGTAGAACGGCGTGAAGCTCTCGAACATGGTCTCGGCGCCGATCTCGACGCTGGCGCTCTCAATCTCCGGGTACTCAAGCATCAACTCCTCGACCCGGCGAACCGCCTGCTCGGTCTGCTCGAACGAGGCGTCGGGCTCCATCTCCAGCGCCCCGACCGCCTGCGCGACATCGGCCAGGGGCATCATCTCCGAGCCGATGAAGTTGTAGAAGATGAAGCCCACGATGACCGTGGCGAAGATCCGCGCCAGGTTGGTGAAGCGGTGGCGCAGCATCCAGTCGATGGTCCGCGCGTAGCCCGCCTCGGTGCGGTCGAGCAGCCGCTGGAACGGCGCCAGCAGCAGGTTATGAAGGAGCCGGTAGGGCGGGAAGCGCAGGTCGCTGGCCCGCTCGGCCTCCGGCCGCAGGAACCACACGCAGAGGATCGGCGTGAGCGTGAACGAGACCATCATCGAGGCCAGCAAGGCGTACAGGTGGGGCACCACCAGTTCCACGAACATCAACTGGGTGATGCCGCCGCTGAACAGCAGTGGCGCCAGACCCATGGCAATGGTGAAGGTGGCCGTCATTACGGCCAAGCGCACCTCGCCGATCCCTTCGATGGTGGCGCTCTTGATGTCCCGGCCGAGCCGCAACTGCCGCTCGACGGCGTGGATGTCGACGATGGTGTCGTCGACCACCCGCCCGATGGCCAGCAGCAGGCCGACCAGCGTGCCGCTGTTGAGCGACATGCCGTGGGGGATGATGCCCAGCACGGCGATCAGCAACGACATCGGGATGACGATGGTGGCGATCAGCGTCGCGCGCCACTCGCCCAGGAAGAGCAGCATCACCAGCGCGGTCATGGCCAGGCCGATGGTCAGCTCGTCGAGCAGGTTGTGGAACAGGATGGTGACGAAGTGCGCGTTGTTGTAGGCGAGGTCGAACTTGAGGCCGGGGAACTCGGCTTCGAGCCGCTTGACCTCGGCCATCACCCGCGGCACGACCTGGGCCGAAGAAGCTTCCGGGTTCTGAATGACCTGGATCTCGATCGCCGGATGGATCCCGCCCGGCGTGCCCGGCTCGTGCTTCAAGTGGTGGTAGGCGCTGCGGCGCTCCCAGTGGCCCTCGACCACCCGCGCCACGTCGCGGATGTAGATCACCTGAGGGTGGTCCTCGAACCGGCTGCCCGGCCCGGAGGCCACCATCGGCGCCGGCGCGGCCGGCGCGGGCGCGCCGCCACCGCCCATCCCGCCGGACATCCCGCCCGACATGCCGCCGGACGGGGCCGCCTCGCGCGGACTGCCGGTCGCCGAGGCGGCTGAGACTGCCCGAATCGGGTAGTCGAGGATATCCTGCGCGCTCAGCGCCCGGGTGTCGAGGCGGACGATGTCCTCGGTTCCGCCGGCGGTGATGGTCCCGGCCGGGCGGTTGACGTTGTAGCTGTCCAGCGTGTTGCGCAGGTCGAGGATGGACAGCCCGTAGGCCGCCAGCTTGTCACGGTCGGCGATCACCTGGTACTGCCGCCGGTAGCCGCCGAAGGTGACGATGCTGTACACGTCCTCGAGCGCCTTGAGCCGGTTGGTCACCGTGTTGGCGGCCAGGTCGCGCAACTCGACCGGATCCCAGCCCTGGCCGGTCATGGCCAGCGACACCACCGGCAGGTTGAGCGGGTCGATGGCCAGCACCCAGGATGGCTTCAGGTTGGCGCCCGTGGCCGGCAGAAAAGACTGGGTGATGTTCATCAACGACTGAACATCGAACAGCGCCTTCTGCATGTCGGTGCCGTAGTAGAACTCGAGGGTGACGATGGAGAAGCCGTCCTGGGAGGTCGAGCGGATGAAGCGCAGGTTGCGGACGTTGACCACCTGTTCCTCGATCGGCTTCGAGACGGTCAGCTCCATCTCCTCGGCCGAGAGGCCCGGCATCATCGTCACCACGCCGATCAGCGGCGACTCGACATACGGCATCATCCGCCGCGGCATCACGCCGCTGAGGGCGATGTAGCCCAGGACGAGCACCGCGGTGTAGAACGCGATCACCACGTAGGGATGCTCAATCGCCCATTTGTGGATCAGAAAGGTCACGCCGATGCGGTGCCCGGGGGCCGGCTGGCGAGCGGTGTGCGGCTGGTCTGACATGAGGGCTGTGACTCCGTCCGGCGCCGCTCAACGGGCCTTGGGTTCCAGCTCCATGCCGCACTTCGGGCACGAGCCGGGCTGATCGCTGACCACTTCCGGGTGCATCGGGCAGGTGTACTTCTGGGCCGTCTTGGCCGCCGGCCCGGACTTGGGTGGCGCGCCTCCCGCGGACCCGGCGCCCGTCCGCGGTGTGGCTTGAGGCGGGCCGGGCGCGGGAGTGGGCGGCGGTGCGCCGGGCGGTACCGCGACGCCGGCTGCCGGGCCGCGTGGTGTCCGGTCGCGACCGGACCCGCCCACCGCCGCGGCGGCCGGGGCCGACTCGCCGGTGGTGACGATCCTCACCCGGTCCCCGTCACGCAGGTTGGCGAAGCCCGAGACGATCACCTGGTCGCCCGGCTTCAGGCCGTCGAGCACCTCCACCCGGTCGCCGTTGTGCCGGCCCACCGTGATGGGCACCCGGGTGGCCACGCCCTCCTCCGCCTCGCCGCTGGTCGCCTGGCGCGGGACCAGATCCATCTTGCACTTGGGGCAGATGCCCGGCTGGTCGCTGACCACCTCGGGGTGCATCGTGCAGTAGTACTCGGTCTGCTCCCCGCCGGCCGGCGGCTTCGTGTGGCCCTCATGCTCCGCCGCGCCGCCGCCGGACGCCACCTGTCGCGGGACCAGGTCCATCTTGCACTTGGGGCAGATGCCGGGCTGGTCGCTGACCACTTCCGGATGCATGGTGCAGTAGTACTCGGTCTTGGTCGCGCCGCCGGTGGCTTCGCCGCGGACCAGCCACACCGCCGGCCGGTTCTCGCCGATCACCGAGCCACCCTCGCGGGTGATCTGGACCACCGCCCGGGTCGGCACGCTGAGCACCGCCCGGCCGACGTCGCCGGTGCCGATGCGCAGGGTGATGAAGTCGCCCGGCAGGTAGAACCCGTCCGCGTTGTCGATCAACGCCTCGACGACTTGCGTCCGGCTGGCCGGGTTGCTGGCGGGAAAGACGGCGCTGACCAGGGTCGTATCATGCCGGTCGGCGGCCTTGCGCGGGGTGACCTCGACCGGGGCGCCGGGCCGGATGGTCTCGGCATCGGCCTGGGCCACGTTGGTCTGCAGGCGGACCTGGTCGATCTGGGCGATGCGCAGCAGCAACATGCCGGGCTGGACCAGGGTCGCCGGCGAGGTGACCCGTTCGATGACCACGCCGTCAACCGTGGCGCGGATTTCGGTATACCCGGCGATGGTGCCGGCGGTGAACGCCGCGGCGCTGGCCTGACCGGCGCGGTTGGCCATCTCGCCGGCCCGCTGGTTGGCCGCCGAGGTCATCGCCGTGCGCTCGCGGATCATCCCCGCCGCCCGTTCCCGCTCGGCGCGCATCTCGGCGATCCCGGCCTCGGCCTTGGCCACCTCTTGCCGCGCCTGAGTGACCGCCTCCTCGGCCGCCTTGACGTCGGCCGACATGGTTTCCACCTCGGCCCGGCGCATGGCCACCATGCTGGCCGCCTCTTCCTCCTCGGCGGCGCGGCGGCGCACCCCGGCCTCGCGCTGCGCGACCATCGCGCCGCTGCCGGTCAAACCGCTTTGAGACTGGGTCACTCGGGCCTGCGCGGCGCGAACCATGGCCTCGGCCTTGGCCCGCCGCTCGCGCGCGGCGGCCACCTCGGCGGTCGACTGCCGGGCCATCGCCTCTTCCGAGCGGATCTTGCCCTGAGTGCTGGTGACCATCGCCTGCGCTCGCTCGAGCCGAGCCTGGGCCTGGTCGCGCATCGACTTCTGTTCGTCGTACTCCTGCTGCGAGACCGCGCCCTCCTTGAGCAGCGCCGCCATCCGGTCGAACTGCTGCTGAGCGTAGGTCAGGTCGGCCTGCATCTGGGCGACGTCGGCCTGCGCCTGGGGCAGCTCGGCGCGCATCGCCGCGGCGTTGGCCTCGGCCCGCTCCTGCCCGGCCTGGGCGGCCTCGATCATCTTCTCCGCCTCGGCCACCTCGCGGCGGGCCGCGTTCAGCTCCTCGGTCGCCTCGGTGATCATCGAGCCGGCTGAGGTCTGCTCGGCCTCCGCGGCGTGGACCATGGCCCGACTCTCCTCGGACATCGCCACCGCCGTGCGCTGGCTGGCCTGCCCCGCCTCGACGCTGCGCTCGGCCTGCCGCACCCGCGCCTGCGCCGCGGCCAGCTCCTGCTGACTGCGCCGGACCATCGCCTCGGCCGAGGCCCGCTCGGCGGTCATCTGCTTGATCCGCTGCTCCGCCATGGTGTACTCGGACCGCGCCTGGTCGACCCCGGCGGCCGCGCTCCGGGCCTCCTGCCGGGCCGCCCCGGCCGCGTCCTGGGCCGCCAGGTGCGCCAGCACCGCCTCACTCCGCCGGCTGCCCAGCTCGCTGGTGTCCAGCCTGACCACGACCTGCCCGCGGCGGACGTGGTCGCCGGGGTAGACCGGCATGTCGACGATCATCCCGGTCACGCGCGGGTAGACGTCCTGCTGGGCGAAAGGCACCACCGACCCGGTGTAGCTCACCCCGCCGCGGAAGGTCTCCAGCCGGGCTGTTTCCACCACCACCGGCACCAGGCCGACCGGCGGCTTCATCGCCGTCATATCCATCGCCTGGGACTCGACCACGGTCATCTGACCCGGCCGCTTGTAGGTCTGCACCACCGCCCGGGCGAAGAACACGGCGGCGATCAGCAGCAGCGTGCCGGCCACCGCCGCCCGGCGCTCACGGGGCAGCCACCGCGCGGGCAGCAGCGCCACCAGCAGCGGCGCGCCAATCATTACCAGCAGCCACAGCCAGACCGCCCGCCGCCCGCCGGCCGAAACCTGCCGCACAGGGTTCCCGGTGGTGATCCGGAACGTTTCGCTGCCCTGCCGGCCGCCCTGCTCGACCCGCACCGTCAACGCCCAGCCGCCCGCCATGCTCAGGTTGACCGAAGCCTGGTACACCCCCGCCTCTCCGGCGGTCGTGGGGAACTCGGTCGAGCCCATGTTCATGTCGGTCATGGCGGCCGTGACGCCGACCGTCGCCCCGGACACCGGCTGGACGCCGTCTTGGACGGTGACCTTGACGGTATTCGCCCCGACCACGGGCGGGTCGGGACTGACCTCGACCTGCACCCCGAACGGCCCGGCCTTGCCGACCAGCACGCCGGCGCCCGCCGGACACGCCAATCCAGCCAGCAACAACACGGCCGGCCACGACCGGCCTATCGGCAAACTCATCATCGCAGCCTCTCACCTACCCAGTCTGCGGCAGGGTCACGGGACCCGACAGACCCCAACGACCCAGTCGTACCGCCGAGGTTCCGACGAATCCGAAACGAGCGAAACGAGGGACGCCACCCTATTTCTTGCCCGCGACCGCTCCGAGGGGGTAGCGCCGTCCGGTGGCGCCGGCTATACTCCGAGCCATGCCCAGGATTCCACGAGTGGTGGTGGCCGGCGAGCCGCACCACGTCACGCAACGCGGCAACCGGCGCGAGGATGTGTTCCTCAACGACGAGGACCGCCAGCGGTACCTGGACCTGCTCGGCAAGTACGCGGTCAAGCACGAGTTGGCCGTCATCGCCTGGTGTTTGATGAACAACCACATCCACCTGGTGGTGGTGCCGGCCCGCGAGGAGTCGTTGGCGGGTTGCCTGGGTCCGGTGCATCTCCGGTACGCGCAGCACGTCAACAGGTCGCACCGCTGGCAGGGCCGGGTGTGGCAGGGGCGCTACTACTCCTGCGTGCTGGACGGGCCACACCTGGCCGCGGCGGTGCGGTACGTGGAGCGGAATCCGGTCCGGGCGGGGCTGGTGGCGCGGGCGGAGGACTGGCGGTGGAGCAGCGCGGCGGGCCACTGCGGCCTGGCGCCGGACGCCTTGGTCACGTCCGAGCCGAACCTGGCCGCGGTGGCGGCGGAGCACGGAGGGTGGTCCGCGTGGCTGTCGACCGGCGACGAGCCGGCGGAGTTGTCGCGGGTGCGCGAGGCGACGCGGACGGGCCGGCCGCTGGGCGAGCCCGGATTCGTGGCGGGCCTGGAGGAACGGCTCGGCCGGCGCTTGACGGCGGCGCCGGTCGGCCGACCGCGGAAGACCAAGAAATAGGGTGGCGTCCCTAGTTTCGAGGGAGAAGTGCGATGTCCATGATCAGACTCGGCGTGATCGGCTGCGGCGGGATGTCCAAGGTGCATTGCGGCACCGCTTTGGGCAGGTCGGCGACGACTTCGCCGGAGCTGCGGCCGTACGCTGAGAAGGTGCAGATCAGGGGTCTGGCCGACGTGGACCCGGCGCGGGCCGAGGCGCATCGGCTGGCTTATGAGGGGGAGTACGCCACCACCGATCCCGAGCGGATCTTCAACGATCCGGACATCGATGCAGTGCTGATCACCACCTGGCACGACACCCACGCGCCGCTCAGTTTGCGGGCCATGGAGTGCGGCAAGCACGTGTTGATCGAGAAGCCGATGGCCATGACCGAGCCGGAGTGTGACGCCATCCTCGAGGCCGAGGCGCGGAGCGGCGTGAAGTATATGGTCGCCTTCCGCTGCCGCTTCGCCCGTGGCGCGCGGGACGTGAAGCGGGAGATCCCGCGGCCGGACAACATCATCGCCCACGCCCGGACCGCCGGCATCTGGCGGGAGGGCATCTGGGCCCAGGATCCCCTCAAGGGTGGGGGACAGATCCTCTCGCAGGGCTGTCACGTGGTGGACATGATGTTCTACCTGGCCGGGGCCGAGCCGGAGTCGGTCTACGCCACCGGCGGCGTCTTCCACCACCAGCGGCCCGAGGTGATCGACACCATCAACGCCGCGGTCCGCTACCGCAACGGCAGCGTGGGCAGTTTCCTCGGCGGCGACGGCGGCACCGGCGGGCTGATGGCCGACTACGCGCTGCCCTGCAAGTGCCCGTTCTGGGTGATGGCGGTGGCGGGCGGCCGCAGCGGCCTGGCCATCGACCACGGGCACAACGCGCGCTTCGAGTCCATCGTGCCGGAGACGGAGTGGAAGCCTCCCTACGCCAAGTGCGACTACTCGGAGGAGCTCGGACAGGAAGCGGCCAGCGGGCTGTCGGACATCCTGCCGACCCTGGCCCGCTCCATCCTCGACGACACGCCCCTGCCCGCCACCGCCGCGGACGGCGCGCGGACGACGCGGTTCATCCTCAAGTGCTTCGAGTCGGCGCGGACCGGCAAGGTGATCCGGTTCGGACAGTGAGCGGCGGAGCGGGCACGCCGGCTGGACCGACTGGGCGGACGGGCGCTCTGGCGCTATGTCGGTTGACACGCCCCGTGCCCCAAGCTAGGCTGGGCAGACGGCGGATAGCGCACGACCACGGCCGCGGGTGGTCGCGAGCTGCGTTTCTTTGGCCTCTGCGGGAATGCCATGCCGACCATCGCGATGTTCTGCGGGATCATCATCCGAATGTACTACGCTCCCGGCGAGCACCCGCCGCCCCACTTCCATGCCTACTACGCGGAGTACAAAGCCAGGATCGATATCCGAACCTGTGAGCTCTTGGACGGCGATCTGCCGAGGAGGCAGGCCAAGCTGGTGCTCGCCTGGGCGGAGTTGCACCAAGATGAGCTATTGGCCGACTGGCAGTTGGTGATGAACGGCGAAGAGCCCTTCAAGATCCAGCCCCTGCAGTGAGACGGGAGGGCAAGGCGATGTACCGGTCCGTCAAGGACGTGCAAGCGGGGGACGATTACACCCTCACCGTCGTGTTCGACAACGGCGAGTCGGGCACGTTGGACATGAAGCCGGCCCTTGACTTCGGGGTTTTCAGGCGCTTGAAGGACCCCGACGAGTTCCGGCGGGTGCGCGTCGGGTTCGATACCGTTGAGTGGGCGTGCGGCGTGGACCTCGACCCCGAATACGTGTACCAGAAGTGCCGGCGGTAGAGGAGTGACCAGCGGCCACCGCGAACCGGCGGCCGCACCATGAATCGCTTCCTCCTGACCATCGGCATCCTGCTCGCCGCCCTCTCCGCCTCCGCTCAGTCGCTCGTCGTTCGGTTGCCCTTCGACGGCGCCATCGACTCCGACCCCGCCGGTGTCATGAGCGGGCGGGTGTTCGGCGAGCCGGGATACGTCGAGGGGGTCGCCGGACAGGCCATCGTCGTCGGGGGCAAGGCGCGGGTGACCTATCCGGTTGGGTCGTGTTTCAGGCCGGCCGGCGGCACCGTCGCGGCCTGGGTCTCGCCGGTGGACTGGACGCCGAAGGTGCCGCGCTTCCAGTTCCTGTTCGGGATCCTCAACAACGATCAGGCCGAGCACCGGGATCTGTTGGTCGACAAGCCGCACTCGGAGACCACGCTGCGGTTCCTGATGCGCGGCGGAGGCAAGGTCGGGCAGGTCTTCCGGCCGATCCTGTCGTGGCGGGCCGGGAGCTGGCATCACGTCGCGGTGAGCTGGGGCGAGAGCGCGATGCGGCTGTACGTCGATGGTCGGCCGGCGGGACAGGCCGACGCGCCGCCGCTGCCCGCGGACGGCTGGGGCACGCTGGTGGTCGGACCGGTCTATCCGAGCTGGGCCTACGTCGGCGAGGACCGCACCGCCGTCGATGAGCTGGCGCTGTACGACCGGGCGCTGTCGGCCGGTGAGATCGCCGGCCTGGTCCGCCGACAGCGGGCGGCCAGCCCGTTGCTGAAGCGGCTCGAGGAGCGCGCCATGCCCGACGGACCGCCGGCGGTCAACCTGGCCGCCGACCGCGCCTGCGCGGTGCTGACCTCGTCCTTCGCCAACTACCGCGAGGCTTACTCGGACAACTTGATCGACGGCGACCCCGACACGCCCTGGCGGAGCTTCGACGGCGAGCTGCCGCAGTGGCTCGAGCTGCGCTGGAGCACCCCGGTCCGGCTCCGTGGCGTGACGCTCTTGGAGGCGCCTCCGAGCAGGCTGACCGGCGGGCGGGTCGAGGTCTGGGAGCCGCGGGGCCGGTGGCGCGAGGTGGCCCGCTTCCAGGCCGCCGATCCAGCCACCGGACGGGTCACGGCGCGCTTCGACGAGGTCGCCGCCGACCGCCTGCGGGTGGTCGTCACCGGCAACGACGGTCCGGTCCTGCACCTCGCGGAGGTCCAGGCCCATGGGCCGGAGCAGGTCGATCTGGACGCGCTGCGGCCGTACTGGAAGGGCTGGCACATCTGGCACGACGAGCCGGACCGAGTGGCCAAGATGCCGCCCCGGTACTTCCGCCGGAGCTTCGAGCTGGCGCCCGGCGAGCAGCTCAACGGCGCCGCGGTGCAGCTCTACACCAACGACCTGTACGAGATCAGGGTCAACGGCGCGAAGGTCGCCGCCGGTCAGCGCTCGACCGGGCCGGTCAACCTGGCCGACAAGCTGCGGCCGGGCGAGAACGTGCTGGCGGTGATTTGCACCCCGACCAGCCAGCCCGGCTGGCCGAACCTGGCCCTGACCGCCGAGGCGACCATCGACACCGACCGGGGCCCGCGGTATCTGACCACCGACGACACCTGGCGCAGCAGCGACCGAGCCGAGGACGGCTGGGACCAGCCCGGCTTCGACGCCTCGCGCTGGCGGCCGCCATATCTGGTGGCGCGGGTCGGTCAGGGCGTCTGGGGCCGGATCGGCTACACCGACGCCGCCGGGCGCGTCGACGTCCAGCTCACCGCCGCGGAGCTGCCCGCCGCCGCGGTCCGGCCCGGCGACAGCGTCACCGTGCGGCTCAAACTGCGGCCCCGCCGCGCCTTGGCCGACGACTACGCGATCACCTGGGAGCTGGGCCAGGAGCCGGTGCTTGGCGGCAACGGCGACTACACCGTCTGCCGCGGCGAGGTGCCGCTGCCCGCCGCCGCGGCGAGCTGGCCGACCGACGCCGACACCGAGGTGGCGTGGAAGCTGGTGCTGCCGGCCTGGACCCCGCATGGCCCGGTGCCGTTGCGGCTGGAGGGGCTCAACCGCCGGCAGGGACGCGGGTTGCGGTTCGTCGGGCCGGCCGGCCGGCCGCTGAGCGACGTGGGGAGTCTGACGGTCGACCGCTACGGCGCGGCGCCGGCCGGCGGTGAGCGCGCCCGGATGGTGCCGCGGGATGACGGCGCGCCGCTGCTGGAGATCGGTGGCCGGCCGACGGTGCCGCTGATCTGGGCCTACCACAACCCGACCTATGAGAAGCTGCACCTCTCGGCGGCCACCGGGCTGCACCTCTACCAGGCTCGCGGCTACCCGCTCCGCCCCGAGCCCGCGGCGCCGGAGCGGCTGTGCCGGCTGCTCGACCAGCACATCCAGGCGATTCTGAACATCGATCCCGCCGCCCGGGTGATCGCCTTTCTCGACCTGCGGCCGTCCACCGCCTGGCTGAAGGAGCATCCCGAGGCCGCGCTGATCGCCGCCGACGGCCGGCCGGGTCCCCAGTCGTACTTCGCCCGGGAGCACCTCGACCTGGTCACCGCCCACCTGCGCCAGGTCCTGCGGCACGTCGAGGCGCAGCCGTACGCCGGGCGGGTGATCGGCTGGCACCTGATCACCTGCGGCACGCCGGACTCGGCGCTGGGCGGGGTCGAGGGCAACCAGTTCGAGCCGGACCGGGCGAAGATCTCCCTGGGCGACCACAACCCGCAGGCCCTGGCCGCCTTCCGGGACTGGCTGACGGACCGGTACCATGGCGACCAGGCCGCGCTGCGGGCCGCCTGGCGCGACGACCGGGTGACCTTCGCCACCGCCGCCGTGACCAACGAGCAACTGACCGCAGAAGGCGCCGGCGGCGGCGTGTTCCGCGACCCGTCCTCGGGCGCGGCGCCGTTCGACTACTTCGCCTTCCTGTCCGGCGGCATCGCCCGGTTCTACCAGAAGCTGGCGGCGGTGGTGAAGTCGGAGACCGGCAAGTTGGTCGGCTGCTACTACGGCTACGACACGGTCCACCTCTATGGCTACAACTCGCCCGGCGGCGTGCTGCAGAACAACAACTTCGACGAGACGGCGATGTACGGCACCGACCGGTTCGACTACCTGGCGATGGTTCCGTCCTACCAGCACCGCCTGGCCGGCTCCGGCTTCGAGCCGCAGCACGCGGTGGCCGGGCAGGATCTGCATGGCAAGCAGTACCTGGCCGAGCTGGACACGCGCACGGTGACCGCCGAGGTGACGCAGTGGGGCCGGCAGCGGAGTGTCCGCGAAAGCGTCGAGGTGGCCAAACGGGATCTCGCCACGCTGCTCATGGACGGTCATGCCGGGTGGTTCGCCGACTGGAGCACCAGCGGGCTGCGGGCGGTCGGGTACTACATCGACCCGGACCTGTTGTCGGCCATCCGCCGAGCCGGCGAGATCTACGCCGAGGAGCTGACCCAACCCCGCCGGAGCGCCGCGCGAGTCGCGGTGGTGGTCAGCGGCAAGGCCTGGTACTACCACGACCTCTACCGCGCGCCGCCGCTCTACTACAACCTGGTCCGGCGGCTGCTGTTCGACCGCCTGCCCCACCTCGGAGCGCCGGTGGACACCATCCGGCTGAAGGACCTGGCCGACCCGCGCGTGGCCGAGCGGTACCGGGTGCTGGTAATGCTCAACCCGTTCGCCCTCGACTCGGCCGACCGCCGGGCCATCGACGCGCTGAAGGGCGACGGCCGGACCATCGTCTGGTTCTACGCGCCGGGCTACGTGGACCCCGAGCACGGGTTGTCGGTCGACGGTGTGAGCCGCGCCACCGGGCTGAAGGTGGCGCTCCGACCGGGCCGCGAGCGGCCTCGCTACCGGCCGGTGGCGGGCCACCCGCTGACCGCCGGAGCGCCCGAGGAAGTGGCTTGCGAGCCGTACGGCTACGCTGCCTCGAACGCGTTGCACCCACCCGAGATCGCGCCGCTGTTCGCCATCGACGATTCGGCGGCCGAGGCCCTGGGCCGCTATGCCGACGGACAGGTGGCGGTGGCGGTGCGCGATCTGGGCACCTGGCGGTCGGTCTACTCGGCGGTGCCGTTCATGGACGCGACCACGCTCAGGCATCTGGTCGAGACCGCGGGGGTCCATTGCTACACCGCCCCGGGGCCGGTGGTCAGGGCGACGGGACGGCTGGTCATGGTCCACGTCGGCTTCGGCGGCGAACCCACCCTGACGGTCAACCTGCCGGGCCGGTTCAAGGTCACCGAGCGGCTCACCGGCCAGGTGCTGGCCACCGACGCCGACCGGGTCGAGCTGCCGACGCCGACCTGTCGGACGTTCCTGCTGGAGTTGTCGCCGCCCGAGCGGTGAGTCATTGGAGTTGGCACAGATGGCCGAGCGCGAGCCGTTGACGTTCGACTTCCCGCTGCCCCGTACCCATTGCGGCGTGGCGTTGGGCAATGGGCTGTGCGGGGCTTTGGTGTGGGGCAAGGAGACCATCAATGTCACCGTCAACCGCGCCGACTGGTGGGACCACCGCGGCGGCGAGCGGCTGGCCGAGGGCAACGACTACGGGCGGCTGGTGGCGGCCTATGATCCGGACGACGGCGCGCCGCTGCAAGCGGCGTTCCGCCGCGATCGGCGACCGGCCGGCTCGTGGCGCTCGTCACGGCTGCCGGTGGGCCGGTTCGAGCTGGTGCTGAAGGCCGATCTGCGGCCGGCCCGGGCGGTGCTGGAGCCGTGGACCGGGCACCTCTGGGTGGAGCTGTCCGGCGGCGGGCTGCTGCGGCTGGCGATGCACCCGGCCGCCTGCCTGGTGGTCATCGACGATCCGCACGGCACGGTCGAGCGGATCGTGCCCCGGCCGGCCTGGGAGTGGGTGGCCGAGCAGTTCACGCCGTACGGATTCAGCGCGCCAGGGCTCATCGAGGAGGACGGCCTGACCGGTTGGGTCCAAGCTTGTCCGGCCGACCCGCACCTGGCCGCACTGGCCGCGCGGTGCGCCGGCGGTCAGGCGCTGGCCCTGGCCCTGGGCGCCGGCTCGGACCAGGCGGCGAGCGGCGCGGGCAAGCTGCTGCAATCCTGCCGCGCCGGGGTGGACGAGGTGCTGGCCGCCTCCGCGAAGTGGTGGGGCGCTTACTGGGACCGCTGCCCTCAGCTCGACCTGCCGGACGAGTTCTTCGACCGCTTCCACCGCTACGCCCTCTACAAGCTCGGCGCGGCGACCAATCCCGACGGCCGATTGCCGGCCGGACTGCAGGGGCCGTGGGTCGAGGAGTACCAGCCCACCCCCTGGTCGGGCGACTACCACTTCAACGTCAACATCCAGCAGATCTACACGCTGGCCTTCTCGGCCGGCCAGTTTGAGCACCTCCTGCCGCTGTTCGACCTGCTCGACTCGTTCGCCGACGAGATGCGCCACAACGCGCGGGTGCTGCACGGCATCGACGACGGTTATGTCCTGGCCCACGCCGTCGACGACCGCGGCCGGGCCTGCGGCGGGATCTCGTCTGGCAGCATCTTGGACCAGGCGGTGATCGGCTGGGCGGCGCACCTCTATTGGCTGTACTACGAGTACACCGGTGATCGGCGGTTCCTCGCCGAGCGCGCCTGGCCGATGATGCGCGGCGTGATGCGCGCCTACGAGGCGATGCTGCAAGAGTACGACGGCCGGCTATCGCTGCCGGTGAGCATCTCGGCCGAGTACGCCCAGCCGCTGCCCGGCGGTCGGCGGCAGAACGCCGGACGGGATCCCTCCTACCAGCTCGCCTGTGTCCACAAGCTGGCCCGGTCGCTGCTGACCGCGGCGCGGCTCCTGGGTCGCCAGCCGGACCCGAGCTGGACCGCCATCGTCGACCGGCTGCCGCGCTACACGGTGGTCCGCGCCGACGACGGCGAGGAGCGGATCGGCATCTGGGAGGGGCAGGACCTGGACATCTGCCACCGCCACCACTCGCACCTGGGCTGCGTCTACCCGTTCGACTCACTGGGCGAGCTGAGCGACGACGACCGGCGCATCCTGGACAACTCGCTCGACCACTGGATCTGGCGGGGGATGGGCCAGTGGAGCGAGTGGTGCATGCCCTGGGCGGCCATCCTCCAGGCGCGCTGCGGGCTGACCGAGTCGCCCTTGGTGATCCTCAAGCTGTGGCGCGAGGTGTTCGTCAACGAGGGTCTGACGGTGGTCTATCTGCCTCGCTTCCGCGGCCTGACCGCGCACCGTCGCGCGGATCTGGTCAAACCCCGCGAGACGAACGAGATCATGCAGTTGGACGGGTGCATGGCCGGCGCCACGGCGCTGCACGAGATGCTGCTGCACACCCACGGCGGGGTGACCAGGACCTTCCCGGCGGTCTCGTCGACCTGGCCGGAGGTGTCCTTCACCAATCTCCGCGCGCCCGGCGGCCTGTCGGTCAGCGGCCGGCTGGACGGCGACGGCTGGCGGGTCCAGGTGACCGCGTTACGCGACGTCTGCCTGGCCCTCACCGACACTCGGCCGCCGTCCTGGCGCATCACCGACCAGGGGCCGGGCGTCACCCGCCTGGCGGCGGGCGAGACGCTGTCCTGGGACGGTTAGCGGCTATTCGGCGGCGTCTTCGGCCTTGGCCGCCTTCTTGGCCTCGCGCGCCTGCTTGGCCCGCACGGCGGCGGCGGCCTGGACGGCTTCCTTCTTGCGCAGCTTGAGCGTCTTCTCGCGCCGGCGGCGCTGACGACCCAACTCACGCTTGCGTTCGCTTTGACCCACAGTCCTCTCCTCGCGCCGGGCCTTCACTGCTCCGGCGCTATGTCCTCGCGCAACGCCTTCTGGAGGCGTGCGATGCGTTCCATGACCAGGGCTCCGACCTTGGCCATCAACCGTTTGTCGCGCTTGGCCTCCGCCGCCAGCCAGGCCGGCTGGAACGGCTGCCCGAAGGCCAGACCGATCCGCGCCGATCGCCATCGTCCGCTGCGCGGCATGACTTCCCAGGTGCCCACCAGGGCGATGGGCACGATCGGCACGCCGGCCTTGACCGCGATGCTGATGGCGCCCGGCTGCGCCTGGCCCAGCCGCCCGTCGGCCGAGCGCGTGCCCTCGGGAAAGACGCAAAACAGACCGCCACCGTCCAGCGTCGCGGCGGCCGAGCGGAAGGCGCCCACGTCCGGCTTGCCGCGCTTCACCGGAATCGTGTTCAGCCGCGGGTAGAGCCAGCCGCCGAAACCCTCGAACAGCTCGTCCTTGGCCACGAATCGGATCGGCCGGGAGACCACGCCGGCGATCAGCAACGGGTCCAGGTAGCTGACGTGATTGGCCATCAAGACCGCCGCGCCGCTCGCCGGAACGTTGCCCAGACCCCGGACTTGAAGGCCGCAGAACAGCTTGGCCAGGCCGGCGGTGCCCTTGGTCACCACATGGTAGGTCCACCCCGGCCAAGCCTGGTAGCGGGCCGACATGGCTCAGAACAACGTGTAGATGAACGCGCCGGCCGGAGTGCTCGAGGCGATCACCATCAACACGCCGAAGACCAGCAGGACCGCCAGCATCGGCACCATCCACCACAGCTTCCGGACCCAGAGGAACCGGAACAGCTCGGTGATGATCCCCGCCCGGTCGGCGACCTGCTCGCCCAGCCCGACCTTCCCGGCCAGGACGTCGTCGTCCTGCTCCTCGCCGAACTCGACCTGGGAAGGAGTCGGGACGCCTTCCGAGGTGGTCTTGGTCTCATCCGCCATACGCTTCTCCATCGCCATTGCCCAGGCCCTGGCGGCCGCGGTCGCCGACCTTTCCCCTCCTTGCAAGGAGGGGATCAAGGGGTGGTCGTACCCGGTCGCGTCACATCGTCGCGACCTCACCTCATCCTTATCCCGAGACCCTCTCGACGAGCCCACCACCCCTAACCCCTCCTTCCAAGGAGGGGAAAGCTGGAACTCTCCCTCGCCGTCAGCCCTGCGCCAGGGCCAGCACCCGGGCCACCACGTCCTCGATGCTCAATCCGTCGGTGTCGATCACCTCGGCCTCGTCCGCCGGCCGCAGCGGCGCGTTGGCCCGCGAGCTGTCCCGCGCGTCGCGGTCGGTGATGTTCGCCGCCACCTCGTCCGGCGACGCGGTCCCGGCCGGCAACTCCGCGTGCCGGCGCCGAGCGCGCTCGGCCACCGACGCGTCCAGGTAGACCTTCACCGGCGCCTCCGGCAGGACCACCGTCTGGATGTCCCGCCCCTCCATGACCACCGGCCCGGCCTCGGCGAAGGCCCGCTGTTGGTGCAGCAGCGCCTCGCGCACCGCCGGAATGGCGCTCACCGGCGAGACGATGTCGTGGACCGGCCGCGAGCGGATCTCGTCGGTTACTTCCTCGCCGTCGAGCCAGACCTGCTGCCGCCCGTCGCGCAATTCGCCGAAGCGGATCTCGCACGACTCGGCCAGCGCGCCGATGGCCTCGGGCTGATCCAGCGTCAGCCCGGCCCGCAGCGCCGCCAAAGCCACGCAGCGGTACATCGCGCCGGTATCGACGAAAGTGTAACCCAACCGCTCGGCCACCGCCTTGGCCACCGTGCTCTTGCCGGCCCCGGCCGGCCCGTCGATGGCGATCTGCGGGTGGCGTGGCGCGATCATTCTGCGGCGCCGTCCTTGGTCAGCAGGTAGTTGCCGATCACCAGCGCGTCCAGGCCGCTGTTCTGGAAGGTATTGTACGCGTTGGCCGGGGTGTTGACGATGGGCTCGCCGCGCAAGTTGAACGAGGTATTGAGAATCACCGGCACGCCGGTCAGGTCGCCGAAGGCGCGGATCAGATGATGGTAGCGCGGGTTCCACTCCTGGCGCACCGTCTGCAGCCGGCCCGAGCCGTCGGAATGGGTCACCGCGCGGATCACCGTCCGCTTGTCCTGCGCCACCGGCCGGACCATCAACATGAACCGCAGCGGGTAGATCCCGTCCGGGTCGGGACACTCGAAGTACGCCTGCGTCGCCTCCTCCAGGATGGCCGGGGCGAACGGCCGGAACGGCTCGCGGAACTTGATCTTCTCGTTGACGATGACCTTCATCGCCTCGGGCCGCGGGTCGGCCAGAATGCTCCGGTTGCCCAACGCCCGCGGGCCCCACTCGAACCGGCCCTGGTACCAGCCGATGACCTTCTGCCGGTCGAGCATCTTGGCCACCATCGGCAGCAGCGCGTCGTCGTCCACTGTCCGGTAGGCGATGGACTCCCGCTCGAAGAACCGCTCGGTATCGGCGTTGGTGTACTCGGCGCCCCAGTAGGCGTGGTCCATGACGAACTCGCGCTTGTGCCCGAGCAAGACATGGTAGGCGTACAGCGCCGCGCCGACCGCCCCGCCGCTGTCGCCGGCGGCCGGCTGGATGTAGACGTTGTCGAACCCCGCCTCGGTCAGCACCCGCCCGTTGGCCACGCTGTTCAGCGCCACCCCGCCGGCCATGACCAGGTTCTTCTCGCCGGTCCGCTCGCGCGCCGTGCGGGCCAGCCGCAGCACCGCCTCCTCGGTCACGTGCTGGATGCTGGCGGCCACGTCGGCGTAGTACTGGCAGCGCGCGGCGTAGGCCGGGTCGTAGTCGTCGGGCCGGGCCACCTGCTCGGTATAGAACTCCGACTCCCGCTCGCGCGGCTCGCCGAACAGCTCGACGAACTTCCGGCCGTAGGTCTGCGAGGCGCTGGTGTGGTAGGTGAAATAGCTCATGTCCAGCGCGAAGCTGCCGTCGTCGGCCAGATGGATGACCTGCTCGACCTTGTCGACGTACTTCGGCTGGCCGTACGGCGCCATCCCCATGACCTTGTACTCGCCGTTGTTGACGCGGAACCCGAGCCAGGCGGTGAAGGCGCTGTAGAGCAGGCCGAGGGAGTGCGGGAAACGGATGTCGTGGGTCAGCTTGAGATCATTGATTCCATCGCCGGTCCAGTCGGCGCGGCCGTGGCCGATGGCCGTGGTGGTCCACTCGCCGACCCCGTCCACCGACAGCACCGCGGCCGACTCGTAAGGTGAGCAGAACAGCGCCGAGGCAGCGTGGGAGACGTGGTGCTCGGCGAACAGGATCTTGTCGGCGGCCACCGGCAGGTGCTTGCGGATCTCCGACTTCATCCACAGCTTGTCGCCCAGCCAGACGATCATCGCCTCGCGGAACGGGTTGAGGCTGCGCGGCCAGGTCTGCAGCGCGGTCCGCAGGATGCGGTCGAACTTGGGCAGCGGCTTCTCGTAGAAGACCACCCAATCGACGTCCTGGAGGGTCAGCCCGGCGGCCCGGAGGACGAACTTGCAGGCCAGCAGCGGGAAGTCGGAGTCGTGCTTCTTGCGCGAGAACCGCTCCTCCTCGGCGGCGGCGACCAGCTTGCCATCCACCAGCAGCGCGGCGGCGGAGTCGTGGTAGAAGCAGGACAGGCCGAGGATGACCATCAGTACATCGTCCGGGCGTGGTCAAGCCGGTCCGGCTGATCGACCGGCCGACTATGCCAGGCCGGGCCGTGCTTGAGCCGCAACGGGTCGCCCATCCGGGCGGGGAGGGTGAACAGCGCGCCCAGCACGTAGTACAGCACCGGTGAGATGACGTTCCGGGAAATGAAGTGCCCGACCGCCATACTGGCGCGACTGAAGCCCTGCCAAAGCCGTTTCAACACGATGTCGTCGCCCTCTGTCAGCGGGGAATGGCGGCCCGCCAGGCCGCTTCTCGACCGGTTCAGGATAACGGACGACCCCCTCCCTGTCAACGCCGAAGCCGCTCTGCGAAAGGGCTGGCGGCACGGAGGACGACCGCGAGCCGCCAACTCTTCCTGGTATGGTTACGCAAGTCTAACGCGAACGGGCGATCCAGGAAACAGCCGCGACGCTTCCCGCCGCCAACCCGCCAACTCCGCCACATCGCGCCGCCAAGAGACGGGGGCGGCCAAACCTGTCGGCCCGTGGTTGATGCGACGTTCCGGCGGTGCTAGGCTGATCGCACGGGCGGCGAGGCACTCCACGCAGCCCCGGTGAGATGAGGCATGACGACCCGCTGGCTGGCCCTGGCTGGGATCGGTCTGTGGACCGCCTGCCGCGCGGGCGTCGCGGCCGAGGGGCCGGTGTTGCACTACCTCTTTGACACGATCGGGGCGGATGGCACCATCGCCAACCAGGCCGGGACCGGACTGGCAGGGAAGGTGAGCGGCGCGGCCCAGGCCCTGCGGTTGCCCGAGGAGGGAGCGGGCTCCGTGCTGTCGCTGGATGGCGCCACCGGCTGGGTGGCAGTGCCGGGCAGCGCCGGCCTGCACATCGGCGAGGCGGGCTTCACGGTTCTCGCCACCGTCCGCTTCGCCGAGATTGGCGGCACCGAAGGACGGCCCGACACTCATGACATGATCCTGTTCAAGAACCAGCAGTACCTTTTTGGGCGGTCGCATCAGCGGCTCTACTTCAATCTGCACAATGGCCAGGAATGGGCGGCCGGGGTTCTCGGCGGAGACATCCGCACCGGGGTCTGGACCCATGCGGCCGTCATCGTCGAGCGGATCAACGAGCCTCCGCAGGGCCGGGTGGGCTATCGCATCCGCCTGTTCCTCAACGGTGAACTGGTCGCCGGGCGCGAGGTGCTCAACTGCACCGGCGCCACCACCGACAACGATCTCGACATAGGCAAGGGCTGGGGCGGGCCGTGGTTCTTCAAGGGCGAGATGGCCCACCTGACCGTCCACCCTCGCGCTCTGACCGAGGGCGAACTCAACCAGTACCTGAAGCAGGAGAAGCTGGCCAAGGTTGTCTTCCGTCCCGACCCCGACCCCGACCCCCGCTACCTCCCGCAGGTCGCTGAGACCCGCCAGGCGGTGGCCGCCGCCACCGGCGCCCGCGCCCGTGGCCTGGAGCAACTGCTGGCCGCTGTCACCCAGGCCAGGCATCAGGTGGACAACGAGGCCCAGATGCTGCCCTGCTTGGCTACCGTGCAACGCCTGGCCCGGGCGCTGGAGGCCGATCCGGTGGCCGCCTTTCTCAAGGCCCATCCCGCCTTCCAGTTGCTCGACAATGGCCGGCTCGCGGTGACGTTCTTCTCGCCGCGGCCGGGCGCCACCGTGCTGTGCAGCCTGTTCGACCGGGCAGCGGGGCGGGAGGTGTTCGGGGAGCAGCGGGAGCTCTGGACCCTCGGCTATGAGCCGCCGGGGGGTGGAGATCAGCTCCGCCTCGACAGCGCCGCCTCTTCCTGGACCTCCACGGTCACCCTCAACCGCGCCGCGCGCAGCGCGGACCTGCGCTGGCGACACAGCCCCAGTGAGGGGCAACCTTTTGCCGGGGAGGTCCGCTCCGAGGTGCGGCTGACGGGCGCCCGCCTGACGATCAATCTGGCGGTGGACAACCGCAACCCGCGGGTGGCTCTGCGCGAGGTGCGCTTCCCCCTGCTGCGCCTGCGTCGCCTGGCGGACGGCGCCGACCACTTGCTGGTCCCCCGCATGTCGGGCGTGGTGCAGCCCAACCCCATCGGCACGCGTTTCCGCTATGACGGACCCTACCCCTCCGGTGCGGCCCACATGCAGTTCTTCGCCTACTACGACGACCGCCACGGCGTGTACGTGGCCTGCGAGGACGGCAAGGGCCGCAGCAAGACTCTACTGGCCGGCGCGGCAGATGATGATTGCGAGATGTTGGCCCGGTGGTTTGTCGGCTGCCCCGGGGAGGGTGGTAACAGCTTCCGCAGCAGCGGCTTGGCCGTCGTCGAACTCTACCAAGGCGACTGGTTTGAGGCCGCGAAGATCTACCAGCGCTTCGTCCGCACTGCCGACTGGTGGCCGGCCTCCCGCACCCGTGAGGACACGCCCCAGTGGTTGCGCGAAATGACGGTCTGGTTCCTCGGCAATGCCAACTCCCCGGCGGCTGTTGACGCCTTGCTCAAACAGCGCCGGTACCTCGGTCTGCCAATCGCGTTGCACTGGTACAACTGGAATACCGAGAAGTTCGACGATGACTACCCACACTTCACCCCCCGCGACGGCCTGGCCGACACCGTGGCCCGGCTGCAGGCCGCGGGCGTCTACTGCAAACCCTATCTCAATGGCCGCGTCTGGGAGCACCAGGACCGCGGCGAGGAAGACTACCAGTTCACCTCCGTCGCGCTGCCCGCCACGCTCAAGCAGCGGGACGGCAAGCCATATGTAGAGAGCTATGCCAAGCGGTTCTTCTCCCCCATGTGCCCAACGACCCCGCTGTGGCAGCAGACGATGCTGGATCTGTGCCGCCAGGTGGCGGAGCATGGCGTGGCGGCGATCTACCTCGACCAGGTGGCCGCCGCCCGTCCCCAGGCGTGCTACGACCGCAGCCACCCCCACGTCCCCGGGGCCGGGGAAGCCTGGCTGGAACAGGGCTACTGGCCGATGATGAAGCGCATCCGCCAGGAACTCCGGGCCAGGCACCCCCAACTGGCTTTCTGCAGCGAGGACGCCGCCGAACCCTACCTGCACGTGTTCGACAGCTACCTGCCCTGGCGCTTCCTCGACATCGGCCATGTTCCGGCCTACCAAGCCGTCTACGCCGGGCGCATCCAGATGACCAGTCGCCACTTCGACGATTCCAGCTACGAGGCGCTGTTCCCCAAGATCGCCGAACAGATGCTCTACGGAGAGCAGCTCGGTTGGTTCAACCTGGGCACCTTCAGCGCCCACGCCGCCTTCCAGCCGTTTGTCAAGAAGCTGGCCCATACCCGGAGAGCCTTCCTGACGTTCTTCAACGAGGGTGAGATGCTCAAGCCCGGTCAGTTCGCCGAGCCCCCCGCGACCCTCGCCGCCGACTGGGGCTTCTACGGCCCGCGGGTCATCACCACCCCGGCGGTCCTGCACAGTGTCTGGCGCGTGGAAGACAGCGTGCTGGTGCTCTTGGCCAACACGACGGCCGAGCCGCAGGCGATTCAGTTTCGCCCCCGCCCCGCAGCCTGGGGCCTGACCGGCCGGACGCTGGCGGCGGTCGAATACCAGGAGGGGGCCGCCCCCGCCACCGTCAACTGGCCCCCCGCGCAAGCGCGGAGCCTCACCGTGCCGGGCTATGGCCTGGCCGCTTGGCTGTTCACCAGCGGCTCGCCCACCGCCGCCCCACACACCGCCCGCCTGGCCGCGGCCCGCGAGCTGTTCGCGGCGCTCCCGGCTTTTGACGCTGAAGCGGGCATGACTCCGGAGCGCAAACAGGCCGAACTCACCGGGCGCAACCCTTGGGTGGTGCCGGAGGCGCCGGTGCGGTTGGCCGGCGATTGGATCGCCGCCGCCTCCGCCCCCAAGCTGGTCCGCGCCCGGGCCGCGGAGGGCGGGGCCTTTGTGGGCTGGATCGGGGATGGTGGGTCCCTGTGCTGGGGGCCGATGGACTTTGGCGAGGCGGAAGGCAAGCCGGTGATCGAGTGCGAGGTGGCCGTGCCGACTACCACCACCAACGGCCGCCTGCAGGTCTACAAGGTGATGGACGGGCAGGGCCTCCTGTGGGCGGAAACCCCGCTCAAGCCCACGGGCGACTACCAGACCTACACGGTGGTGCGCCTGCCCCTGCCGGACCACGTGGCGGGCCTCCACGCCATCGTCCTGCAGGTCCGGGGCTCCGGCGGCGGGATCTGCAACCTCAAGCGTTGGCGGCTGGCGCGCGACCCCTGAGCGGACCGGCGAGATCGGGCCGAGGCGAGTCGGTGACTTGGCCGTTGCCCGCACCCCTGCTATCCTTGGGCTTCCGCCCCATGCTGACCGTCGGGGCGGTCGCCTCGGGAACGACGTGGCATGAACGAAGCACACCCGCCGGTCAGTGAGCTGGAAGTCCTCGAGACCCGCGACTGGATCGAAGCGCTGCATGATGTCTTGTTGACCAGCGGCACCGACCGGGTCCGGCGCCTGATGACCGATCTGCAGCTCCATGCCCAGCGGCACGGCGTGGTGCTGCCGGTCACTTCGCAGACGCCGTACGTCAATACCATCCCCGCCGAGCGCGAGCCGGACTATCCGGGCAACCGGGAGATCGAGCGGCGGATCAAGAGCATCGTGCGCTGGAACGCCATGGCCATGGTGGTCCGCGCCAACCGTTTGTCCGACGGTGTCGGCGGGCACATCTCGACCTACGCCTCGGCCGCCACGCTGTACGAGGTCGGGTTCAACCACTTCTTTCGCGGGCCGGACCACCCCTGCGGCGGCGACCTGATCTACTTCCAGGGCCACGCCGCGCCGGGGATCTATGCGCGGGCCTACCTCGAAGGCCGGCTGAGCACCGACCAGGTGCGCAACTTCCGGCGGGAGTTGAGCCCGGGCGGCGGGCTGTCGTCCTACCCGCACCCGTGGCTGATGCCCGAGTTCTGGCAGTTCCCCACCGTGTCCATGGGCCTCGGCCCGATCAAGTCCATCTACCGCGCCCGGTTCATGCAGTACCTGATCGACCGCGGCCTGCGCGAGTCGACCGACGCCAAGGTGTGGGCCTTCCTGGGCGACGGCGAGTGCGACGAGCCGGAGACGCTGGGCGCCATCACGCTGGCCTCGCGCGAGCACCTGGACAACCTGATCTGGGTGGTCAACTGCAATCTCCAACGCCTCGACGGCCCGGTGCGCGGGAACGGCAAGATCGTTCAGGAGCTGGAGGCCGTCTTCCGCGGCGCCGGGTGGAACGTGATCAAGGTGCTCTGGGGCAGCGACTGGGACCCGCTGCTGGCCAAGGACCTCGACAGCCTGTTGGTCAAGCGCTTCGGCGAGGTGGTCGATGGCGAGTACCAGAAGTACCGGGTGACCGACGGCGCCTACGTCCGCGAGCACTTCTTCGGGGTCGATCCCCGGCTGCTGAAGATGGTCGCGCACCTGTCCGACAAGGAGCTGTGGCGGCTGCGGCTGGGTGGCCACGATGCCGACAAGGTCTACGCCGCCTATCACCAGGCCTTCCACCACACCGGCGCGCCGACGGTGGTGCTGGCGCAGACGGTCAAGGGCTACGGGCTGGGTGAGGCGGGCGAGGGCAAGAACGTCACCCACCAGCAGAAGAAGCTCAACGAGGACGAACTGCTCCACTTCCGCGACCGGTTCGCCATCCCCATCGCCGACGGCGACGTGGCCGAGGCGCCGCTGTACGTGCCGCCGGCCGACAGCGTCGAGATGGAGTACCTGCGCGATCGGCGCCGGGCGCTGGGCGGGTTCGTCCCCCAGCGGCGGCCGGTGGCGGTGGCTCTCAAGCCGGCCGACGCCAGCCTCTACGACGAGTTCGCCGAGGGCACCGGCGACCGCGAGGTGTCGACCACCATGGTCTTCGTCCGGCTGCTCTCCAAGCTCCTCCGGGACAAGGATATCGGCGACCGGGTGGTGCCCATCGTGCCCGACGAGGCGCGGACCTTCGGCATGGAGGGCCTGTTCCGGCAGTGCGGCATCTACTCGCACACCGGCCAGCTCTACGAGCCGGTGGACTCCGAGAGCCTGATGTACTACAAGGAGGCCGTGGACGGGCAGATCCTCGAGGAGGGCATCACCGAGGCCGGTTCGCTCTGCTCGTTCATCGCCGCCGGCACGGCCCACGCCTGCCACCATCTGGCGACCATCCCGTTCTTCATCTACTACTCGATGTTCGGCTTCCAGCGGGTGGGCGACCTGATCTGGGCGGCGGCGGACAGCCGCACCCGGGGCTTCCTGCTCGGCGGCACCGCCGGCCGGACCACGCTGGCCGGTGAAGGGCTGCAGCACCAGGACGGCCACAGCCACGTGCTGGCCGCCGCGGTGCCCAACCTCCGGGCCTACGATCCGGCCTACGCCTACGAGTTGGCGGTGATCATCGAGGACGGCATCCGGCGGATGTACCAGGACGAGGAGGATGTCTTCTACTACCTGACCCTGGGCAACGAGAACTACGCCCACCCGCCGAAGCCCAAGGGCGCCGCCGAAGGCATTCTCAAGGGGCTCTACCTCCTCCGCCCGGCGGGACGCAAGCGCGGCGGGCCGCGGGCCACGCTGATCGGCAGCGGGTCGATCCTCAACGAGGCGGTCAAGGCCCAGTCGCTGTTGGCGGAGAAGTGGGGTGTGCAGGCCGACGTGTGGTCGGCCACCAGCTACAAGGCCTTGCGCGAGGACGCCCTGGCCGCGGAGCGCTGGAGCCTGCGGCATCCTGACCAGCCGGCGCGCGTGCCCTACGTGAGCGAGTGCCTGGCGGACGGCCGGGGACCGGTGGTGGCGGCCTCGGACTACCTCAAGCTGTTGCCCGACGGCCTGGCCCGGTTCGTGCCACGGAGGTTCGTCAGCCTGGGCACCGAAGGCTTCGGCCGGAGCGACTGCCGCGAGGCCTTGCGCGACTTCTTCGAGGTCGACGCGAAGCACATCGCCGCCGCGGCGCTGGGCGCCCTGGCGCGCGACGGCGAGGTCCCGGCGGAACAGGTCACCGAGGCGTTGCGGGAGCTCGAGATCGATCCGGACCGGGCCAACCCCATCTCCAGATAAGGGAAGAGACGCAGCCATGCCGACCGAGTTCAAGCTCCCCGACCTGGGCGAAGGCGTCAAGTCCGCCGAGGTGGTCAAGGTCCTGGTCCAGCCCGGCGACCTGGTCGAGGAGGGCCAGCCGGTGCTGGAGGTCGAGACCGACAAGGCCGGCCTGGACGTCCCCGCCTCCTTGTCCGGCAAAGTGCTCGAGGTCAAGGTCTCTGAGGGCGACGAGATCAAAGTCGGCGCCACGGTCCTGGTGATCGAGCCCGCAGAGGGCGCCGCGCCGAAGAAGTCGGGAGGCAAGCAGGCCAAGCCGAAGCCCGCGCCGGAGCCGGAACCGAAGCGGAGTCCTGAGCCCGTCGAAGGGCCGAAGCCGAGTCCTGAGCCTGTCGAACGGCCGAGTCCTGAGCCTGCCGAACGGCCGGCCGATGGCGAGCCGGTGTTCGCCTCGCCATCGGTGCGCGGGTTCGCCCGCGAGATCGGCGTCGACCTCCGCGAGGTGGTTGGCACCGGGCCGGGCGGGCGGATTTCCGAGGAGGACGTGAAGGCCCACGCCCGGTCGCGGCCGGCGGCCGGTCCCGCGCCGGTCGAGCTCCCCGAGTTCGGCCGCTACGGCGCGGTGACCCGCGAGAAGTTCAACAAGGTCCGCAAGGTCACCGCCGAGCACCTGGCCCTGTGCTGGTCGACGATTCCTCATGTGACGGTCTTCGACCAGGCCGACATCACCGAGCTCGAGCAGCTCCGGCAGCGGTTCAAGGCCCGCGCCGAAGCCGGCGGCGGGAAGCTGACCCTGACGGTGATCCTGCTCAAGCTGCTGGCCGGCGCGCTGAAGGTCCACCCGAAGCTGAACGCGAGCATCGACACCCGCCGCGGCGAGACCATCTACAAGCAGCACTACCACCTGGGCGTGGCGGCGGACACCGACCGCGGGTTGGTGGTTCCGGTGGTCCGCGACGTTGACAGAAAGAACCTGATCGAGTTGTCGGTCGAGCTGGCCGAGCTGGCGGCCAAGGCGCGCGCGGGCAAGGTCGCGCCGGACGAGATGCAGGGCGCCACCTTCACCTTGACCAACCTCGGCGCGCTGGGCGTGGGCTGGTTCACGCCCATCGTCAACCACCCGCAGGTGGGCATCCTGGGCATCGGCCGGGCCGTCACGCAGCCGGTCTGGCGCGACGGCGAGTGGGTGCCCAGACTGCTGCTCCCGCTATCCCTGTCCTTCGACCACCGGCTGGTCGACGGCGCGGACGGGGCCAGGTTCCTGCGCTGGATCGTGGATGCCGTCGAGCAGCCGTTGCTGCTGGCGTTGGAAGGATAGGCAACGGTGGCGGAGGCGCAGCGAGTGGTGGTCATCGGCGCGGGGCCGGGCGGCTATGCCGCCGCCTTCCACGCCGCCGACCACGGTTTGGACGTGACCCTGATCGGGCAGGAGGAGAACCCGGGCGGCGTCTGCCTGTACGTGGGGTGCATCCCCTCGAAGGCCCTGCTGCACGTGGCCAAGCTGCTCAACGAGGCGCGCGAGGCGGCCGAGTGGGGGATCGAGTTCGGTGCGCCGAAGATCGACCTGGCCCAGCTCCGCGGCTGGAAGGACTCGGTGGTCGGCCGCCTGACCGGCGGGCTGGGGCAGCTCGGCCGGACCCGACAGGTCCGCTACCTGCGCGGCCGCGCCAGCCTCGAACCCCAGGCGGCCGTGGCGGTCGAGCTGACCGACGGCGGCCACGAGCGGGTCGAATTCGACCTGGCGGTAATCGCCACCGGCTCGCGGCCGGTGATGCCCGGCCTGTTCCCCCAGTCGCCCCGAGTCATGGACAGCACCTCGGCGCTGGACATCGACGACATTCCCGAGACTCTGCTGGTAGTCGGCGGCGGGTACATCGGCCTGGAGCTCGGCTCGGTCTACCACGCGCTGGGCTCCCGGGTGACCGTGGTCGAGGCCACCGGCGGGCTCGCGCCGGGCGCCGACCGGGACCTGGTGGCGGTGCTGGAGAAGCGCATCCGCGCCAACTTCCACGAGATCCTCTTGGACACCAAGGTGATCGAGGTCACGCCGGCCGACGATCACGTCGGCGTGAAGCTGGCCGGCCTGGACCTGGCGGAGCCGGAACGGCGCTACGACAAGCTCCTGGTGGCGGTCGGCCGCCGGCCCAACTCCGCGGGCCTGGGGCTGGAGCACACCGGCGTCCGGCTTGACGATCACGGCTTCATCCTGGTCGATGCCCAGCGCCGGACTACCGACGAGCGTTTCTACGCCATCGGCGACGTGGCCGGGCAGCCGATGCTGGCGCACAAGGCCAGCTACGAAGCCCGGATCGCGGTCGAGGCGATGCTCGGCCTGCCGGCGGCCTACGACCCGGCGGCCATCCCGGCGGTGGTGTTCACCGATCCCGAGTTGGCCTGGTGCGGCCTGACCGAGACCGAGGCCAAGGTCCGCGGGCGGGACGTGAAGATCACCCGCTTCCCCTGGGCGGCGTCCGGCCGGGCGGTGACCCTTGGCCGGACCGACGGCTTGACGAAGCTGATCACCGACGTCCACAACGAGCGCGTGCTCGGGGTGGGGATCGTCGGAGTCGGCGCCGGTGAGTTGATCGCCGAGGCGGTCCTGGCGGTGGAGATGGGCGCCCGCGCGGCCGACCTGCAGATGACCATCCACGCCCATCCCACCCTGTCCGAGACGGTCATGGAATCGGCCGAGCTGTTCTTCGGCCAGAGCCCCCACTACTACCAGCGGCAGACGGAGGGGCGGTAGGGGGAGGGCGAGGGGGATATCATGGGTGCGCTGTCGCATGGGTGTGGTCGCCGTTCACTCCGCTTGAGGGAATACGACTACTCGTCGCCGGGAATCTACTTCGTGACCATCTGCGTTGAGGATCGTGGCTGCCTGCTTGGTCGGGTGGATGGTCTGGAGGTGGTTCTCGGGCCCTTCGGCGAGATCGCCGCCGAGTCCTGGGAGTGGCTGGGTGCCCAGTACGCCTACCTCGACCTCGATGCCTGGGTGATCATGCCGAACCATCTGCACGGGGTACTGGTGATCGAGCCGGAGCCGGAATCGCGGCAGGTGCCTGGCGGGTCGGGCGGTTCGCGAACCGCCCCTACGGAGCCCATCGCGCTCCGGCGCAAGACGCTCGGTCGCCTGGTCGGCGCGTTCAAGACCGTCTCGTCGAAACGGATCAACGCGCTACGTGGCGCGCCCGGGGCGGCGTTCTGGCAACGGAACTACTACGAGCACATCGTCCGGAACGACCGCGACCTGGAACGTGTCCGGGCATACATAGCCGAGAATCCCTGGCGCTGGTTCGAAGACCCCGAGCACCCCGACCACGCGTAGGGGCGGTTCGCGAACCGCCCGGAGCACGGCTACCGTCGGCTCGCCAGAGCCGTTCCCTGACGGCGTTGCCTGCCTGATCCGCCGTCTCGGCCGGCCGGCGGGGCCTACCGCGGATAGTCCGCCCCCAGCACCAGCACCACCGGCGCCGTGTCGGGCGTGGTGGTGGCCGGGGGCCAGGCGGCGGGGGCCTGGTTCGAGCTGGCCGTGACGCCGAGCAGGGCGGCCACTCTCAGCGCGGCGGCGTGGTGGTCGGCGTCGGCCGCGTAGACTCGGGTGTGGGGCACCTGGGCGATGGTCGCGCCGGCCGGGGCGACCGCCTCGATCCCCCGGGCGCGCAGCGCGGCGGCGGCCACGCGCTCCAGGCCGATCCGGTCGCTCCCGTTGTAGATGGTCACCGCCGGCGTCAGCCCGGCCTGGCCGCTGGTGCCGCCGCGGAGGCCGGCCAGCATCCCACCTGACGAGGCGTCCGCCAGGAAATAGCTCAGCCCGTCGATGGTCCGCGCCTCGCCGGGAAGCTGCGCGGCGTCGAGCGAGGCCAGGTCGACCGTCGCCAGGAGCCGCGCCAAAGCCACGATCTGCACCGGCGAAAGGCTGGTGTCGAGGTGGCGCAGGACCTCGACCACGGTCCCCGGCAGCCGCCGCAGGTTGCGCGGGCGGGTGACCGAGGCGGCCAGGGCGCGGAGGAACTTCTGCTGCCGGCGGATCCGGCCTAGATCGCCTTCGGCGTCCTTGCGGAAGCGGACGTACTGCATCGCCTCGTGGCCGTTCAGCGTCTGCCGCCCCGGCCGGAGGTTGATCCGTAGCCCCTGCGCCCGGTCGGTGTAGCGCATCCGCTTCTCGACCTCGAGCTCGACCCCGCCGACGGAGTCAACCACCCGCTCGAAGCCGGCCAGGTCGATCCGCGCGATCTGGTCGATGGGCTCGCGCACCAGGTCGGCGACCACCTGGGCCACGGCGCCCGAGCCGCCCAGCGGGTAGGCGGCGTTGATCTTCTGCACCCCGTGGCCGGGCAGCTCGACCCGCGTGTCACGCGGGATGCTCAAGGCCGCCAGGCGCGAGCTCTCCAGATCGACCGTCAGGACGATGATGGTGTCGGTCCGGCCGGCATGGGGATCCGCGTCGGTGCCGATGAGCAGAATGTTGACGGGGTTCCGGCCGAACGGGTTGGCCGCCGGCGCGGCGGTCGGCGCCGGGACCGGCGCCGGCTCCCGGTCGGCCGCCTGGACGGTGGGCATGGCCACGGCGGTGGGGCTGGCGCTGCGCACGCCGAGGTACCCGCCGGCGCCGGTGATCAGGGCCAGGAGCAGAAAGACCGGCACCGGTCGCAGGCGACGGCGGCGCGGTCGGGCCGGCGGGGCGCTCGCCGGGCCGCGCTGACGCGGCTGCCAGTCATAGTTCGGGATGCTCCGCGGCTGCGGCCGCCTCGCCGGTGGTGCGCCTCGACTCCTCAACAGGGACCCCTCCGGGTCGTGCCGGCCGGGCACTGGGCCGGGGCGGAGCCGAGGTCTGCGCCGGCGACCGTTGGACCAGCCGACCGCCGCCGAAGCGGAGCGTGGCCGGCGCGGCTCCGCGTCTCCGCCGGCATTCTCCCACAGTTAGGCATCCCGGTAAAGGCATAGTTTCGCCACCAGCGCCCGCACCGGATCGGGCACCAGATACCGCGCGGATAGCCCCGTGGCGAAGGCCCGGCGGAGGTCGCTGGAGGCGATGTCGAGCCGCGGCACCGGGACCGCGTCGACCCGCTCCCTGGCCGTCTCGAGCAGCTCGGCCAGGGCGGTGGCCAGGTCGGTCCCCGGCCGCTGCGCGACCGCCAGCCGGGCCAGGCGCACGATCCGGTCCGGCTCGCGCCACCGGCCGAAGTCGGCCAGAGCGTCGGCTCCGACCACCAGCCACCAGTCTGCCGGCGGGCGCTCCTCGAGCAACTGCTGGAGCGTGTCCACGGTGTAGCTGCGGCCGGGGCGGCGCACCTCCAGGTCCGACACCGTGCAGTCCGGCCGGTCGAAGGCCAGCCCGGCCATCTCCAGCCGCTGCTCGGGCGTGGCGCCGGGCGAGGCCTTGAGCGGCGGCGTGCCACAGGGCATGACGATCAGCTCGTCCAGCGAGAGGACCTCGATGGCCCGGTCGGCGACCACCAGGTGCGCCAGGTGCGGCGGGTCGAAGGTGCCACCGTAGAGACCGATCCGCTTCACGGCAACACCTCCGCTGCCGGCCGCGCCGGCGTGCTCGGCCCAGGGATCGTTGGTCTCGCTCATAGCAGGTAGTCGAAGAACATCAGCTCGGCGGCCAGCCGCCGGTCCAGGTCGGCAATCCGCTCGTTTGGAAGATCGTCGTCCACGGCGCTCGCCAACTGGTCCGACAAGTCGCGCAGCTCGGCGGTTTCCTCCTCGTCGGTGACCTTGATCAGCACCGCCCGGGCCACGGCCAGCCGGCGGCGGGCTGCACGCACCTGCCGGCTCTCGGCCGACTCCGGCTCGGCCGGCCGCTCCGCCGCCGCGCACTCGTCGACCACCGGCGGCGGGGCGCCGAAGACGGTGGTCAGGAACTCGGCCAGGGCTGCCCGGTCCGCGGTCTCCAGCCGGCCGGCGCGGTAGCCGATGACCTCCTGGAAGGTGCGCTCCTGCCGCAGATCGGTGGCCACGGCGGTGAGGATCCCGTCCTCGCTGTAGGCGAACTCGACGGCGATGGGACAGTCGTCGCTGGGCCGCGGCGGGTCGAGCGGCACGCGCACCTCGCCCAGCCGGACGTTCTCCTCGTCGGCCGGCCGGTCATACACGTTGCCCTCGCAGATGCGCACCAGCACCTCGGCGGCGTGGTCCGCCACCGGGAAGTAGATGCGCCGCTGGCGGCTGGGGATCTTGGTCCCGTGCTCGATCACCGGCTCCAGGAACCGTCGCCCGGTCAGGGGATCGACCGGCTCGGTACACAGCGAGTGCTCCAGACAGACCTGGTAGTCCAGCTCGTCGGTGTGCGGCGCGCGTTGGAGGATCCCGGCCACGATGGCCGCCCCGGCGGCGACGCAGGTTAGCGGGTCGAGCGGCCCAAACGGCTCGGCCTCGCGCCCGAGCAGCTCCTCGACGAACCGGCGCACCGCCGGGATGCGGCTTGACCCGCCGACCAGCAGGACGTGGTCGAGCTCGCGCGGCGACAACCCCGCCTCGGCCAGCGCCTCGCGCACCGGCGCCGCGGTGCGCTCGATCAGCGGCGCCGCGAGCTGCTCGAGCTCGGCCCGCGCGAGCACCTCGTGAAGGCTCAGCCCGGGCGCCAGGTCCTCCAGGTCGAGCCGCGCGGCGTCACGCTCTGAAAGGGCGATCTTGGCCTGTTCGCAAGCCAACCGGAGGCGCAGCCGGGCATACTCGTCGAGCCGGCCCGCGGCGCCGGACAGCGGCCCGGCCAGCAGGCGGTCGGCCAGCGCCGAGTCGAGGTCGTCGCCGCCGCAGTGGTGCAAACCGCGGCTGGCCAACTCCTCGAAGATGCCGTGGTGCGCCCGAAGCACGGTCACGTCGAACGTACCGCCGCCGAAGTCGTAGACCAGCAGCCGGAGGTCGGCCCGCGCCGCGGCGCGGCCGAGCCCGTAGGCCATGGCCGCCGCGGTGGGCTCGTTGATCAGATTCAGCGGCCGGATCCCGGCGGCGGCCGCCGCCGCCCGTGTGGCATTGCGCTGCAACCCTTTCGAGTTGGCCGGGACGGTGATCACCGCCGCGGTCAGCGGCCAGCCCAGACGCCGCTCGGACTCCAGCGCCAGGTGCCGGAACAGCGCCGCGGCGAGGAATTCCGGCGGCAGCGACCGGCCGGCCAGGTCGAGCCGCTCGTCGCCGCCCAGCCGCCGCTTGACCGACAAGACCTTGTCCGGCGCGTCGGCCTCGCGCGCGGCCCGGCCGAAGAGCCAGGCGCCGGACCGGTCCACCGCCACCGCCGACGGCGTCTTGTCCTCGCCGAACCGGCTCGGCACCACCGCCACCGAGCACCGGGTCGGCTCCTCGATCAGCCGCGCCACGACGCAGCTGGTGGTGCCGAAGTCGATCCCGACCGGCTCAGCCATGCGCGCCTCCGCCCGGCGCCGAGGTGACCACCAGCGCCCGCACGAAGGCGTGATCGCTGCCGGCGCGGAGATAGCCCGGCCGCAGCTCTTCCATGACCACCTCCAAGGTGCAGTCGCCCCGCTGCTCGCGGCGGACCACCTCGTGCAGCAGCGGGTCGTACACCTGCCCCACCGGATCCAGCCGGACCACGCCGGAGTCTTCGAGCACCCGCCGCAGCGCGTCGCGCGGGCCAGCGACCGAGCGCAGCCGCTCGCGCAGCTCCTCGGCGTCGGCGGTGCCCTCGGCCGCGTCGGCCAGCGCGCTCAGCCGATCGACCGCCTCGACCAGCACTCGCAGCACCGCCACGTGCCGCCCCTCGGCCAGTTCCTCCAGCCGCTTCTGCACGTCCCGAAAGGCCTGGGCCGAGTACGCCAGGCGCTGGTCCAGGACCGCGTCGATGGCCTCCCGCGCCTCGCTCGCCGCGGCCCGCGCCTCGTCCAGCCCGGCGGCCAGCCGCGCCAACTCCTGGTGGGTGGTCTCGCGCAGCGCGATCACGGCGGCGGCGACCTCGGCGATGCTCATCGGTCCTTCTCCCACGGATCGATCCGTTCGATGGCCAGGCGCGCGGCCAGTTGGCGGAGCAGCCGCCGGTCGTCGGGCCAGGGCTCCGGCGGCTCGGCCTCGAGCCACTCGCCGACCAGCTCCGCCGCCCGTGGCACCGGCAGCGCCCGCAGCGGGTCGCTCTCCGGCGCCGGGCGGGGCAGCAGCGCCTCGACCAGCTCGGGCAGTTCGGGCAACCTCGCGGCCGGGTCCAGCGGCAGATGGTATCCCTCGACCTCGGCCACCGCTCGCGCCTCGGGATCGCGGAGCCGCTCCAAGGCGGTATTTAGCGCCTGCCGGGCCGGCTCGTCACCGGCCCGCCGCGCGGCGCGGTAGCGCTGGGCGAAGGCCGCCTCGATCTCGTCGAGGCTCGCCTCGCGGGCGACGTTGAGGAGCAGGTGCGGCTCTCCGAACGGCGCTCTAGCCATGGTCCTCCTCCGTCGTCCGGGCCGCCGCGGCCAAGGAGATTGCCTGCCGCCCGCGAGCCTCGTACGCCGCCGCGGCCCGGCCGCCGGACAGGGCCGCGGCGCGGCCGAACAGCTCGGCCACCCGGTCGAAGGCGTCGGCCAGCGCGGCGTACAGCCGCGCCGCGTGGCGCGGCGGGGACTTCATGCCCCGCAGCCGCTGGTACTGCTTCTCCCTCCGCCGCAGCAGATCCTCGCCCTGTTGCGCCAGGTGCGGCGCCAGCCGGCTGCCGACCTGTCCCGCCAGGCGGCGTGCCTCGTCCCGCAGGTTGCCCGGCACGGCGCCGTCCGTCTCGACCTCGCCGGTCAGCCGCAGTGCCTGTTCGAGCCGGCCGACGGCCTCGCCGCGCTCGGCCAGGCTGCCCAACGCCACCACCTGGTGCAGCACCGCCCGCGCCCGCTCGGCGGGAGTCGGCGCCACCGCCGCCGCGTCGCGCGCGACGGTGAAGGCGGTCAGGTGGTCCTGGGCCGCGGCCCGTTCGCGGACGGTGGCGATCAGCCGCTCGTGGATCTCCCGCCGCTTGGCGGTCACCGCCTCGGCGGCGTCGGGTCGCTCGGCCAGCAACTCAGCCAGGAACGCCGCCGCCGCTAGCGCGCCGGCCGTGCTCGCCAGCACCGCCGCGTGATCGAGCCGGGCAGACAACTCGTCGGTGGCCGCCAGCAGCTTTTCCGACCGGGCCACCGCCGCCTCGCCCCGGCCCAGCGCCAGAAGCGGCGCGAGGCTGGCCTGTTGCGCCGCCAGGTCGTCCGGCCGGAGCAGCAGCGCCGCATCCAGGTGCCGGACCGCTTCCTCCGGCCGCTGCTGCGCAGTGTAGAGCCTGGCCAGGGCGGTGTGCTGGGCAAACCGCCACCCCTCGGCGCCGTCGCCGCGCGCCGCCAGCTCGGCCTCGCGGTGAACCACCGCCGCGGGATCGCCGGTCGACTCGGCCACCAGCGCCAGATTGTGCTGAACCGCCGGGTCGTCCAGGCCGCACGCCCGCAAGCTCTCCCGCGCCGCCGCCGGGTCACCCGCACAGAGCTGGACGTAGGCGCGGAGGTTGAGGCTTTCGGCGTCGGTCACGCCGGCCAGGCGGTCAACTGCTTCCGCTGGCCGGCCCTGCCGCAACAGCTCCGCCGCCGCGGCGCGGTCCAGCGCCGGGCATTCCCCCGCCGGCGCGACCTGCTCCAGGGGACCCGACAGGAGCCGCCGCACCGCCTGCACCGCCGGCCCGAGGCGCCCTTCGGCCAGCGGCGCGGCCAAGCTCCAGAACCGCTCGGCATCGCCCGCGCGCGCCTGGCGCGCGGCCAGCTCGAGCCGCAGGTCGTCGCGCGCTCGGTGCTTGCGCAGCGCCGCCGCGAGAATCGCCTCGGCGTGTTCGGGCAGAGCCATCGCCAGGAACCAGGCCACCTCCGGCCGAGCGCGTGCCTGCCCGGACAACTCGCCCGCCCAGCGGCGCACCGCCTCGCCGTCGCCCCGCTCCGCCGCGGCCACCAAGCGCAGCCAGGTGGCCTGGTCGTGGTAGGGGTCGCCCTCGATCCACGCGCCGAGCGCGGCCAGCGAATCGTCGGGTCGGTCCAGCGCCAGTTGCCGGAGCCCCTGATGCAGCCGGGCCAGGCTGCGCAGCCGGGTGGCGCGATCGTCGTCCAGCAGCGGCGCCAGCCGTTCGACCTGGTCCCCGGCCGCCGCGGTATCGATCAGCTCGGCCACGCGTCGCAGCTCCAGGACGAGCCGCTGCCGGCGGGTCATGGCCGCGTGCAGGCCGTCGAGCTGGGCCGGCGGCGCGGCTCTGACGGCCCGGTCGAGCACCGGCCGGCGCAGCTCGGTCCACGGCGGCTCGCGGCGCTTGAGCACCGGCAGGAGCGCCTGCCAGCCGGCGGGATCGTCCCGCGCCTGAAGGTATCTGCTCCACAGCCGCGGCTCCGGGTAGGCCGAATCGACGGCCCAGGCCAGCGCCTCCTCCCGCGCGCCGAGGGTCTGGTGCACGGCTGAGAGCAGCCAGAAGTCGTCGGGCAGCAACGCCGCCGCACCGGGCGGCGGGACCTCGCCCGCGATCACCGCCGCGGCGGCGGCCAGGACGGGGGTCGGCCGGCCGGCGCGCAGCGCCGCCGCCAGCGCGTCATCGGGCGGCGGCTCCGGTCCCAGCGCGGCCACCAGGGTCCGCAGCCGCTCGGGCATCGAGCACCCGCCGCAGACCGGCTTCCGGCCCGCGGCCAGGTCGCGGCGGACGCGGCAGACGGCCAGCTTGAGCCGGGCCGGGTCGTCGTCCCGGCGGGCCACCAGAGCCTCGGCCAGATCGGCCGCCAAGGCGAAGTCGCCGGCCCGGAACCGCTCGCGGCACCACGAGTCGAGCAGCGCCGCCGCCTGGTCCGGCCCGGCCCGGTCGGCCAGCTCGGGCAGCTCGTCCCCGGCGCCGGACCGGGCCAGGAGTTGGCTGATCACCAGCACCGCGTCGGCGTCCGGCGCGGCGACGACCAGGGCCCGGCCGATGGCCACCCGCCACGCCTCCGGCGCCGCCTCGTCGCGCAGCACCCGGCGGCAGCGCTCCAACGACTCGTCGGACAGATCGCCGCGCACGGCCTCGAGCCAGGCCAGCCGGCGCTCCGGCGCCGGGGTGAGCACGCCCGCCGCGCCGGCGCGGCGAAGCCAGGCCAGCGCCTCGTCGTCGTCCCGTCCGGCCGCGTCCAGTGCTTCGGCCAGGATCGCCAGCCCGGCCGCCTGCCGGCCGGCCGGCGCCGTCGGCAGCCAGAGCGTCAGGATCCGCGCGGGATCGGGCGGGTCGAGCCGGCCGGACAGGACCGCCTCGGCCAGGTGCGCCAGGTTCTCGCGGTCCGCCGGATCGACTTCCAGGAGCGCCAGGTAGACGGCGACCTGGGGCGGCTCCAGTCCCGGCCGGTAAGCGGCGGCGAGGTAGCGCAACAGCTCCGGCTCGCCGGGACGGGCCGCCAAGGCCCGCGCGACCGCCGGCGCGCCGGCGGCGACCGGCGGCCGGGTCAGCCGGTGACCCGCCACCAGCTCCACCGCCTGCCCGCGGTCGAGCCCGAACTGGCGCCACTCCCGGTCCGTGGCCTCGGCCAGCACGCGCTCGACTGCCGCCAGGCCGTCGGCCGCCAGCGGCAGCTCGCCGCCGAGCACGCCCTGGGCCAGCAGCAGCGCCGCGTCCCGGTCGCCCCGCTCGAGCGCGGCCCGGTACCAGCCCACGGCATCGGGCCGGAAGGTGCGCAGCCGGGCATCGCACCGGACCACCGCCGCCGCCGCGGCGGGATCGTCGTCGGCCAGGAGCCGGTAGACCTGCCGACTCGGCGCGTCGTGCCGCTCCAGCCGCATCAGCTCATCGGCCAGCACGCGAACCAGGCGCGGGTCGCGGTCGCCCTGCTGGTGGAACCGGCGGGTGACCAGCCGGTGCCCGGCGGCGGTCAGGCTGCCGGCGCTCAGGTAGTTATCGAGTAGCAGGCTCCACAGCCCGGGCTCGTCGGCTTGCACCAGCCGCTGTTCGACCAATTCAGCGCCCCAGTCGGGCAGCCGTCCGGCGCGGAGCCACAGCTCGGCCAGGGCCTGCCGCACCCGCGGCTCGTCGGGATCGGCGGTGGCGGCGCGGCCCCAGTAGTCCTCCGCCGCGGCGGTCATGCCGCGCTGCGCGGCCAGCGCGCCGAGGCGGTAGAGCGTCTCGACATCGCCCGGCGCGAGCTGCAGGGCGCGGGTCAGCCAGCCCACCGCCTCGGACCGCGCCTTGCGCCCGCCGGCCCCGTCCAGCGCGGCGGCCGCGGCCAGGTTGAGCAGCCGGACGTCGTCGGGCCGCTGGCTCAGCAACCGTCGCGCCAGGCTCAGCACGGCCTCGCCATCGCCTCCGGCCAAGGCCGATTCGAGCCGCTCCTGGAGCCGCTCCTCACCACCAGAATCGTTCGCCCGCCCGGGCCGCGAAGCTCGCATGAAGGGACGCCCGCCGCGCCGTCGGCAGCCGCTTGGAGCCGGCCCGACGCGAAGCGATCTTAGTGGCCGGCCGGGGCCGGAGTCAAACGCCCGCGGCGTTGACAGATGGCCCCCTCACTGTTATTCTCGGCGCCGGGCTCGGGCAGCCTGGTGAGGTCTCGTAAAGCCTATGAGATGCCGACCCTCGGCACGGGCGACGGCGGATGTGAGCAAACGGCCTTCCCCTTTCGGGGAAGGCTTTTTCATGATCCAGAGAGGGTGCTATGCCGAAGCGTGACGACATCGAGAAGGTGCTGATCATCGGCTCCGGGCCGATCATCATCGGTCAGGCGTGCGAGTTCGACTACTCCGGCACGCAGGCGTGCAAGGCGTTGCGCGAGGAGGGGTATAAGGTCATCCTGGCCAACAGCAACCCCGCCACCATCATGACCGATCCGGAGTTCGCCGACCGGACCTACATCGAGCCGCTCACCCTCCACCACCTGGAGCGGATCATCGAGGCCGAGCGGCCCGACGTGCTGCTCCCCACCCTCGGCGGGCAGACCGGGCTCAACCTCGCCTACCAGCTCGCCCGCGAGGGGGTGCTCGACCGCTACGGAGTCGAGCTGATCGGCGCCAACTACAACGCCATCCACACCGCCGAGGACCGGCAGGCCTTCCGCGAGGCGATGGAGGAGGTCGGCCTGGAGTGCTGCCAGAGCTTCATGGTCGAGACCGTCGAGGAGGGCCTCGGCCATCTCGAGGAGATCGGGCTCCCGGTCATCCTCCGCCCCAGCTTCACCCTCGGCGGCCACGGCGGCGGGATCGCCTACAACGTCGACGAGTTCAAGCAGATGCTCGAGAAGGGGCTCAACGCCAGCCCGGTGCGCACCGTCCTGATGGAAGAGAGCGTACTCGGCTGGAAAGAGTACGAGCTGGAGGTCATGCGCGACCTCAACGACAACGTGGTGATCATCTGCAGCATCGAGAACTTCGATCCCATGGGCGTCCACACCGGCGACTCGATCACCGTCGCCCCGGCGCAGACGCTGACCGACCGCGAGTACCAGTACCTGCGCGACGCGTCGATCCGCTGCATCCGCCGGATCGGCGTGGACACCGGCGGCAGCAACATCCAGTTTGCGGTCAATCCCGAAGACGGCCGGGTGGTGATCATCGAGATGAACCCGCGCGTCTCGCGCAGCTCGGCGCTGGCCTCCAAGGCCACCGGCTTCCCCATCGCCAAGATCGCCGCCAAGCTGGCGGTGGGCTACACCCTGGACGAGATCCCCAACGACATCACCCGCGAGACGCCGGCCAGCTTCGAGCCGACCATCGACTACTGCGTGGTCAAGATCCCGCGCTGGGCGTTCGAGAAGTTCCCCGGCGCCGAGCCGGTCTTGACCACCCAGATGAAGTCCGTGGGCGAGGCGATGAGCATCGGCCGGACCTTCAAGGAAGCCTTGCAGAAGGGGCTGCGCAGCCTGGAGATCGACCGCTACGGGTTCGGCGCCGACGGCCGCGACTATGCTGAGGTGTCCAACGCCGAGCTGCGCCGCCGGCTGCGAACCGCCACGCCGGACCGCATCTTCTACCTCCACCACGCTCTCAAGAACGGCTGGAAGATCGACGAGCTGTACGAGATCACGCGGATCGATCCCTGGTTCCTGGCCAACCTGCGGGACATCGTCGAGATGGAGCGCGATGTGCGGCAGGCGTTCAAGACCGGCGGGTTCACCCCCGAGCTGTGCGAGCAGGCCAAGAAGAACGGCTTCAGCGATTTCCAGCTCGCCAAGATGGCCGGGCAGCGGCAGAGCCAGTTCCGCCGGCAGCGAGTGGCCGACGGGATCGAGGCGGTCTACAAGCTGGTCGATACCTGCGCCGCCGAGTTCGAGGCGTACACGCCCTACTACTACAGCACCTACGAGACCGAGAACGAGGTCCGCGACAGCGACCGCCCGAAGGTCATGATCCTGGGCGGCGGGCCGAACCGCATCGGGCAAGGGATCGAATTCGACTACTGCTGCGTCCACGCCGCTATGGCGCTGCACGACGACGGGTTCCTGTCGATCATGGTCAACTCGAACCCGGAGACGGTGTCGACCGACTACGACACCTCCGACCGCCTGTACTTCGAACCGCTCACCCGCGAGGACGTGCTCAACATCGTCGAGCACGAGAAGCCGGTCGGGGTGATCGTCCAGTTCGGCGGCCAGACGCCCCTACGGCTGGTCAAGCAGCTCGAAGCGGCCGGCGTGCCCATCATCGGCACCAGCCCCGACAGCATCGACCGGGCCGAGGACCGCAAACGGTTCAAAGAGCTGCTCGAGACCCTCGGCCTGCGGCAGCCGGAGAACGGCACGGCCACCAGCGAGGACGAGGCGGTGACCATCGCCGAGCGGATCGGCTACCCGGTGGTGGTCCGGCCCAGCTACGTGCTCGGCGGCCGGGCGATGGAGATCGTTTACCGGTCCGAGGAGCTGGAGCGCTACATGCGGGTGGCGGTCGATGCCTCGCCGGAGCACCCGGTGCTGATCGACAAGTTCCTCGAAGACGCCATCGAGGTCGACGTCGACGCCGTCAGCGATGGGGAGACGGTGGTCATCGGCGGGATCATGGAGCACATCGAGGAGGCCGGCATCCACAGCGGCGACAGCACCTGCGCGCTGCCGCCCTACACGCTGGTCGACTCCCAGATCGAGGAGATCCGCCGGCAGACGGTCGCCCTGGCCAAGGAGCTGGGGGTGATCGGGCTGCTCAACATCCAGTACGCCATCCGCCACGACGTGGTCTACGTGCTGGAAGTCAACCCCCGCGCCTCGCGGACGGTGCCGTTCGTGTCCAAGGCCATCGGTCTGCCGCTGGCCAAGATCGCCGCGCGGGTGATGGCCGGCAAGAGCCTCGAGGAGGTCGGTTTCACCCAGGAAATCTGGCCCGACCACGTGTCGGTCAAGGAGCCGGTGTTCCCGTTCAGCCGCTTCCCCGGCGTCGATCCCGTGCTCGGTCCCGAGATGCGCAGCACCGGCGAGGTGATGGGCCTCGACATCAACTTCGGCAACAGCTTCTACAAAGCGTACGAAGCCTCCGGCCAGAAGCTGCCGCTCACCGGCACGGTATTCATCAGCGTCAAGAACGCCGACAAGCGGAACATCATCATGGTCGCCAAGCAGTTCGAGAACCTGGGCTTCAAGGTGGTCAGCACCGACGGCACCGGGGCGGTCCTGGCCCGCAACGGGATCCAGGTCCACGAACTGCTGAAGGTCTCCGAAGGCCGGCCGAACGTGCTGGACATGATCAAGAACGGCGAGATCGACCTGATCATCGACACCCCCTCCGGCGACGCGGCCAAGGCCGATCACCATCTCATTCGCAAGGAAGCCCTGCTGCGCAACATCCCGACCATCACCACCCTGGCGGCGGCCATGGCAGCGGTTCAAGGCATCGCGGCGGTCAAAGAATCGGGGATCCGGGTGCGCGCCCTGCAGGACTACCACCAGGACGTCCTGGCGGCGGGGTAACGTCAGGGCAGGCCGCGGACTGCCCGTTCGAGATCGCGGCGGTGGCCGATCCAGACGATCGTGATGAGTTCGTGGGCGTCGTCCAGCCGGTAGAGGATGCGGTAGTCGCCCGATCGGGCACGCCACAACGCCGTCGCCCCGGCGATCAGTTTGCAGCCGGGTGGCCGCGGTTGTGTTCCCAGTCGCCGGAGGTCGGTGCGCACCTGGTCGAACGCGGGGCTCTTGGCCAGAGCGTCGAGACCCCGTTCGGCCTTCGTCGTCAATTCCACGGTGTAGGACACACCGTCACCCCAGCCCGCGTTGGCGCTCGTAATCGTCGAGGGTGACGCGGTATGGGTCGGCCAGGGCCTCCTCGGCCAGGGCGGCCATCGCCTCAACCGTCTCCGGCGAGTCCTCGTCCGGCCATTCGTCGTGGCCGCTCAGCTCATCCAGCCGCAGCCGGATCTCGGCGAGCTCGGCCAGGATCTCGTCCTGTTTGGCGAGAATCTCCTCGATCACGCTCATGCTCGTCCCTCACCTCGATCTTACCCCGAACCGCGCTTCTCCGCCACCGTTCAGAGCAGGTCGAGCAGCTCGGTCGGGGTCGCGATCAATTGTACCGCGCCGGCGGCCAGCAGTTCTTCACGGTCTCGGAAACCCCACTCGGCACCGACCGGGTGCATCCCGGCCGCGCGGGCGGTGAGCATGTCGGTAGCCGTGTCGCCGAGGTAAAGGAACTGCTCCGGCAGCAGACCGAGCCGGGCCGCCACCTCCAGCGCGCCGGTGGGATCGGGTTTCACCGGCACCCCGGCCCGGGCGCCCAGGACCACCTCGAAGCGCCAGTCCGGCAGCAGCGCCGCCACCGTCTGAAGCGTGAAGGCGTGCGGCTTGTTGCTCAACACCGCCAGCCGGACGCGGCGGGCGGCCAAACCGTCGAGCAGCTCATCGATGCCCTGGTACGGCCGGGTCTTGACCGACCAGCGGCGGCGGTACTCCTCCTCCATCGCGGCCACGCAGCGGGCGATCACCGCCTCGTCTTGGTGGCTGGCCGGCAGCACCCGGCGGGCCAGGTTGTGGATCCCGTCGCCGACGAACCAGCGGTAGGCCGCGACCGGATGGGTGGGCAGGCCCCAGTCCGCGAGGACGGCATTCATCGAATCGGCCAGATCGGCCAGGGTGTCGAGCAACGTCCCGTCGAGGTCGAACAGCACCGCCGCGAAGCGCATCACCCGTCCTTGTAGGCGCGCCAGGCTTCGAGCACCTCGCGCGCCGCCCCGCTGTCGATGGCGTGCCGCGCCAGATCGAGCCCTTCGCCCAGGTCGCTCGCGGCTTCACCCACCACCAGCGCGGCGGCGGCGTTGACCAGCACGAAGTCCCGGCGCGGGCCCGGCTCGCCCGACAGAACGGCCAGGATGGCGGCGGCGTTGGCCTCGGCGTCGCCACCGGCGACCTCGGACAGGGGCGCCTCCTCGACGCCCAAGTCGCCCGGTGAGACGATGGTCTTGCGGACCCATCCGTCGCGCAGCTCACAGATCCGGGTCGGCCCCTCGACGCTGATTTCATCCACCCCCAACAGGCCGTGGACGACCATCGCCCGGCGCCGGCCAAGGTTCGACAGGACCTCGATCAGCAGGTCGGCCAGCGCCGGCTCCGGGACGCCAATCACTTGGGCCTCGGCGCCGGCCGGATTGGTCAACGGGCCGAGCAGATTGAAGGCGGTGCGGATGCCGATCTCCCGGCGCGGCCCAACCGCGTGCTTCATGGCCGGGTGCAGCGCCGGGGCGAACAGGAACCCGATCCCGACCGCGTCGATGCACCGGCCGACGGCCTCCGGTGGTTGATCGATGGCGATCCCCAGGGCCGGCAGCACGTCGGCGCTGCCGCAGTGGCTGGTCATCGCCCGGTTGCCGTGCTTGGCCACCGCCACCCCGGCGCCGGCGGCGACGATCGCGGCGGCGGTGCTGACGTTGAAGGTGCTGGCGCCCCCGCCACCGGTGCCGCAGGTGTCGATCAACGGGCGCCGGGTGGCCGGTACGACGGTCACATGCGCGCGCATCGAGCGAGCGAAGCCGGTGAGCTCGTCGGCCGTTTCGCCGCGGCACCGGAGCGCCGTCAGCAAGGCGCCGATCTGGGCCGGCGTGGCCTGGCCGTCCATGACCGCGTCCATCACGGCCCGGGCCCGCTCCTGGTCCAGGTGACGGCCGTCGACCAAGTCGACGATGGCGGATTTGACCACGACGCTCTCCCGTAGGGTCCACCGCCTACGCCGCCGGGCCGCGGCTTCCTTCCCGACCGGCGGCGGGCAGGATCCCGACCGGCGAGACGGAAGGGTGGCGGCCGGCCGCGGCCGCCCGCGGCGGGAGTGCGACATGAGACCAGGCTGGGCCGGCCCGCTGGCGATCCTGATGGCCCTCACCGGCGCCGCCGCCGAGCGGCGGTTGAGTTCGGAGAGCGAGGCCGCGGTCTACGGGCAGTACGTGTTCCGCGGCGCGCGGCGCGGGCCGGTGGGGCTGATCCGCCAGTCGTCGTTCGCCTACCGCTGCTCACCACGCTGGACCGTCGGCACCAGCACCTGGGGGTATCTCCAGCTCCACAACGGCTCCGGCGTGGGCGAGGCGCGCTACGGCGGCTGGCTGCGCTGGCAGCCGAGCCGGCTGCTGACCGTGGGCGGGGGCGGCCTGTACTACGACCGCAACGACAAGGTGGGCAACCGGCTCTTTCAGGGTCCGCCCACCGCGGAGGTCTACGGTTGGGTGGGGCTCGACCTGCCCCTGGCGCCACGACTTTCGGCGTACTATGACCTGGACGCCAACGTCGGCAGCTACCTGATGGTTGACGTGCGGCACCGTTTCAAGCAGAGTGCCAACGGCTGGTCGCTGACGCTGAGCGGTTCGCTGGGCTACGATCTGGGTCGCACCCAGGGCTTCAACGACGCGCACCTGCGCGGTGAGTTGTGGTATGCGCTGGGTGACGGGCTGGACATCGGCCCGGCGCTGGACTGGTGGCTGCCGGCCAAGGCGGTGGACGCGCTGAGTGGCGCCGGGAGGTTCGTGGCTTCGGCCGGGATGCGCTACCACCGGGCGTTCTGAGGGCTGCTCGTGGCGGACAGACCGGTTGGGCGTTCACATAACGTCGGATCGTTGTAGAATACCGCTTGGCTGGACGGGCCGTCGGGCCCTGGCGCTGCACCGTCGAGGCGAAGCCCCACCAGGCGGCATGGTGGCCTGGTCGAGGTGGTTCGTGGGAGAGAGCAGATGCCGATCGTCGCGATGACCGGCGCGGGTGGTGCCGGGCGCTCCGCCGCCGCCGAGGCGCTGGAGTTGCTCGGGTTCGAGCGGGTCAGCTTCGGCAACCGGCTGCGCCACATGATCGCGATGTCTGCCGGGCTGCCCGAAACGGTCATGGTCGACAAGGCCGACGAACCGTTCGACCGGCCCTTCACCTTCCAAGCGTTCCACATCGACGGGATGTGCCGCATCGCCTCGGCCTGGACGGTGGTCCCCGACGAGGCGCCCAAGCGGCTGCGCGAGAAGGCGGCCCGGCGGCAGTTGCACTCGCCGCGCGAGGTGATGGACTTCGTCCGCCACGACCTGTTCGAGGCGTGCGTGACGCCGGAGTTCTGGGTCGAGCTGTTCAAGGGTCACTACCGGCCCGACCGTGACTCCAACCTGGTCGTCGACGACCTCGTGTCGATGCCGGAGCGGGTCTACGTGCGCTCGATGGGCGGGCTGGTGGTGGGCATCGACCAGCCCGAGGGCGAGGCGCTCGAGGATTGCGACCTGGTGGTGGCCAACGACGGCACCGTGGCGCAGCTTCAGGACAAGGTGGTCTCGGCCGTCTTCGGCCAGCTCCGCGGCGTGCCGATGCAGGCCGGAGTGGTGTTGGCGGGCGGCTCCGGCAACGGCGACGTGGCCGAGCTGCAGCAGCAGATCGTTGAGCTCAACGCTCGGCTCGAGAAGGACGCCGAGAAGCACGAGGCCGCGCTCCACGAGCTGCAGGCCGAGCGCGAGGCGCTCAAGGTGGCGGTCCGCGACAAGGACCAGGAGTTGGCCGAGCAACGCGCCAACTCGGGGCGCGCGGCCAAGGCGGCCAAGAAGGAAGCCACCGCCGCCGCCGCGGCCACCGCCGCCGAGCGCACCCGGGAGACCGACGCCGCCGCCTTGGCCGCCCGCCTGGCGCTGGCGCTGGGGCTCGAGGCCGGGCTGGGCAAGGACCCCGAAGGGCACGCGCTGATCTGCATCGATCTCCCGGCCGGGCGCGTCAGTTGGCCGGTCGACGACGGGCTCTACCCGCTCCTGCCGCGCTACGACAAGGCGCCGTCGCAACTGGCGCCCGCAGACCACCGCGCCGCGCTCTTGGATCCACAGGTCAAGATGGCGGTCTCCACCGAGCAGGCCCTGGCTCGCGAGGGCAGCGATCTGGCGCCCCTGGCCGGGGTGCTGACGGACCTGGTGCTGCTGGCCGAAGGCTGCAAGGTCCATCGCGCCTACCGCGCCAAGCAGGCGCCCAAGGGCGAGTGTCCGACCTGCTGGTCGATGTGGGAGGCCACCGAGCGGCTGCGCAGCATGGGCGCCATCTACGGCGCGGTCAAGTCGCCGGAACCAACACCTTGAGCGGCTCGACCACCGTGCCCATGCGGACGTAGTTCCGCAGCCGTTCACTGAGCGATTCGGACACCTCCTGACCGCGCGAGACCAGCAGCACGCCGGTCGTGGTGACCAGGTCGTCGGCCAGAATCATGCCGGGGCGGATCTGCTCGACGAAGACCTCCAGCTCCTTCAAGCGAAGCGTCTCGCCGACCGCCTCGGGGAGGATCTCCAACAGCTCGGGATCGTACCAGCCCTCGCGTTCGCGCAGCTCGCGCAGCGCCGGCCGGCTGGCCCGGCCGGCGGCCAGCAAATCGTCCAGGTCGAGCGCCAGCTTGAGCACCCGCGCGCCGATCGGCAGCTCCTCGCCGGCCGGCCCGTCGGGATCGTCCTCGCCGTCGTAGCGCCGGTTCTGGAGCAGCACCAGCTCGGCCACGGCGTCCAGGCGCGGGATGTTGATCAACAGGTCGTGCGCCACCTTGGGGTGGCCCGCCAACATCTTCCTCTCCTCGCGGGTCAGAGCCATCCCGCGAGAGGACTTCTCCAGCGTCTCGGGCGGGACGGTGACGCACCCGACCTGGGACAGGCTGGCCGCCAGGTCGATCTGCCAGAGCTCCTTCAGACCGGCGGCCGTGGCCAGTTGGCGGGCCACCCGGCGCACCCGAGTGGCGCGGCCGAAAGCCTTCGGATTGACCAGCCCCAGCACGTCGGTGAGCAGTTTGATGGCGCCGCTGAGGGTGTTTTCCAGCAGCTCGCGCTCGGCCGTCACCAGCCGGTACTGCGCCACGCCGGCTTCGACCGCCTGCTGCAAGGTCTCCAGCGGGCACGGCTTGTTCAGGTAACGGAAGATCTCGCCCTCGTTGACGGCCTTGGTGGCGGTCCCCAGGTCGCTGTCGCCGGTGAGCATGATCCGGACCGTCTCGGGCGTCCGCTTGCGAACTCGGCGCAGCAGCTCGACCCCGTCCATGGCCGGCATGCGCATGTCGGCCACGATCACCGCGTAGGGGTTCCTGCGGTCGATCTTCTCGAGCGCCTCGACGCCGCCGCCGGCGGTCTCCAGGGCGAATGACTTGGACAACCCGCGGCGGATGGCCGCCAGGACGTTGGCGTCGTCGTCGACGAACAGCACCCGTTCACCCATCGGTCTGCCCCGCTTCACCGCCCGCGCACGCCGCAAGCCAGTCCGGCAGCCGCTCGGCCAGGCCAAGCCTGGTGAGGTACTCCAGGTCCACCGGCGGCTCGCCGGCGCCGGCCAGCTCGACCGCGTTGGCGACGTGGACCGCGGTCAGGGGCTCGAACCCCCGGCCGAGGCAGCGTCCCGGCTGATGGTGGAAGGCCACCGCCTCGACAATGGGATCGGCCAGCCCCCAGAGTCCCAGCAGATAGGCGCCGACCTCGGCGTGCGACGCGCCGAAGACCTCCCTTTCGGCCTCCAGCGGGGTGCACCCCTCCTCGTCGCACAGCCGCATGGCCTCCTCGTAAACGTCGGGCAGGTTGGCCGCCAGGAGGAGCTTGCCCACATCGTGCAGCAGCCCGGCCATGAAGGCGTTGTCGACCACCCGCTGCGGGGCGCTTTCGAGCTGGGCGAGGCGCCGGGCGTAGGCGCCCACGGTGATGCAGTGGTGCTCCAGCGCCTGGAGCGAGAATCGCTTGAGGACCGAGCGCGGGAACTGTTTGAAGACCTGTCCGTGCAGCACCAGGGCGCGGATGGTGTCCAGGCCCAGCAGCGCCACCGCCTGCTGCGGCGAGGCCACGTGGCGGCGGATGCCGAAGAAGGCGGAGTTGACCAGTTGCAGCACCTTGGCGCTCATGCCCAGGTCGCCGGCGATCAGCCGCCCGACCTCGGCGACCGAGGTGTCGGGGTGCCGCACCGCCTCGACGATGCGCAGGTAGAGCGTCGGCAGGCTGGGCAGGCTGTCGATCTCGGCCGCCACTTCGGTCAACAACTGGTCGGCCAGCAGCTCGCGCAGCGCACAGGCGCGCTGCACCGTGTCGCGCAGCGTCTCGGCGTCGCAGGGCTTGGCCAGGAACTGGTGGGTCGGACCGACCGAGCGCAGGATGGTCTCGGTGTCCGACTGTCCGGAGAGGACGATGCGCACCGCCGACGGCCACCGCTCCATGACCTGGGTGAGCACCTCGGCGCCGTCCATGCCGGGCATGCGCATGTCGGTCACGACCACATCGAACGGCTGCTCGGCCATCATCGTCAGCGCGGTCGGGCCATCGGGCGCGAAGGCCATGTCCCACTCGCTGCGCAGAGGACGCAGCATTCGGCGCAACCCGTCCAGCACGTTCGGTTCGTCGTCGACGAACAGGACTCGCTTCATCCGTCAGCCCTTAGCCAATCATCACCTGGTCGCCGGCCGGCTCGCCCGCCGCCAGTGGCAGGCGGAGGATGAAGGTCGTGCCCTGACCAGGCTCGGTCGTTACGTCGATGCTGCCGTGGTGTTGCTCCACCACCACGTGGTGCGCGATGGCCAGGCCCTGGCCGGTGCCCTTCCCGACCTCCTTGGTGGTGAAGAACGGATCGAAGATGCGGGGCAGGACCTCGGCTGGGATGCCGGTCCCGGTGTCGGCGATCCGGATCTCCGCCCAGTCGCCGTCGCGCCGGGTGGTGATCGTGATCCGGCCCTTGGCGTCGGCCCCGTCGCCGACGACCCCGGCGATGGCGTGGGCGGCGTTGATCACGATGTTGAGGAAGACTTGGTTGAGTTGGCCGGGCTGGCACGGCACCAGCGGCAGCCGCGGATCGAAGTCGGTGCCCGCCTCGGCCACGTACTTCCACTCGTTGCGGGCGACGGTCAGGGTGCTGTCCAGGGCGCGGTTGAGGTCCGTCGGGACCTGCTCGTCGCCGCCGGGGTGGGAGAACTCCTTCATCGCCAGCACGATCCGCGCCACCCGCTCGACCCCCTCGATCGACTGCCGAATAGCCACGGGGATCTCCTCGCGCAGGAACTCGACGTCGGCTATGACGGCCGCCTGGCGCACCCGGGCGACGGCCTCGCCCAGGCCAGCCGCCTCGGCCGCCGCCAGCAGCTCTTCATGGGCGTTGAGCAGCTCCTGCAGGTCGGCGAACGACTGCTGCAGGAAGTGGATGTTGTCGCCGACGTACTGCGTCGGGGTGTTGATCTCGTGGGCGATCCCGGCGGCCAGGCGACCGATCGACTGGAGCTTCTCCGACTGGGCCAGGCTGCGCTCCAACGCCTGCCGCTCGGTGAGGTCCCGGGCGGTGATCAGCACCAGGCGGGAGTCCGCCTCGCCAGCGGCGGAGACCGACAGCTCGGCCTGGAACTTCCGGCCATCGGCCCGCAGCGCGGTCAACTCGAAGGTCTGGCCTTCGCCGGCCGCGGTCCCCTCGGCGGTGAGGAAGCCGGCGATCCGCTCTCGATAGGCGTCGGCCTGGTCAGGCGGGAGGAGCTGAGCGAGGCCGCGGCCCAGCGTGTCCGCCTCCGGCCGGCCGAACATCCGCGCGGCCGCCGGGTTGAACAAGGCGATCCCGCCCTCGGGACCGAGGGCGATCATCGCGTCCTGACTCGACCAGATCAGCGCCCGCAGACGCTGCTCGCTGTCGCGCAGCGCCTCCTCGGCGGCGACTCGGCGGCGCTCACTATCGACCACCCGCCGCTCGCGCTCGACCTGGCGAACGGCTCGGTCCAAGCTGTCCTGCAAGGCTGCCGTGGCAGGCGGCTTGACGACGAAATCCAAGGCGCCTTCTCGCATGGTGCTGACGATCCGGTCGGTCTGCGTCGAAGCGGTGACCATGACCACCGGGGCGTCTGGCAGATGGCGATGGATGCCGTGCAGCACCTCGAGCCCAGACACGGTCGGGAGCTCGTAGTCCACCAGCGCCAAGTCGAACTCGCCGCGCTCGGCCATCGCCACCGCCGGCGGTCCGTCGTCGGCCTCGACCACCTCGAACCCGAGCCGGCGACAGGTTACCGCGATCACCTTCCGGGCGACGGCGTCGTCATCGACCACCAGCACCCGCAGACCGGCCCCGGGTCCATCTTCGACATTCGTCCGGCCGACTTCGGTGGAGGCGAGCTCCATGGTTGCCACCCTTCGGTTGGTTGTCCCTGCCGACCCAAGACTTCCATCGGCACGATGGCACGGGCCTCTTGCGCCGCTACTTCACCTTCGTGTCACCAAAGGCCTTCCGCCGCGGACCCCCGTCGCCCGCGGCCTAACCGAAGATTCTCAGAGAGAATCTTCGCGCACCTCTTGACAACGGATCCGGGGGGGGTACACAGACTATGTAACGTACCATCGGGAGGACGGGACGCGACGGGCGGGGAGTAGTACCGATGCGGTTCCGCATGCTGTGTGTGGCTCTCGGGGCGGTGCTGGCGTCGGCGGGGATGGGGCAGGAGGCCGAGGAAAAGGCCTACCAGACCGCTTGGGCCTCGCTCCAGAAGCTGCTCAAGGACGGCAAGTTCGAGGCCGTGCAGAAGGGCGTCGAGGCGTACCTGAAGCAGTGGCCCAACGACAGCTACCACCAACGCCGGATCGTCGGCGTCATGGGCTCGGTGCTGGGCAACCAGGCGTTCTGGGGCACCGCCAAGTACCGGCCCCTGGCCCAAGGCATCATCGCCAAGTTCGCCGACTGCCCCAACTGCTACACCTTCGCCGCTGCGCAGTTGGCGCACAGTTACCTGTTCTGGCCGGACAAGGACCAGAACGACAACGCCAAGGCCGAGGAGATCACCCGCACGGCGCTGGAAGTGCTCGGCGACAAGCTGTCACCGCCGCTGGTCTACACCCAGCTTCTGCTGACCC
>JAANMW010000164.1_pt1 | contig 72896 bp, 60 predicted proteins | sample 7279671 | NCBI WGS metagenome assembly JAANMW01 (sample SAMN14094541, study PRJNA606508) | bioreactor metagenome | isolation source: A lab-scale SPAN reactor treating ammonium-rich wastewater day 247 | place: Ireland: Galway | collected 2017-09-19 | reverse complement strand
GCGATTGCCATCCTCGGGAAGCTCGCAGTAGTCTTCGTAAGTCCAGATCTTATCAGCGACGACAGGAGCGGTCGACAAGTCTTCTGCCTCAAGCGACATAATCTCTCCATTCTTCAGGTTTGAAGCCTTCCCTGGCAGCTCAGTTGCGGCTCGGCTCCACCCCGAACACAGCTGACAGCACTCGATTCTCGGCCGATTGCAGCAGGGGCGGACTCACGCTCTTGGCGCTGCGCGCGTAGCCGCGCACCTTCCCCACCTCCAAATAGCCCACTTCCACCGAGCTGACCGGCACCGGCAGGCTTTGCGCGATGCGCTCCTTGAGGTGCGCGCGCACGGCCGCTCTCAGGTTCTCGAGCGCCTCGTCGGGACAGTCGCCAAATCCCCAGCAGCTGGGGATGTCGGGGCAGTTGGCGGCGAACTCGCCCCCGCTCTCGGTGATGATGACGGCAAACTCTGGCATGTCACTCGTTCCTCCACTTCGGTCTCCCTTCAGCTTAAGAGCCGCATGTAAACGGCTCGTAAGGAGAGTGTTGCGGCTTCGTTGCCGCGATCTGGACAAAAGATGAACGAGCCCGTGAAGGATTTTCTTCAAGCCCGGCCGAAGCTCAACCGCGCCGCATCAAGCCCGAACAACAGTTTGTCGCCGCGCCCTGAAGCTTATACGACTGGAGTTCGCACCATGCTCTCACCCGAGCGGCTGGTCCTGGGAGAGGCTGAATCTGGCCAGGTGGAAAACCTGGCCAAAAGCCTCGCTATCTCCGAGGTGCTGGCCACCTTGCTGGTGCAGCGCGGTCAACAAGAGCCCGAGCAGGCTCGCCGCTTTCTCGAGGCTGATGAGTCGCTCTTTCACGACCCTTTCCTGATGCGCGACATGGAGCCGGCCGTGGAGCTTTTGCTGGCCGCCCGCCAGGCCGGCCACCCGGTGCTGGTGCACGGCGACTACGATGTGGACGGGGTGTGCGCCACCACGCTTTTGACCGAGGGGCTGACCGATCTGGGCTTCACCGTCCAACCCCACGTGCCCGACCGCACCACCGAGGGCTACGGCGTCTCGGTGGCAGCCGTGGAGCGGGCCGCCGCCGCGGGAGCCAAGCTGCTCCTCTCGGCCGACTGCGGCTCGAGCAGCCACCGGGCCATCGAGCGGGCCCACGAGCTGGGCATGCAGGTCATCATCAGCGACCACCACCGCCTGCCCGAGGTGCTGCCCCGGCCAGAAGCCTTCCTCAACCCCCAGCTGCCCGACTGCGGTTACCCCTTCAAGGGCCTGTGCGGTACCGGGGTGGCCTACAAGATTCTCCAGGCGCTGCACCGGCGCTCGGGCTGGCCCGAGCCGATCAGTTTCCTGGACCTGGTGGCCGTGGCCACCATCGCCGACGTGGTGCCCCTGCTCGACGAGAACCGCGCCCTGACGCGCGTGGGACTGGCCCGCCTGGGCCAGTGGGACCGGCCTGGCTTTCGGGCTCTGGCCGAGGTGGCCGGGGTGGCCGAGCAAGAGCAGGTGGGCTCATGGACGGTGGCCTTCTCGCTGGCCCCTCGCATCAACGCTGCCGGGCGGCTGGAGAACGCCACCCTGGCCCTCGAGCTCATGCTCTCGCGCGATGCGAAGTTCTGCCGCGAGCGGGCCCGCCTGCTCGACGAGCTGAACAAGAAGCGCCAGGACGTCGAGCGCGAGATCCGCGAGAGCATCGAGGCGCACCTGGCCGAGCATCCCGAGAAGCTCGAAAAGTCCGTGATCGTGGAAGCCGGAGAGGGCTGGAACCCTGGCGTGGTAGGCATCACCGCCGCCCGACTGGTGGAAGCGCACGCCCGACCGGCCTTCGTGCTGAGCATCCTTGGTGATACCGCCAAAGGGTCGGCCCGCTCGCCTGAGACGGTGGACCTCTTCGCGGCCATGACGGCCTGCGCCGACCTGTTCGAGAAGTTCGGGGGACACGCCCGGGCGGGCGGCTTCACCCTGCCGGCCGACCGCGTGGACGAGCTGCGCGAGCGACTCGACGTGGCCGTGCGCGAGTTGCGCCAGGACGTGGTGGTGCCGGTGCGGGTCGATCTCGAGCTACCCCTGGCCAGCGCCAACTTGAGCCTGGCCCGCGAGTTGACCAAACTCGAGCCCATCGGCGAAGCCAACCCGCGCCCCCTCTTCCTGAGCCACCGGGTGCGGCTCGACGAGCTGCAGGCCATCGGCAAGAGCAAGGACCACCTGCGCTGGCACGCCTGCCAGGGCGACGTGCGGGTCAAGGCCATCGGTTTTCGCCAGGCCGAGCTGCTGAGCGAGCTGAAGCCCGGCGCGCTGGCCTACGACCTGCTCTACCACCTGGAAGAGGACAACTGGCAGGGGGGGGCCCGCCCCAGCCTGGTGGTGGAGTCCATCCTCTCGCCCGACCCGCGCGTGGTGGCGGTGCTGGAGCGACGCTGGCAGCCGAGCGCCCCCGACCAGACCCCCGAGATCTTCGACCTGCGCAGCGTTCTGGACCGCAAGACCTACATCGCACGACTGCTGGAGGCGGGAGGGGAAGGAGTGCTCTTGCTGGTGGCGGGCGAGGAGCAGGTCGAGGCCACCCGCAAGTTCCTCTCGCATGATCTGGTCTTCACCCAGCACTGCTTGCCCGAGTCGGCCCTGGCCCGGGACGTGGTGCTGCTCGGTCCGCCCGCCGATGGAGGATTGTTCGCTCACCCGGTGCTGCTGCAAGCCGAGCGCCTGCACATTCTCTTCGGCGAGAAAGAGCTCGAGCGCGAAGCGCGCCGGCACGATGCTCTCTGGCTCGACCGGGTGCGCATGGAGGCGATCTACCGGGCCCTGGTGCAGGTGCTTCGCCCCCAGCCCCTGCCCGAAGCTCGTCTGCCCGAGCTGACCCGCTTTCTTCCCCCTCAGGCCCGCCGGCCCGAGACGGTCCAGGTGGCCCTGGAGGTGCTGGAGGAGCTGGGGGTGGTGTTCTGGGAGGCAGATCCCTCTCAAGGGCGAACTTTGCGGCTGGGCAGCGGCTCGGGGCAAAAGCTCGAAGATTCGAGCCGCTACCGAGAGCTCAGCCGTCGGGGACAGGAATTCCAGCGTTTGCGCCGGGTCTTTGCCGGAGGCCGGCTGAGCCGCACGCGACTGTTCCAAGTCAGCTGAACTGGGGGCTCGAGTGTACGACCCGTACACCCAGAATGCGTTCCGAGTGCTGGGCCTGGCGGCCGAGACCGAGTCTGCCTTGCTGCCGAGCTCCATGGATCCACGCCACCTCCCGCCCCTCTGGAAGATCAGCTGGCTGGCCGAGCCTGATCGTTCGGGCACCGCCGTCGCGCAAGCCATGCAAACCCTGCAAGACAGCCAGGAGCTGCTGCAGCATTATCGCACCTGGTTTCGCAAGCAGACCCTGGCCGATCAGCGAGCTTTCAAGGCCATCGAGGACGGTTACTGGGAGGGTGGGGCCGAGCTCTGGAAGACCGCAGCCGAGGAGGGGGATGAGGGCGCCCTTCAAAATCTGACCGTGCTCTATCACAGCCGGGCCCTCTCCACCAGCCAGGGCACCACCCCGGTGTGGGCCTACTGGACCCGGGCCCTGGAGTCTTGCAACCGCCTGGTGCTGCGCACCCTGGACGACCCGATCTGCGCCGACCTGCGCGAGCGCATCGTGGAGGACCTGGTCACCCTGGCTCACCAGCAGGCGTCCCGCAACTCGCCCGAAGACGTGCGCCTGGTGCTGGACATCTTTCGGAGGGCCGGCCTGCCCCAGAAACGCCGCGACGAGTTGGAGGAGGACCTCCTCTCGCTGGAGCTGACCCGTCTGCAGCATACCTGCCACAAACTGCGCGAGGGCTTCCCCAACGCGTTCCGGGCCGGTGATCTGGCCGAACGAAATCTGGAGTCCATCAACCGGACCCTGGAGAACGAGATTTACCCGATGCTGGAATGGCTCTCCAAGGCGCAACCGGGGGGCAACCTCGAGCAGCAGGGGCGCAAGGAGGTTGCCCTGCTGCTGCGCAGCCTGTCGCGGGCCGTGCGCGGCAAGATCGACACTGGCGACATGGGCTTCATGGCCCGGGCCGTCGAGATCGCTCCCGAGGGCTTTCACTCCCAGCTGCTCGAAGGGGCGGACGCGGAGTACGAGGCACCCGCGCCCAGCCGACCCCCTCCGGCCGAGTATCTCGAGGACACCTATGTGGCGGAAAGGTCCGAGGATCCCCCCACGCCCCGGCCCCGGTCGGTCAACCCGCTGCTGGTGGTCCTGGTCGTGCTGGTCCTGACCGTGTTGGGAGGAGTGGGGCTGCTCGCCCATCGGCACCGAGAGCAGGTGGCCGAGCAGCGACGTGGGCTGGTCCTCAAGCTCGACGAGACCACCGACCAGGCGGCGCGGCTGGCCTCCGAGCTGGCCTCCGTCGACAAGGAGCTGGACAGCCTGAAGAAAAAGATAGCCTCTATCAAGAAGCCCGCCGAGCGCAAGAGGCAGCAAGAACGACTGGAGAAACTCGAGGTTCGTCACTCCGAGCTGGCACGAGAGCATCGGCAAGCCCTCGGACAGGTGGAATCCCTGAAGGAGGAATTGCGACGCACCAAGTAGGATCTCTCTGATCGGACTGCTTTGTCGGCTGTGCTATAATGGCCCCGGCCAGGATTACGATGATTGAAAAAGATGCCGCGCCTGCTCTGGGGGGAGAAAACGGGGCCCTGGCAGCCCCCGTGAGCGTGGCATTGTCTGAAGCCGACCAGCTGCTCCAGAAGCTTTTGAGCGAGCTGCGGCCCTCCATGCCCCCGATGCACCTCGAGCTGGTGGTGCGCGCCTACCACCTGGCCGAGGAGTTGCACCGCAACCAGAAGCGGGCCTCCGGCGAGCCCTATATCTTGCATCCCATCGAGGTGGCCCGGCTGCTGGCCGGCTACCGGATGGATGCCCCCACCATCGCCGCCGCCCTGTTGCACGACACGGTCGAGGACACGGGCCTGGAGCTGGCCGCCCTCTCGGAGCGATTCGGCGACGAGGTGATGATGCTGGTGGACGGGGTCACCAAGCTGACCGCCATCAGCTCGCGCCAGGGCCGAGAAGCGCCCACTCCCCGCTCCAAGCAGGTTCAGAAGGCTGAGAACCTGCGCAAGATCTTCCTGGCGATGGCCCGCGACCTGCGGGTCATTTTGATCAAGCTGGCCGACCGGCTGCACAATCTGCGCACTCTGGGCTCGCTGCGGCCCGAGAAGCAGCGCTCCATCGCCCAGGAAACGCTGGAGATCTTTGCCCCCATCGCCTCGCGCCTGGGCGTCTGGGCCGTCAAAAGCGAGCTGGAGGACCTCTGCTTCCGCTATCTGTGGCCCGCCGAGTTCGAAGAGCTGCGGGCCGAGGTGGACGAGGTGCGCCACGAGCGCGAGGAAGCCATCAGGCAGACCATCGAGGCCATCCGGGAGAAGCTCGACAAGCTGGGCGTCAAGGGAACGGTGGAGTGGCGCCCCAAGCACCTCTACAGCATCTACACCAAGATGCAGCGCACCGGCCACGAGTTGAGCGAGATCTATGACCTGGTGGCCCTGCGCATCATCGTGGACTCGGTGGAAGATTGCTACGGCGTGCTGGGCGTGGTGCACTCGCTCTGGATTCCGGTCAAGGACCGCATCAAGGACTACATCGCGGTACCCAAGTCCAACAACTATCGCTCGCTGCACACAACCATCTACGGGCCCGGCAACCACCCCGTGGAGATCCAGATCCGCACCCAGGAGATGCACCGAGTCAACGACTTCGGTATCGCCGCCCACTGGGCTTACAAGGAAGGCGGGCAGGGCGCCAAGGACATGGTGCTCTTCCGCGAGATCTACCCCTGGATCCGGGCCATTCTCGACTGGCAGGCCAACTCGCGCGACGCCAAGGAGTACATCGAGAACCTGAAGCTCGACCTCTTGAGCAACGAGGTCTTCGTGTTCACGCCGCGAGGCGACGTCATCGACCTGCCGGCCGGGTCCACCCCCATCGACTTCGCCTACCGCATCCATACCGAGGTGGGTCACGCCTGCGTGGGCGCGCGCGCCAACGGTCGCATGGTGTCGCTCGACTATCGGCTGCAGAACGCCGACATCCTGGAGATCCTCACCTCAAAGACCGGCACCCCGTCGCTGGACTGGTTGCGCATCTGCAAGAGCAACCAGGCCCGCAACAAGATTCGGGCCTGGTTCAAGAAGGAGCGGCGCGAGGAGAACGTGCTGCGAGGCCGCGACATGCTGCGCCGCGAGCTGTCGCGCAACCGCCTCGACCACGTGCTGGGCGACACCGCCTTGATGCAGCGGGTGGCCGAACGGCTCAACTTCGTCCACCACGAGGACCTGGTGGCCTCGCTCGGTTACGGCGAGACCACGCTGCCACAGATCCTGGGCCGATTGCGCGACGAGCTGCCCAAGGAGATCTCCAACGAGATCCTGCCCACCTCGCCACGCCGCCCCTCGCGCCGCAAGCGCCAGGGCCAGGCCATCCGGGTGCGCGGCATCGATAACATCCTGGTCAAATTCAGCCGCTGCTGCGCCCCGGTCCCGGGCGATCAGGTGGTGGGCTACATCACCCTGGGCAAGGGCGTCTCGGTGCACCGGCGCGATTGCCCCAACTTCAAAAGCCTGACCGAGAAATCGTCCGAGCGGATCATCGAGGTGGACTGGGATACCCCCTCCGACGAGCCCATCTACCAGGTCGAGGTGGAGGTGGACGCCTGGGACCGGGCCGGCTTGCTGTCGGACCTGATGGGGGTCATCAACGAGAACAAGGTGACGGCCCGCTCGTGCAAGGCCTGGGCCAAGAAGGACCGCGCCGTCATCAAGCTCTCGCTCGACATCCAGCACAAAAAGCAGCTCGAAGAGCTGCTGCGCAAGATGCGCAAGGTGAAAGACGTGCTCAGCGTCGAGCGGAGCACGCACTCCTCCAACTGCCGCGAATGAGAGTCGTGGTGCAGCGCGTCAGCTCGGCCGCCGTGGTGGTGGAGGGGGAGACGGTGGGAGCGATCGGGCCAGGCCTGTTGCTGCTGTGCGGCATCCATGGCACAGACGGACCAACGGAGCTCAAGTGGATGGCCGACAAGGTGGTCAACCTGCGCATCTTCGAGGATGACGACGGCAAGATGAACCTCTCCGTGCTCGACGTGGGGGGAGGCGTGCTGGCGGTCTCGCAGTTCACGCTTTACGGCGACTGCCGGCGCGGGCGCCGGCCCAGCTTCATCGAGGCCGCGCCGCCCGAGCAGGCCGACCGGCTCTACAAAGACTTCGTGAGCCTGCTCAAGGAGCGCGTGGAGCACGTCGAGCAGGGCACCTTCCAGGCCCACATGGACGTCTCGCTGATCAACGACGGCCCGGTCACCCTCATCCTGGACTCAGTCGTGCGCTAAACTTCGTCGCATGGACCGTGCCACGTAACGTGCGGTGAGAAACTTGTTTCGAACCGCTCCCAAAGTGTTGTGGCACGGGCGATGCGACGAAGTTCAACCTGTTGAGAATTCATCGCACAGTCTATGCGAGGGAGGATAAGAGGCGCTCCAAAAGCCGTTCCTTTCCGAGGATCAAATAGACCTCGGTCGAGCCGGGGGCACCCGGACCCAGAACCAGCCGGTCGAGCCGGGCGCTCTGCTCGGGGGTCAGCTCCGCCAGCGGGTCGCTCTCCCAATCGGCAGCCTCCATCAGGGCCGCCAGCTCTGCATCGGGGGGGCCGCCCGGGGAGGCGAAATAGAAGCGCGCCAGGCGAGGAAAGTCCAGCAGAGACTGACACCGGTCAGCCAGCAAGAGGGCCAGGGCCTCCAGATCGAGCACCGTCTGGTCATCCAGCTCCTCGGGCAAAAGTCCGCTCTCCCAGTAGGGCAGCGAGCGCTCCCACAGCTCGGCCGGGGTCAGCTCGGCCAGGAAGTTCAGGTGGCGCTCGCGCAGGGCTTCGGGGTCGAAGGTCACGGGCTCAGTCACCAGGGCGTCCGGGTCGAACTCGCGCAAGAGCTCCTGGCGGGTCAGGAAACGTTTGCCGCCAGGCGGACTCCAGGCGCTCTCGGCCAGGTAGCTCAGAACCCCTTCGGCCATGATCCCCTGGCGCGCCAGACTCTCCAGGTCGGGAACCTTTCCCAGCAGGGGGGACAGCTCCAGGCTTTCCGGGCCCGCCATCACCGGACGGCCCCGGTCGAAGACCCGCAAACGAACGCCCAGCTCGCTATGCAGCCGGGCCCAGAGCTCCTCGGCGGGACGGTCCAGACCCAGGCTGACCTCCCAGTCCAGGCCCAGCCAGGCCAGTTGCTTGAGGGCCTCGGGATGACCCTCCATCCGAAGCCCGCCTTTGCGATGGCGGGCCACCAGCCAGCTAATGACCGCCTCACGGGCGGTCACCAGGTCGACCTTCGGGCCCTGCGGGGCAACGTAGAGATGCTCAGGGATAGGCCATCACCTCCAGGTCCTCCCCCAGCACTTCCACCTCGGGAAACGAGGCGATCAGCTTGCCGGCAGCCTCCAACTGGCCCCGAGCCACCCCCGCGTCCGCCCCCACGCAGGCCACCCCCAGCACGGCCCGCTGCCACAGGTCCTGGGCATCCACCTCGGCGGCCGAGAGCTGCAGGTTGCGCAATCGATCGCGCAGCCTGCGCACCACAGCTCTCTTCTCCTTGAGCGATTGTGGCCCGGACAGGAGGTGGAGGTCGTAGCGACAGATACCGACGTACACTGCTCAAGCTTTGCCTTCAGCCAGCCAGCACCTGCAGCACTTCCTCCAGAGCCGCCAGATTCTCAAGGCACGCATCCGGCAGATGCTCTTCGAGCTGGGCCCGGGTATAGCGGCCGGTGGCCACCGCCAGCACCCGGGCCGACAGAGCGCGGGCCGCCTGCACGTCGCGGTCGGTGTCGCCCACCAGCCAGACCCGCTCCAGGGGATACTCGACCCCGTAGTGGGCTCGGGCCCGCTCCAGGGCAAAACGGCCCAGGTTCTCGCGCTGGTGGCAGTCCGAGCCAAAGCCTCCGATCGGGAAGTATTGGCTCAGGCCCACCCGCTCGAGCTTGAGGCGAGCGGTGCTCTCCAGGTTGCCGGTCAGAAGGCCCAGGTGGAACTCGCGCTGGCCGGCAAGGTGCTCGAGCAACTCCACCACGCCCGGCATGATGCTCACCCTGGCTTCGGGGGCGGCCAGCTCCTCGGCCAGGTAGGCTGGATAGCGCGCGAACAGCTGTCGTTCCGTTTCGGGCCAGCTCTCCGGGGCCAGCCCCCCCAGCTCGAAGGCCTCCCGCACGATGGCGGGGTCGGTCTTGCCATCCGGCAGCACGCCCAGCAAGGAGAGATCGATGCCGCTCACCTCCCCCATGGCCCGGCCCAGAGCTCGCATGCCCACGCCCGAGCTGGCCATCAGGATGCCGTCGATGTCGAACAGGATCAGCCGCACAGGGCCCGGGCCACGCCACCCAGCTCCAGCACGGGGATCCCCTCGCGCCGCGCGTGCTCGCGCTCCTCGGGGGTGTTATAGCCCCAGGCCGCCAGGGCCACCCGGGCCCCGGTCTCCTGCACCGGACGGAGGTTGTCGAGCAGGTCATCAAGCAAGAGGATGGCCGACGGCTCGACCCCCCAATCGGCTGCCAGATGGCGGATTTGCTTGCGTTTGTCGGTGGAGAACTCGCGCCCCAGCACCACCAGGTCCAGGCCCAGCGGGGCGATCAACTGACGCACCGAATCGGCATCCTTGGTGGTGGCGATGGCGGGCACCCCGAAGCGGGCCTCGAGCTGCGGTAACTCCCGCAGAAAGCCTTCGTAGGGCCCCTGCAAGGCGGCCCAGCCGGCGGGATCGTGCTGGCGGGCCTGCTCGCGCTGGCGGTAGAAGGCCTGCTCGAACTGCGGGCCCTGCGGGAAGGGCAGAGCCTCCCAGTTGCTTCGGGGGTAGCCGCTCAGGTCGGCCTGCGGGTCCCGCGCGGCCAGCGAGAGCAGCTTGCCGAAGTCGGCCCCCACCCGCACCATCCAGCGTCCGCTACGAAAGGCTCTCTCGCACTCGGGCGGGTCCACCCCGACGAGCTCGCGCCAGGCCCGCCGGGCGGTGACGTAGCACTCGCCCACGCTGTCCCAGAAGACCCCGTCGAAGTCCAGCGCCAGGTGCATCTCAGGCCACCGGAAGCTGGATGCGGTCGGCGGCCGCGCGCAGGCGGCGCACGCAGGCCGGCTGGCCCAGCACCTCCATGGTCTCGAACAGGCCGGCCCCCGCCCCCACCCCGGAAATGGCCAGCCGGGTGGGGTGGATCAGCTCGGCCGGGTTCAGCTCGCGCTCCTCGGCCAGGGCCCGCAGGCAGGCCTCAGTGGATTCCACCGTCCAGGCGCTCAGAGCCTCGAGCCTCCGGGCGAAGGCAGTCATCAGCTCGGACGAGCTCTCCTTCCAGCGCTTCTTGAGCACCTTCTCGTCATATTGCTCGGGGTCTTGATAGAAGTAGCCCAGAGCCGGGACCTCGTGCATGAAGGTCACCCGCTCGCGCATCAGGTCGATGATCTGGCCCAGGTAGGCAGGCTCGGGAGGGCTCTCGAAGCAGGGCAGGGCCCGCTGCACCAGGGTCTCGGTGGGCAGCGTCTTGACGTAGTGGCGCTGGATGTAGTTCAGCTTGTCCAGGTCGAACACGCCCGAGGACTTGTTGACCCGCTCGATGGAGAAGGCTTCCACCAGCTCTGGCAGGGTGAAGAACTCGCGATCATCGCCCGGGCTCCAGCCGATCAGGGCCAGGAAGTTGACCAGAGCCTCCGGGAAGTAGCCCTTCTCGCGGTAAGCCTCCACGGCCACGTCGCCGTCTCGCTTGGAGAGCTTCTTCTTCTGGCGATTGAAGATGAGCGGCAGGTGGGCAAAGCGAGGGGGCTCCCAGCCGAAGTATTCATAGAGCAGCAGGTGCTTGGGGGTGGAGGTGAGCCACTCCTCGCCCCGGATGACGTGGCTGATCTCCATCAGGTGGTCGTCCACCACGGCCGCCAGGTGGTAGGTGGGGAAACCGTCCGACTTGACCAGCACCTGATCGTCCACCACGGCCGAGCTGAACTCGACCGGGCCGCGCACCAGGTCATCCACCACCAGGGTGCGCTCATCGGGGATCTTCATCCGGATCACGTGGGTTTCGCCCGCCTCGATGCGTCCTCGGGCCTGGTCGCGAGAAAGGGCCCGGCAGCGTCGGTCGTACATGCTCGACAGACCCTGGCGGGTTTGCTCCTCGCGCCGGGCGGCCAGCTCTGCCGGGGTGCAAAAGCAGGGGTAGGCGTGGCCCTTCTCGACCAGCTCGGCGGCGTGGTTGCGGTAGGTCTCCAGCCGCTCACTCTGGATGTACGGGCCGTGAGGCCCCCCCTTGCCGGCCCCTTCGTCGGGCGACACGCCCGCCCAGCTCAGGGCGTCCAGAATGTTCTCGGTGGCGTCGGCCACCAGCCGATTCTGGTCGGTGTCCTCGATGCGCAGCAGAAAGGTGCCTTTCGTCTTGCGGGCCAGGAGGTAGTTGTAGAGGGCGGTGCGCAGGCCGCCGACATGGAGATAGCCGGTGGGGCTGGGGGCGAAGCGAACTCTGGTCATAGCCGGGCGCTCTTTGGCTAGACCGGCACCTTCACCTGCTCGAGCAAGCTGCGCAGCACCTCATCCACCTGGCGCCCGCCGGCGCCGTCGCGCCCCAGCATGCGATGGCCCAGCGTAGGCAGAACCAGCTCCTGCACGTCGTCGGCCAGAACGAAGTCGCGCCCTTCCAGCACCGCCATTGCCTGGGCCGCCCGATACAGGGCCAGCGAGCCGCGCGGGCTGGCCCCCAGAAAGAGCCGCTCTTGCTCGCGCGTGCGCTGCACCAGGCGCACGATGTACTCGCGCAGACTGTCGTCGACGTGTACCTGGCGTGCGCGGGCCTGCAGAGAGGTCAGCTCCTCGGCCGTGACCACCTGGGGCAGGTCCTCGATGGGATGAGCGGTCTTCTGCTTGAGGATCATGTCGTTTTCGGCCTCGAAGCTGGGATAGCCGAGCTTGAGGCGGAGCAGGAAGCGATCGAGCTGGGCCTCGGGAAGGGGGAAGGTGCCCTCGTACTCGATGGGGTTCTGGGTGGCCAGCACCAGGAAGGGGCGCGGCAAGGGACGCAGCCGGCCCTCCACGGTCACCTGGCGCTCTTCCATGGCTTCGAGCAGGGCCGACTGGGTCTTGGGGGTAGCCCGGTTGATCTCGTCAGCAAGCAGGATCTGGTGGTGCAGAGGTCCGGGTCGGAACTCGAAGTCCTGGGTCTTCTGGTTGTAGATGGTGACGCCGATGAGATCGGAGGGCAGCAGATCGGGGGTGCACTGCACCCGGGCAAACGAGCAGCCCAGCGAGCGGGCCACGGCCCGGCTCATCATCGTCTTGCCGACACCGGGCACGTCCTCGACCAGAATGTGGCCTTCGCAGAGCAGAGCCACCAGCACAAGACGAACCTCGCGAGTCTTGCCCAGGATGACCCGTTCGATGTTCTCGGTGAGCCGGCGCCCGATGACCTGGGCGTCGGTCAAGTTTCGGCGGAGTCGGCCGCCTCGTCGTCGGCCTGGCTGTCACCGATCCGACGGGGGGCCCGATTGCCCGGCTCGGCCGGCACGTACTCTTCCACCAGGGCGGCGCTGTCGGGGAAGCCGTGCAGGTCGATGTTGACCACCCGCCCGTCGTAGGCCACCACCGGACGGCCCTCGCGGGTCAGAGGGGTGTGGCCCACCACCAGCCCGGTCACGCCGATGCCTCGCAGCATCTCATCGAGCTCCTCATCGGTGAACGGGGCGGTGCGGGTGCCGGTGTAGTAATCGTAGCCCCATACCCGGCGGCTCCACAGGAAAGCCTCCTTGGCCTGACGGTAGGCCGACTCGGGCAGGTCCACGATCTCCTCGAGCGGGCGCCAGAACTCACGGTGGTCGGGGGCGGTGTGGGCGTAGAGCCGCTGGTTCACCACCACGCCCAGGCGCAGGTGGTCGCGCAAGAAGTCTCCCAGGTCGCCATCCATGGCTGACTTCCAGTGATTGAGACCCTCGAAGCCGTCGATGGTGGCCTCGCCGCCCTGCACATACCAGTTCAGGAACTTGAGCAGGCGCTCGACGTTGGCCGGCGACAACCCCATCTCGTGGATGGCCCGCTTGACGTGGGCCTGGCTTCCGACGCTGGAGAGGAAGCTCTCCATCTGCTCATACTCGAGGAACTTGAAGACCCGATGGGCCTCGAGCATCATGTCGTCGTGGTTTCCAAGCAGCGCATAGACCCGGCTATCAAAGCCAGGCTCGCTGGCGTGCAACCGCTCCACGTCGTTGTGCAGCGAGAAGAGCAGCTCGAGAATGCGCCGGGCCCCGGCCACCCACTCCTCGCGGGGGCCCTCCAGGGTCTCCTTGCGCCAGTCCACGTAGTCGCCGATCAGGATCAGATCGACCCGGTCAGCCTCGGGATTCCAGGCATCCGTATCGGGCAGCAGGATGTCGTTCTCGATCAGCAGCCGGCGTAAACGGAAGTAATCGCCGTGCAGGTCGCCAATGGCCACCACGGTTCGAGTCCGCTGATCGACGGGGGACGACTCGCTGCGAGCGGGAGGGGCGGCCGCGGCCTCTTCGGGGGATTCGTCCTCGGAGGACGACCCGGCGGCATCCGGAGCCTCTGTTGCAGGCTCAGATTCCTCCCCGACAAGGCCCTCCTCGGCGGGTGGGTCCTGAGCGTCCGACACCTTTGCTTCCATGCCCTCTCCGTTTAATGTGTTGAGCGTTCCGTGCTGAAAGGTCTGCCCGGCCTCCAGACAAGTCTGTCGGCGTGTACCCCGGTAAAACCTTCAGCACTTCACGAATCGGCCGCCTGACTCCGCACGACGGCCAAAGGCCTTTCCTTCTGTGCGGCGCCACTTTCCTCCTTTGCAGCAGATCAGGGCGAGTTGCGGCGGTGGGTCAGGGCGACCAGGGTCTGAAGCAGGTTGCGCTGCGCTCCCAGTGCAGAAATGACCATGGCCAGGTCGTCAGGAGTGGCCTCTCCTCCGGCCTTGAGGCGGGTCAGGAGCTCGCGCAGGTGCTCCACGGGAATCTCAGCCTGCTGGGATAGCTCTGTGAGGGCGGGATCGAGATCGTCCGGCATCGGCACCTCCCGTTCCCTCTAGTTTCCCCACCTGAGACGAAGATCCTACTCTGCTTCGACGGCCAGCACCCAGAACTTGCCCCAGCTCGGGTGGAGCAGAGCGCTCTCGACCGCCTCCCCGCGATAGCCCACCCGCTCGAGGAGCACCTTCACCTCGGCCCGGGCCTGGGCCCCGGTCAGCCAGGTGACATCGCTGGCCAGCATGGACTCGCACAGGCTGCGGAAGACCGAGCTCACGGCGAAGTCGAGGTCTAAGCCCAGCCGCTCCAGGGGACTGCCGGGACCATCGCAAGGAGGCTGACCGAGCCTGAGCCAGCCGCGCCGCTCGAGCTCGGCGATCCAGTCGGGATAGCTCGAGCATTCCAGGGCGGCGATCTGCTCATAATGGCGAAGAGCCTGGAGGGGGAAGGGGGACTGCGGTCCCGAGGCCACCTGGCTGACCAGGTTGCCTCCTTCGATTCCCATCAGGAAGCGAAAGGCCAGGGGAGACTCTCCCATGGCCTCGGCGATGAATTCCTCCAGGCGCAACAGGCGCACCCTGCGTCCCACCGCCTTCACCACCCGCTCGAGCAGGGGGAAGAGCACGTCCCGGGTAGCCGAGGCGCCATACCGACGCACGATCTGGTTGGCCTGAGCATAGTCACCGGCCGATTCCTGCAAGCTTCCCAGGCCATAGTCGAAGATGCGCAGGCTGCCGCGGCCCGCCCGCTCCAGGGCCTGGCGCAAGAACTTCACCCCGCCCCCGTTGAGCGGGATCAGATGGTCGCGAGGCAACTCGGCCGGGTCGAGCAACTCTCCCCCGGGCAACTCGGAGAGCTGGCATGGCACAAAGCGCACCTCCCAGTCGATCAGCGCCAACTGGTCGACTCCCAGCATGCCCAGCGGCTCGAGCCAGGCTTCCTCGAGCCAGCTCGCCAGGTCGGTCGTCTTGACGCCCTCAGGCAGCAGGCCGGCCGGGAAGGTACCGCACAACTCGGCCCGATGGACCTGGCCGGCCGGGTCGACATACAGGATGGAGCATTCCTGCAGATCATCGAACAGCTCATTGTAGCGTTGCAGGGCGTAGGGTCCGCGGCTGGAAAGCTCGTCCAGCCCGACCACCTCGACCTTCTGAGTGCGACCCGACCGCTCCAGGGCGTCGCGCAGCATGGCCGGCGAGATGTCGCCCATCACATAGGTCAGGCGTTCATAGAAGGGCAAGGACGACCACTCGCCCCCCAGCTTCTGGCACTCCTCCAGGAAGTCGGCGGCGTACTGGCCACCGCCAACCCCTACTTCCAACACCGTGATCGGGCCGTCGCTGGCCTGCAGGCGGCGCAGGTCATTGCGAAACCAGTAAGCGTCGGCTCGGGCCTGGAGCTTGTCATGACTGACGGCCGTGACGAAGTCCTCGTAGATGTCCGCCCCGCGCAGACGGTAATAGGCCCGGTTGAGGCGATCGAGCTGATTGTCCTCGCGCTCGAGCGGCCGCAGCTCGCCCAATGCCTCGCGCGGCGAGGGGTCCACGAACAGGCCGGCGCACACATAGGCCAGCTCCACCGACTTGATCACCGAGCTGATGTGGCAGAGCAGCTCGTCGAGCGAGTCGGGAGCCACCTCGCGCAAAAGCAGCCCGGCCGCCTGGACTCGCTCCTCGAGGCGGGCCCGAGTCTCCTCATAGCCGCGCCACAGCGCGCTCTCGGGGGCCACCTGGCGCACCGCCTTCACGAAGGGGTCGCAGCCGGCGTCCTCGCCCGCGGCCTTCAGTCGGACTGCCAGCCGTTTGACCGGGAGCAAGAGGTAGGAGTACTGCCCGCGCAGATCCAGCAGACTCTCGCGCAAGGTGTTCAGGAAAGCGGGGACGGTCGTCCGGCCTGAGTGCAGCTCCAGACGTGCCTGCAGGGCCGGAGCCAGGGCCTGTCCGGCCGGCGGCCGCTGGGGCAGGTAGCGCACCGTGGCCAGCACCTGCAGAGCCATGGCCAGGCGGCGGGCCTCTTGGAGGTTGTCCGGCTCGGACCGGAGCCTGCGGCCCAGCTCACTCGTTTGCAGCACTTCGGCCTCGAAGGCCGCCCAGCCACTCTGGCGCAGAAGCGGAATCAGTTGATCGTAAAGCACGCCGCTCGTTTCGGGCCCCCTCGGCCCCTTCCCCTGCCATTGAATAATCGAAAGGATTTTCGATCATGAAGTCGAATCGCGTTCAAATGACTTTTGAGCAAGCGCGTAATACGGCCAATCAGCTCAAGCATGAGTTTGTGACCCGGCTCTCGGTCGAGCTTTCCGGTCGCAGCCTCGATGTGGGCCTGGAAACATGCCCTTCGCTGGTGGCCTACTGGTTGGATGGATTCCAGCGCATCAACGGATTGTCGGTGGTGACCTACGCCATCCCCTGGGAGCGAGAGCCCGACGAGCCTCTGATCCTGCGCATCACCGCCAACCTGCCGCGCTGCTTCTCGCGTCTGTCCAACGCCTTCGTGCACCGCATGGGGTGGGACCTGGCCGAGGTCGACCGGCGGCGTCCGCCATGGGCCCTGAAGATTTACGCCATGCCCGAGGAGCTCCCCCTGTTCGTGCCCTGGGTGGCCGACCTGGCGGTCTCCCACACCGTCTCGATCCCGCGCTCCATCACCGAGCCGCCCTGCAAGTTGCGCCTGAACGGAGTCGAGCACTGGCCGGCCACCCAGTACGCCCTTTACGGGCGTCAAACGGGCTGGACGCTGGCTTCGGCCGACGCTTGGAACCGCCACATGGCCCGTCGCAGCGCCCGCGAGTGGCTGCGCCGCGCTTCTCAGGCTCTGCAGCGGGGCCCTCTGATCTGATCCCGCTGACCGCCGGACGGGGGCCCCAGTCTCGCTTTCTTTGCTGGGCGGCGAGCCGGGGCCTGCCGGTGGCCCCGACCTGGTTCTTGGAGCCGTCCGAAGAATGCCCGAAAGGCTTTCGGGCCTTCGCAGACAGCTTTGCTCTCCGGGCCGGCAGGGGCCTCTGTCAGCCAGATACGGTGGTGCGCTGGGTGCAGAGTCGGCCTGTGGGAGGGCGCTTTGGTCCCGAAGTTCGCTCCTTTTCCGGGCTCTTGCGTTTTCTCGAGCGACGCCTGAAAGACGTGGTGGCTCTGGAGCTGGATGCCTCGTCGGGTGCTATCCTTCGACTGATCCGCCCGCGCCGCACCTTTGAGCAGCACTGTGAGACGCTGGTCTGGATGGTGGAGGATCGGGTGCTCTCGGCCCTGCAAGCAATGGAGCAGATGAGCCCGATGGCCCTGGACCGATTCGTGCAGCCCCGGCTCAGCCCGCGTCGACGCCGCCAGGCCAGGGTGCTGGTTGGCGGCAACTCGGTGTTCCACGGCCTGGCGGTCGGCAGGCTGGGTCGGGAGATCCTGGTGCTGGGAGGCCAGGACCAGGAGCGCGACTGCGCAGGAGCTCTGTTGACCTCACCAGGACCGGCCGAGGAGTGGCTGCGGCGCAGGAAGATCCCCTCGCTCATCGGGACGCCCCCAACCTGCGCGGAGGGCCTGGTGACCCTGGAGGGCGACCGCCTCTACGCAGGGGCTCTGAGCGTCTGGCACATCCAGTTCCTCCCCCCGGGGATGGAACGACTGCTGGAGTGGGCCGATCAGGTGGCCATCGCCCGCGTGCTGGCCGAGGTCTCTACACCGGCGGAGGCCGAGCTGGGTCTCGACCTGGGCGCTCGAGGCGGTTTCGTGCGCCTGAAGACCCTGCTGGCGGGCAAGAAGCCCAGTCGCTCAGCGCTGCGCCACACCCTCGCGCCCCTGGTAGCCAGTTTCGGCAATCGGCGTCTGGTTGTGCGGTTGCTCGAGCCAGACCGTCTCTACGCTCTCCAACTCGAGGTGCTGGCCGAGCTGGCCTCCGAGCTGAAGCGGCCCAGAGTTCTGGCCCTGATGTCTCACCCCGAGCCCGGCCTGTGGCGCCGCCAGGGCGTGCGCCTGGGCCAGGTGGTAGAGGCGCTGGAGGAGCTCTCTTTCGGCCGCTATCTGGCTCTCGACCTGGACCGAATGAAGTTGCAGCCGAAGACCTCCCTGCAGCTCGACCGGGTGGTCCTGGGACTCCTCGGAGAGGATCCTCAACTGGCGATCCTGGCCGATCGCCTCCGAGCCAGGTTCGTTGCCTGTCGGCCGCTCCAGGTGCCAGGGCTGCGATTAAGGCTGGGCCAGGCCTGGCTGGAGAGGCATCTGAACCCTCCGTAAGCGCTGAGCGTACGTTCAGAACCGCTTGAATCCAGTAAGAATCTCCATCGATTGCGCAGGAACGAGTGGCCTGACGCGAAAAGCGGCCTTATGGACGACATCATGACCCCGGTTGAGGTGGCCCGTCGCCTCAAAGTAAAAAAAAGGACGGTTCTCGAGTGGCTCCGGCAGGGCAAGCTGAAAGGCTTGAAGCTGGGACGTTTGTGGCGAATCCGCGCGCGCGATCTTGACCAGTTCTTGCAGAGCGTCGAGGACGGGCTGGAAGACGCTTAGAATTCTGGCCGCAAACCCCCAGGTGGTGTCGGAGGGGCTACGCCCTCGGGGGCCCCTACCCCCGCCTCCGCCACCACAAGATCATGTAAGCGGCCGGACTTCTCTAGCCTGGATATCACTCTCAGGATCGGCAGGTGAGTCATCCTGTGCCGAGTGCTGCATCGCATTGTCCTGTGCGCCCTGAGCTGCGGCGAAGCCCGACCTGCCTGGGAATGGACATGCAGGGCTTGCCCGACCTCCGGCAATTCGTCCCACTGCAAGTACTCGTCAAGCTGAGCCAGCTTGCCCGAGACCCTCAGTCGGGAAAGTCGTCGGGCATCGGAATGCCCCGAGGCACTCCGTCGAGAGTGCACAGAAACTGGCTCGCGAAAGCCGCCCACTGCTCGCGGGTGGCTCCGCCGGTATCGGGCAGCAGGCTCACGTCCGACTCGAGCACGTAGAGATGGCGCGGTGCCCCTTCGTGGTTGATGGCGAGCTCCATGCGATAGCACTCGACCTCGGGCGGGCCCATGGGGAGGTAGAAACTGAAGTCGAAGTAGATCTCGAGCAGCCGCTCGTGCACCTCCTCATCCTCGGCGGCCTCCACGAAGACGGTCACGGTGCGGCTTTCAGGGTCGAGCTCACCCCGCACGCTCTCGAGCAGAGGATCAAGCTCGCTCTGGTGCAGGGCGCAGGCGTCAGCGATGGCAGAAGGTTGCATGCCGGGCCGATTCGCGGCCACCGGGAGGGTCCCTTTCAGGTCGATCGCTCCTGTCCTCGCGGAAAGGATCAAGAGAATGCCAGAAGGCCGACCCTCTCGAGTCGGCCTTCCTGCAAATCTCCGCGACAGGCTCTCAGCCCATGCGGTTGGCGCCGGTAAAGTGTGAGGCGTAGTACGGGCTGTTGATGTTGTTGACCCTCACCGGCTCGTTGGCGGTAGGACGGTGGACAAATTGACCGTTGCCGAGGTAGATGCCCGTGTGCGTGGTGTGACCCTCCCGATAGGTGTTTCCAAAGAAGACCACGTCACCGGGACGCAGATTCTGGATCCCTCCAGCCACCGGGGTGCCGTAGTTGCGCAGTCCTGCCGCGCCCTCCTGATGCTGAAAGCCCGGTGGCGCGGTGCCGGACTGGCGGAGCATGGTGGAGACGAAGTCGGCGCAACGCGCTCTCTGACCCGGTTTGAAGGCGCTACCATTCCAACTGGCGGCCGTGTCGGCCAGGCGGTTGCCAGTCTGAGGGTTCCAGCTTCCGGGGCCGGCCCCGTACATGTTGCCAGGGTAATTCTGATGGCATCCGCAGCCACCGCTCCAGGGCATCTGAGCCCCGCCGTAGTTGGGCATCTGGGGCATCGTCATGTTGCCGAACTGGTTGCCCATGCCCATCTGCGGATACTGCTGGCCGCAACCGCAGCCGCCCTGCTGCTGACGCTGGCCCATCATCATCATGAGCATCTGCATCAGTTGCATCATCTGCATCATAATGAACATCCCGTTCATGCCGCCCATACCCATGTCCATTCCGGGCATCCCGGGCATCATCATCGGGCCCATACCGGGCATCATCATATTCATGACATCAAGCCTTCCTCGTCCTGGTCTTGTGGCGCATATCACGACCCCTGGCCTCAGGGTCAAGGGGCAGCCAAAATTTCCCTCAAAGGCCGGGCCTCGAAGGAAAGCTCACGACCGTTCGAAAACACTCTAGCCAGCATGGACCGAGCCCCCGCTTTCCCGGCCGAGGAACGCCCCGACCTGACCGATCTTCCGGCCTTCAATGAATTTCAGGGTCGAGTGGAGCGCGTGCTGGCCCAGACGCTTGCGGTGGATGCCGGCCTGGAGTCGCTCACGGCTCTGGAAGACGCGCTGGGCCAGATTTTCCAGCACTTCCACGAGAACCTCCCCTATCAAGAGGAGACCGAGGCGGTCAAACAGGCCACCCCTCTGATCTACCAGGGGTTCGGCAAGCTGCGCCTGGTGCTGCCTGAGCTTCGCCAGGCTCTCGATGATGGCGCCGAGGGCAAGGTGGGCCGGATGCTCGCTCGAGCCCGGCACCTGGTCAACCAGATCTTCAAGGGCCTGGCCCTGCTGCGCCAGGAAGCGAGCCAGCGCCCCGTCTACTCTGAATCGCCCCCGGTCAACGAGTTGGTGCGGGTGGGAGAGGCCTTCATGCTGGGCCGCCTGCCCATCGAGCGTTTCCGAAAACGGCTCGACCAGTTTATCGAGCTCCACCAGATGATGGCGGTCAGCCTGGACGTGCTCGCGCCCACGCCGGCTGAGCAGGCAGTCCTGGCCGAGCAGGGCGAGGTGCTGCGCGAGGCGGTGGAGCGTCAGGGCGAAGGGATCTCCAGGCTGGAGTCGTTCTTCGAGCACCCCGATGTGCAGGAGCTCCGCCAGGGGCTGCAGACCATCCAGGAGGCGGCCGACCAGATCGTGGCCGTGACCCACCTGTTGACCGGCGCCTTCCAGCCTCAGGAGACCACCAAGTCCTGCCTGCATTGCTCTACCAGCAACCCGGTGAGCGCCCGCTACTGCGAGCAGTGCAACGCCATGTTCCCGGCCGTCATGGACGAGCCAACCCCGACCAACCAGCTCGACCTGCGCGAAGAGAGCGATGCTCGCAACGCCGGCTCGGAGAACTTGCAGGTCCTGACCGACCTGGTCGAGCAGGTGCGGGTGAGCGCCATCACGGACGAGGAATTCCTCGCGAAGCTGGACTGGTTCCAGGGCAAGGTAGACGGGGTGCGCAAGCGGCTGAGCGAGCTCGAGCCCCCCCACCCTGACACCCCAGCCGAGCAGATCGAGATTCTGGAGGAGGCACGCGAGCACATGGCGGTCGGAGCCGACGACATGGAGGCCGGCCTCAACACCCTGCGCAGCTTCCTGCAGCGACGCGACCCGGGCAAGTTGGCCCGGGGCCTGGAGATGGTCAACGAAGCGGCACAGGTGATGCTGCGCGTGGAGGAGCTGTTCCGCAGCCTGACCTCCGCCTGACCGTGACCGAGCTGCCGGCTTACAACCAGCTCATGCAGGACGCCGAGAGGTTCTTGCAGGGTCACCTGCCTCCCGAAGCCCTGGAAGTCAGCCTGCAGGCCGCCGAGGACACTCTGGACGCGCTCTATATCCAGTTTTTCGACGGCCTGCGCTTTCAGGAGGACCATCCCGTGCTCGAGGAGGTGCTCGACCCGATCTTCCAGGCCTTCGCTCGGCTGGCCGCCCAGCGCGAGCCGCTGCGCGAGGCCCTGGCCGGCGGCGAGGCCGAGCGAGCCCGCGAGCTCCTGGCCGGCGGCAGTCAGGCAGTGCAGGAGGTGCACCGCCAATTTGCACGCCTGCGCGAGGCCCTGGGCCAGCGAGAGCCGGTTTCGGTCGTGCCGGCGGTGGACGAGCTGGCCCGGGTGGTCGAGGCCTTCACCCGCGGTGCCCTGCCCGAGGAGCCGCTGGCCGAGCGCCTGACCCAGTTCGCCGATTACCACCAGCGCCTGGTCGCCGGGCTGGCCAGCCTGCAGCCCGACCCGGCTGAGAGCCAGGTGCTCGACCCGGCCGAGCTGGCCGAGGCGCTCGAGCGGCAGGCCGAGGGGGTGCAACTGATGCAGGAGGCGTTCTCGATGCAGGATCCGGAGCTGCTCGAGGAGGGGCTGGCCGTGGTGCTGGAGGGGACCGCCGGCCTGGTGAACCTGCAGCAGAGGCTCGAGGGCGCCCACCAGGAGAAGACGCGTCCCTGCCTGCGCTGCGGGGCCGCCAACGCCCTGGCCTCACGCTACTGCACCGGCTGCCAGGCCCAGTTGCCCGACATGGGCCCGCCGCCTCAGTCCGGCCCCGGCATCGTGACTTCGGATCTCGACCCCGCTCAGGCGGGACTGCCCGAGAACCTGGTCATCCTGGCCGAAGCGGTGGAGCAGGTCAGGGACGGTCGGCTGGAGCCGGGCGAGTTTCGAAAGACAGTGGACTGGCTGCTCGGCAACGTGGAAAAGAGCCGCCAGCAGCTGGCCGGGCAGGAGGAACCCCCCGAGGACACTCCCGCCGATCAGATCGAATCGCTCGAGCAGGCTCGCTCAGCCCTGCTGGCCGGCATGGACGACTTCGAGGAGGGGCTGCAGTTGCTGGCCAGCTTCCTGGAGCGCCCCGACCCGGGCCGGCTCGACCATGGAATGGAGTTGGCCCGCCAGGGGGCGGCAGCCATGCTCGAGCTGGAGACCATCGTGCAAAAGGTACGCGAGCGGCGCTTCAGTTGACGCCGAACTGACGCTGCCAGGGCCGGTTGGGCAAAATGTTGGTGAAGACGTCGTTGGCGTAGGCGCGGGCCATGGGCCCCGAGCCGTTGTAGCGCATCACCGCCGTCTGCCAGTTACCGGTTTTGTCGTAATGGCTGCGCAGCAAGCGGGCCGCGTAGTCGATATTGTAGGCGGGGTTGGCCTGGCCCTGGGCCACGTTATAGTTGGGGTGGGCCCGGCGATAAATCTGCATCATCCCGAAGCTGTTGCCCCCGTCTCCCACCGCATTCGGGTTCCAGCGCGACTCTTTGAAAGCCACCGCCTTGAGGATCTCGGGCGGGATGCCATACTTCTGGGCGGCCGCGTCGAGCATGTTGCCGATCTGCGCCTTGTTGGGCTGGGGGCCGCAGTTGGGGATCTGGGCGTTGGGATTGGCCTGGGGGTTGCCGTAGTTGCTCATGTGGCCGCCACCGCCGCAGCCGCAGCCGCAGCCACCCTGCTGGGGGAAGGGCATCTGGAAGGGCATCTGCGGAAATTGCTGCATGCCGGGGAACTGCATCCCGGGGATGCCCATCTGGTTCCCCATCTGAGGGCCCATCGGGAAGCCGCCGTTGCAACCGCATCCTCCGCCCATCTGGTTGCCCATCTGGCGCTGACCCATCATCATCATCATCATCTGCATCATCTGCATCAGCTGCATCATGATGAACATTCCGCCCATTCCGCCCATCATATCCATTCCGGGCATCATCGGGGGCATGAAACCTGCGTTCATAAAGTGACTCTCCTCAGTCGAGCTTTGGGACCTTTTTCACGAGCCTTGCAAGAAATGTAAAGGGTGGAACGGAACAAACCATGAAAGGCGCCTTGACCGTGCGGTGAGAAACTTGTTTCGAACTGTTGTGGCACAGCCAGTGCAACCAGCTTCAACGTGCTGAAGTCCATGCGTGGGACTGGAGTGCAGCGAGCCTGGGCCCAACGGGGATGAGCGGAACAAATCACGAAAGGCCACGACAGGGAAAGCATGCTCGACAACCCGATTCTCTACCGCGAGTGGGTGGCTCTGCGCCGAACGCGACGCGGCGGTCTGCTGGCCCGCCTGACCTACCCCACCCTGCTGGTCGCGCCCACGCTGATGATGCGGGTCTTGAACGAGCACTCCAACTGGCGCGACGCGGCCGAGGTCGGCTTTGCCATCAGCCTCTTCCTGCACTGTCTGTTTGTGACTCTGCGGGCAATCTCTGGCACGGTGGCCACCGTGGCCTGGGAAAAGGAGCGCCGCTCCTTCGACGCCCTCACGGCCACCCCGCTCAAGCCCGGCCAGCTCTTGCTGGGCAAGTATCTGGCCAGCCAGGCGCCCCTCTTCTTCGAGCTGGCGATCTACAGCCCGGCCTGGCTGGTTTTCGTGGCCGTGGACGCGGCCCGGATGAGCCAGCTGGCCCATTTGGCCCTGCTGACGCTGGGCCTGCAGGCCTTCTTCAGCTCGTTCGGCCTGTGGGCCTCGCTCTTTCGCAGCTCAGCTGAGCAGGCCGGCCAGCTGGTCTACGGCGTGCTGGGCCTGCTCACGGTGGGGACCGGCCTGGTCTACCTGACCTTCGAGCTGCTCGCGGGCATGGAGGACGGCCCTCGCTGGGTGCTGGCCGTCAACCCGTTTTTCGCGGCCGGCTCCATCGTCTGGCCCGAATTTGGAAGGGATCGGCTCTGGCTCTGGTTCAGCTCGATGGGCCTTCTCCTGGCACCCGTGCTGTTGACCGACGCGCTGCGCCATTTCGGGCAGCCAGCCGGCGTCGCCGCCCGACGTCGCCTTCAGCCCGTCAAGGGTTTGGGCCCGGAAGCCCCCCTGGCCTACCGGGCCTGGCTGGCAGCCCGTCGGCGCGACTGGCGCTGGAACGGGTGGCTGATCTATCCCGCTCTGCTGCTGGGCCCCAGCCTGGCCACCGGAGCTCTCTCCAGCAATCGCAACAGCCTGGCCGAGGGAACCATGTACGGGGGTCTGGTGGCTCACTTCCTTTACTTCACCCTGCTGGCACTGGCCCGCTCTTCGGCCCGCATCAGCCGCGAGCGCGAGCGGGGCACCTGGGACGCCATGCTGGGCACCCTGCTGACGGGACGCGAGCTCTATCGCCAGCAATTGAGCGCCGTAACCCGGCCGCTGGTGGTCCAGCTGCTGGTCTCTTCCCCGCTCCTGCTCGTGTTCATGTCCAAAGGGCGGGTGAGCGCCGGCCAGATCGTCGGCATCCTGCTCTTTACCCTGGTCAGCATCTACTTCTGGAGCGCTCTTGGCCTCTACGTCTCGGAGCGGGCTCCCTCCAGCCTGCGGGCCCTGCAGGTCGCCGTTGGCTGCCTGGCTCTGGTGGCGATCGTGCCCATCTGGCTCGACGTGATGATCTCCGAGACCACCAGACATCGCGACTTCATGGTGTTCTGCTACATCGATCCCCTCATTGCCCTGCTGAGCTTCTCGGAGGGCTTTGCCTCCTCGGCCGATGGCCTGCGCCAGTATCTGGGCCTGATCTGCACGATGGTCTACTCGCTCGGGTTCTTCTGGCTGGCCAGGAGAAGCGCGAAGGACCTTACCCGGGCCGCCGGGGTGTGACACCTGGCTCGCGAACCGGGTCGAGGCCAGGCCGGGGAAGGCCCTTGCGTCCGCCTCCTGGGCCATTGAGCCCGAGGGTGGCTCGATGCGATTTCCCCAAGCAGGGGGCATTGTTCGTATCGTGGTCAGAGAACGGCTTTGTTACTTAGTTTTTTTGTTCGAAATTTGAACCGCCGGTATATTTTTAGAAAGCTCGTTCGCACCCTCCGACGCCAGGGAGTTGAGTCCGCATCCGAGCCCGAGCAGCGTGTCAGGGAGTTGCGTCCGCCTCCGAGCCCGAGTAGCGTGTCAGGGAGTTGCGTCCGCATCTGAGCCCGAGCAGCGTGCCAGGGACCGGAGTTGCGTCCGTCTCCGAGCCCGAGCAGTGCCAGGGACCGGAGTTGCGTCCGCCTCCGAGCATCGGACGGGAACTGCGTCCGCCTCCGAGTCCAGAGAGTCAGTCGACGTCCCTGGCCCGATGCTGCTCGGAGCCGCGCCGGGCCCGGCAACTCCGGGAAACCGACCATGATTTCCAGAACCTTTCGATCCTGAAGGAGCCTTCCTGCCCGGGCTCTAATTGCCCCCGGCCATGGGCACCTTCCTGAAAACCCTCCCCAAGCTCAGCATTCTGATCGTCTTGTTCGCCCCGGCCTCCCTCTACATGTGGCTCACCAAGATCCACGGGGTGCCGTTGTTCGTGGCCTCGGCACTGGCCATTCTGGGCTGCGTGACGCTGATCGGCAAGGGCGTGGAGGAAGTATCCATCTACGTCGGGCCGCTCTGGGGCGGACTGATCAACGCCACTTTCGCCAACGTGACCGAGCTCATCATCGCTCTCACCGCCCTCAAGCAGGGCCTCTACGAGATCGTGCGCAGCTCGATCACCGGCTCGATCCTGGGCAACCTGCTGCTGGTGCTGGGCGCGGCAATGGTCTACGGGGGCACCAAATACCGACAGCAGAGCTTCACCCGCACCGGGGCCTCGGTCAACGTGGCCATGCTGATCGTCACGCTGATCATCCTGGTGGTGCCATCGATGGCCCACTACGCCTACTCGGCCGACCCCTCGCTCAGCGCCAACGAGGGGCTGGCCGAGGCCATCGCCGTCAAGACCTCGTTTGCCGGCGCGCTGGTGCTGCTGGGCATCTACTTTCTCAGCCTGGTCTTCTCTCTGCGAACTCACCGCTCGCTGCTGATGCCCGACGGGGCCCACAGCCACGACCCGGAGGAGCCGGCCTGGAGCAAGGCCATGGCGGTGGGCGTGCTGCTGGGCACCACCCTGCTGGTGGCCTTCCTCTCGGACGCTTTCGTGGAATCGATCAACCACATTCTAGAAGTGCAGAAGATGAATGTCAGCCACCTCTTCGTGGGCGTGGTGGTGGTGGCTGTGGTGGGCAACGCCAGCGAGGGCATGGTGGCCGTCTGGGTAGCCCGCGAGAACAAGATGGAGCTGAGCTACCAGATCGCTATGGGCTCGTGCCTGCAGGTGGGCCTGCTGGTGGCCCCCGTGCTGGTGCTGGCCTCCTTCTACTTCAACCCGGCCAACCCGATGACGCTGGTCTTCAACATCTTCGAGCTGGCCTCCCTGGGAGCAGCCGTCTTCATCGCCTGGGCCTCGCTCTCGGACGGTGAGTGCAACTGGCTGGAAGGGGCCATGTTCCTGGCCGTCTATTTGTTCTTTGCGGTGGTCTTCTGGTTCCACCCCTGACTTCGTTTATGGATTGTCCTGAATCGGGCGCCCGCTTCGGGCATGTCCGTGGACTGTTTCCTGAACAGGGCACCGTTTCGGGCGGGTCCGTGAAGGGCGAGTTGACCGGGTCGGGGGTTTCCCGGAAGGATCGAGGGGCCTGGCCGGAAAAGCTGAGCGGCAACCTGAAAGTTCTGGAGCAAGCCATGTCCGACGAAGCCAATCCGGGCCACAACACTGAGCTGCACCCCGTCATCGCCATCGTGATGACCGGCTTTTTCCTGCTCTGGACCGGGATGATCTACTTTTTTACCAATCCCGACGCCTCCGTGCCCCACCTGATCTGGTTCCGCTTCTGAGCCACGTTCTTTCCGGGGCCGGACGACTTCCGGGGCCTGGCTGAAAAAGCAAGCGTGACTTTCCAGATGCGCTCTAAGGCCTGCACCCGTGACGGTGGAGCAATCATGCCCGGGCTGCCAAGGTGCCGACCATCATGGCTCAGACCAGGGTGCGAGCCCGGGAATCAGGACGGCGCCGTTCAATAGATTGCGTCTACCCTCTCGAATTCTGAACAGGTGTCGCTCGGCGTCTTAAGCCAGGTGAGTTCGCAGATGCTGGCCGCCCGCCGCTACCAGGTAGAGCAACGAGCCGGCCGCCTGCAGGGTGGGATGGGCGGACATCGCCCCGGCCACCAGCACGCCCCCCGAGGCCACTTTGAGGGCACCCAGCCCGGTGGCCAGCTTGCCCTGGTCGGTCCGGCAAGCGACCACCACGTCCTCCAGGCCGTCGGCCGCGGCGGCGATGCCGGTGGAAGCGGCCCCCAGATTGGTCAGCCCCAGCGGGCCCAGGGCCGCGCTGCCGGTCCAGGCCGCGTAAACCAGCGCCGAGCCGCCCACCAGCGAGCTGGTGCCGCCAGCGGCGTTCAGGTAGCCGCGCACCCGGTCGCCTGCGCACAGGGCTTGATACGACTGGGAAAGCTCGGCCATGCCCAGAACCAGATTCGCCAGGCCCAGGCCGGCAGCAAAGCCCCGGTCGGTGCCGCTCAGCGTCTCGGTCAGATCCAGGGTGTGCCCCAGGCTCTTGCCGTGGGACTCGAGAAACTCCAGGCCTGGCCGCACGCCGGCCCGCGTGATATGGATGGCGGCCTCGGCATACTCCTCGAGACGCCGCCACTGCTGAGGGGAAACCTGGTTGATCCGCACCAAGCGCCTCCTGTCGCCCCCCGCACGTTGCCGGCACTGTAATGCGGCAACCCTGAAAAAAAACTGAAAACGGTCGGGGCAGCGCCGGAGAGGCGCACGCGGCCGGGCGTAAATGTTGTGCTACCATGTCCTGGAGCCCCCTGATGCCTGAATACCGTTACCGAGCCAAGACCCATGGAGGACGAGCCCACGAGGGCGTGGTCCAAGAGAAGTCCTGGGATGACGCCAGAGCCTGGTTGAAAAGCCGCTTCCCGGCCATTTTGTCATTGGAGGAGGTCAACCCCCCTCCCCGCTGGCGGCTGGCCCTCCCGACACGCATCTCCCGCTTTGAGCTGACTGTCTTTTTGCGCCAGCTGGAGACGATGTTGAGCGTGGGAATCCCCACTCACCGGGCGCTGTTCAGCCTGTCGAGCAGTGGCGACAACGCCTCGCTGATCTCCGTGCTCAACGCCATGAATAAGCGCGTCGAGGCCGGCTGGAGCCTCAGCCAGGCAATGGGCGAGCACTCCTCGGTCTTCTCCCCCCTGCACCTCAGTCTGGTCAGGACAGGCGAGGACTCGGGCCGCCTCGAGACCTGCCTGGCCAAGCTGGCCGAGCAGGCCGAGCGCGAGAACCGGCTGCGTCAAAGGTTCGTCTCGACGCTGACCTACCCGGCCGTGCTGGGAATCGTCTGTCTGGCACTGGTGTTGATGTTCGTCATGTTCCTCATCCCCAAGATGGAAGGAATCTTCCTCACCATCGGCGGCCAGCCGCCCTTGATGACCCGCATGCTGGTCAGCTTCGTGCACTTTTTCTCCCATCCGGTGGTCTGGGTTGGGGCCCTGCTGAGCTTGCTTGCGGTATCGATCGGTTTGCCACTGCTCTACCGACGGTCTGTGATTCGATTGGCGTTCGACCAGGTAGCTCTGGAGTTGCCCGTTCTGGGCAACCTCTTGCGCAAGACCGCCAGCTCGAGGCTCCTCATGGCCTGGGCCACGCTGCTCGAGTCCGGGGTGCCCATCGGGCCCCAGATGGCGGTGGTGGGGCGGGTCGCCGGAAATGAGGTCATGAAGCGTGCTTTCGACCGGGCTCGCGATGCCATGGTGGAGGGAGAGCAGGTCAGCGCCGCGCTGGAAGTCAGCGGGGTGTTCCCCAATATGGTGGTGCAGATGGTCAAAGTGGGCGAGGAGTCGGGCGAGTTGGACCAGATGATGAGAAGGCTGGCCGTCCTTTATGAGGATGAGGTCAATACCGCCCTCAACGACCTGGCCAGTCTGCTCGAGCCCCTGGTTCTGGGCGTCATGGGTTGCCTGGTTGGCTTCGTGGCCATCGCGACCGCCTTACCCATCATCAACCTGACCGGGCAGCTCTGATCTGCTACACTCAAACAATGAACAGACGACAGCGGCACGGCTCTATGATGGTCCTGACCATCTTCTTCATGATGCTCATCACCCTGCTTGCCTACGGATATCTGGTCCTCGTGCCTTCCGAGCTGCAGGCGGCCACTCGATTCCGGGTCGATAATGCGGCCTCCCTGGCCTGCGACGCGGGGATCCAGGAAACGATGGCCTGGCTACGCCAGGAGTTGGACGCGGCCCGCGAGCCGTTCCCGGCCATGACGGCGGCGAGCTTCACCGTCACCCGCAACGGCACGCTGGGCGACTGGGCCTGGGAGGTGGACGTGACGGCCGACCCGAGCACTTTCCCCCGGGGCGGCAGCACCAGCAACCGCGTCTATCTGTTGGAGTCGCGGGCTCTGCTCAACGGCCGGCCCGTGCGACAGATCGATTGTTACCTCAAAACTGGAGAGAGCCTGGCCAAATGGGCCTGGATGCTGGACAACAGCGTGGGAAACCTGACCGCGTTTGCCGGCCGATTCACCGGGCCGGTGCACATCAACGGCTCGCTTCGCATCATCAACCTGGCCTCGATTTATGCCGGTGCCGGGGACCCCGTGTTCCGCTCCGGGGTCTCTGTCTCGGGAACGCATGCCACTGCGGACGGTGTCAGCTATGACTCGGCCCCCTTTGACGGCTCGGGCAATCCGATTGCCGGCCGCTATGAGAAGATCTACCAGGGAGGTCGCCCGGGCCTGACTTCGGGAGTTGCCCCGGTCGTCTTTCCCAACGACACCGCCCCTCAGGCTCAGGCCGCCTGGAAGACCGGCGCTCCGCCGGCCGCCGCCGGGGTCCACGTCGAGAGCTCCGCCGGCAACGTCAGCGCCGGTATCTTCATTCAGGGGGCGGTGGACGAGATGGTTCTGGGAACCACCGGGACCGACTCGGACAGCTCGGTCATGATCATACGCCAGGGAGCCAACACCTTTACATTGATCGAGGTAACCGGCGCCGCCGGGGTGACGACTCCGCTCGGAGCCTTTGTCCCGCAGGGCCAGACGGTTCTGATCGGCCCCACCGGCGTCGAGACGGTCTACGCCGGCCTGCCCAACGGGATGGTCTATTCCACCGGCTCCATCAACTCGCTCTACGGCACCAATCGGGGAGCCAGGACCATCGCCGTCGACATGGCCGCCAACCGCTCCATCCGCCTGACACACAACCTGTTGCGGGCCGATACTGCTCCCGGAGCGCCTCCGGCCGGTCACCGCGACACACTCGGCCTGGTCGGGCAGAACATCACCATCGCTGATTTCCCCGTGGCCGAGCGTGCCGCCATCTACTTTTATTGCGCCATCATGGCCGGTCGGGCCGGTTCGGGCGGGGGGCTGACCGTCGAGAACATCTGGGCTGCCCCCGGGGGAAACGTCAACGTCTACGGCTCCCACGTGGAGGCCTCGGCTCACAACAAAGGCGCCTCCGACGGCTCCACGGGCTACTTTCCCAAAGTCCAGTATGATAGCCTCCTCAAGGACAACCCGCCGCCTTTCTATCCCACCTCGGGGGGCAAGTGTGAGATCCGCTCCTGGCGCGAGAAGTCTCTTGGATAGGCCCAGGGGGGTTTCGCTGCTCGAAGTCCTGTTTGCCATCCTGGTCCTGTCCATCGGCATTCTGGCCCTGAGCGGGGCGATGGCCTACGGGCTGCGCGGCGGCAAGCAGGGGGCTCGCTCGACCGAGGCAACCGGCTACGCGCGCCGTCTGGTCGATGAGGTGCGGTCGCGCAATCTTCCCTTTGTGGCCCCCATCAATGACGCCGCTGCCGACCGGGTTCCCCTGAGCAATGCCCCTTTCGGAGGAGCGAGCGGAATGCCGGCCAATACTGCGATGACCCGCAACATCAGCATGAACCTGCTGAAAGCTGCCAAGACGGGCGACGCCACCGACTATCGCAACGATCTGGCCCAGGTGGTGGTGCGTGTCTACTGGTTCGACGAGCACACTGAGAAGCACGTGGAGCTCAGGGCTCTCCACCGACGCCAATGAGACGCGCCGCCTTTACCATGGCTGAGCTGCTGGTGGCCATGGCCCTCATGGGCCTGATCTCTATCGCGCTGGTCAACCTCTACTCGATGTCGGTCAACACGCTGCGTCAGGGCTCTGGGCACCTGGCCATGCAACAGAGGGTGCGCGAGGCGGTTCGCCGCGTGCACCCTCTGCTCTCCACCGCCATTCCGCCCAACGCCTCCCAGGAAGCGATCTATGCCCCTCCTGCGGGGCCGGCGGCACCGGCGGTCACCTGGTCCACCACCGAGGACCTGCTCGGCAACACCCCGGTCGATCCGCGAGCCCCCAGCTTTCGGCTCTACCAGCTCGCCTTCAATGCCGCAACCTCCGAGCTGGTCCTGAGCCAGCTCGAGCCGTTACCCGCCCCTCCGGCCAGGGTGGTGGCCCGCAATCTCAACCAGGTTTCCTTTGAGCACATCTCCCTGAACACCGTCCGGATGGTCGTCCAGGCCCAAGAGCAGATCCGGCGCGCTGCCGGGGAGACCACCCCTTCGACCTATCGCTCGGACACGCTGCTCCAGATCCCTTACTACACAAGTCAGTGAAGGCGTGACGACCGACGATCCCTGCGTACCTTTCAAACTCCTGTCAGCACAGGGTTCTATGCTGTCTGCGTGATCATCGGCCCTACCTCGGCGGCGCTCCCTCGGAGACCGCATCAAGTGCAGCAGGCGTCCGCCGGCCAGTCCCCCGACCGGGTCGAGCTGACGGGCTCCTCCCCTGCCCCCGTGTCCAGCCTGCCGCTGGCGGCGGTGGCAGGAGCCGCGGTCGGTGGGCCGGCCGGGGTGGCGGTGGGGCGCTGGGCCGAGGGGGTGGAGCTCCGCCAGAAACGCTTCTTCTTCTTCTTCTGGAAGAGCATCGACGCCGAGCAGGCCGAGCGGCGTGCCGGGGAAGGCAAGCGGGTCGACCTGCGCCCTCCGGGCAAAGATTGGCTGCGCACCGAGGGGGCTCACGAGCTGGAGCAGGCCCGCTATTTCTACGGCAGCGCCCCGCCCCCGCAGGAGGCCGAGACGGCCGCCGCGCTGCGCAACCTGGCCGGCAGAGTGGAGCCGTTCGGGGCCTACCGCGAGCTGACCACCTCCGAGTCGCCCCGGGTCCTGGTGCAACTCGACAACGACAAAAAGATGACCGTCCAGTCGGGCGAGGAGGCCCGGCTGGCCGACTACCTCAGCGGAGGGCCGGGGCCCGAAGGGCTGGGCCAGCCCGAGCTGGCCCGGGGCCTGCAGGTCCTGCAGCAGGGCAACTTCGCCTACCAGGGCGACCCGGCCGAGCTCTACCGCTATGGCGAGAGCTATCTCTCGGTGGCCTATCGGAACGTGCAGCTGGGCGAGCACGACCTCGAGCGGGTCCCCGACACCCTGAAAGAGCCCAAAGCGCTGCTGGACGCCCTGGCTCCGCGCTTTCCCAAAGGCCTGCAAGAAGCCTACGATTACGTGTGCCAGAACCCCGCCCCGGGCACCCCCGAGCAGAAGGCCGAAACGCTGGCCCGGTTGGGCCAGAGCCCGCTCTACCAGGCCGTGCTCGAGCACAACCAGAAAGAGCCAGGCCGCCTCGGCGAGCTGCTCGAGACAGCTCACCAGGCCCAGCGATGGGCCGAAGGAAAGCATGACCGGGCAGTCGCCCTCTGGAAAGTGTGCCAGGACGAGAAGCTCGCTCTCATGCCCGAGGACGGCGAGCTTCTGACGCGCCTCGGGGGGGACGCCCGCGCCTATCCCCGCCTGGCCCGGGCCACCCCCGAGCAGAAGGCGGTGCTGCGCACGCTCCTGAGCGCCCCCGATCCGGCCCGGGGTTTTCAGGGCGACTGGAAGCTGGTGGATCACCCCACACTGGGCGTGGCCTTCGACGATTCTCCGGACCAGAGCTACCCGACCGAGGCCAACACAAAGCTGACCTCCCCTCCCCTCTCGCTCCAGGGCCTGAGCCACTGCCGGCTCAGCTTCCGCTGCGAGTATGATCTCGAGCAGGGCTATGACCAGGTCCACCTGGAGGCCTCCCGGAACGGCGAGAGCTTCCAGACCCTGAGAAGCTTCACCGGCTCCTCCTCGGGAGAGGCCGTGGAGGTGGACCTGCGCGAGTACGACGGCCAGAGCCTGACCCTGCGCTGGCGGCTCAAGGCGGACGACCAGGTCGAGCAGGCCGGCTTCCGCTTCGGGCAGCTGAGCCTGCGGGGCACCGACGCTCAGGGCCGCGTGCACACCCCCCTCAGCCTGGATTCGGCTCCGATCAGCGCCGACGAAGTGGTGCGACTGACCCTGGCTCAGCCCGACCCGTCCTGGCTGGGCGAGGCCTGCCGGCGGCTGGGCGACCACCGGGCCGCGGCCGCCCTGGCAAAGGTGCTGGAAGGGCGAGAGAAGGAAAGCGATTACGCCGAGCAGACGGCCGCCCTCACCCTGCTGGCCGAGCAGCTGGGGGTGCGCAAGGCCACCGAGCTCTGGCCCAACCTGAAAGGCGACTGGGCCGAGAAGGCCGAGCAAACGGTGCAGCTTCATCAGCTCAGCCAGCTGCTCGGCCGTCCCGAGCTGACCGACGAGCTGCTCAAGCAGGGCGTCACCACCGAGACGGCCGCGACGCTGCGCGAGCTGGCCGGCAAGCTGGGCGACAAACCGGCCGGCTGGACATTCGAGGGGAAATGGGGGGTGGAGGGACCGGCCCTGGTGCACCCGCCCTACGACAACAACTGCGACAGCTCGCTGACGACCCCGCCCGTCCAGCTCGGCCCCGAGGCCGAGCTCCGCTTCGAGCTCCGCCACGAGCTCGAAGCTGGCTACGATCACCTGCAGGTGGAGATCGCTCCCGAAGGGGGCAAGCTCACCCGCCTGACCTCCATGACCGGCTCGAGCGGCTGGCGCGAGCACCGCCTGGACCTCTCCGAGTACGCCGGCCAGAAGGTGCGGGTGCGTTTCCGCCTGACCGCCGACGACCAGTCCTGCGCCGACGGCGTGGCGCTGCGGGCCCTGAAGCTGGGCGAGCTCAGCTTCGATCGGGGCCAGGGCACTCTGGATGAGCTGGCCGAGCTGGCCCGACAGGGCGACACGGCTCAGATCGCGCGGGTCGATCGACTGGCCGTCGAGCGCGGCCCGGCCGCCGCTCTGACCCTTGCGGCGGCGCTGGGTCCCAGCGAGGACGAGGTCCGCCTTTCCGAGCTGGCCGGCCGGGTGGGGGTGGACCGGGCCGTCAAGCTGTGGCCCCAGGTCAAGACCTTCCAGCCTTCGGTGGTGGAGGATCGGCTCACGGAGTGCTCCCGCCTGCTGGACCTGACCGGATCGCAGGGAGCTCCCGAGGCCCTGGCCACCCGACTGCTCCAGGCCGGGGTCGAGGCCCGCGCTCTGGTGGACTTTCTCGACCGCCCTCCGGCCGGGCCGGGCTTCGCGGCCGACCAGGGCTGGCAGGCCCTGCCCGCTGGAGGCTACAAGCGAGGCTACCAGGGCACGACCGACAGCTCGCTGACCACCCCCACTCTCAACCTGGGCAAGGATAGCCTGCTCGTGCTCGAGCACAGTTACGGCGTGGAGTCGGGCTACGACCACGTCTTTCTGCAGGCCCGGACAGACGGCGGCCAGTGGACCACGCTCAAGTCCTGGACAGGCAAGGCCCAGGACCAGCGCGAGCTGATCGACCTCAGCGCCTTCGACGGCGGGCCGGTGCAGCTGCGCCTGCGATTGCAGGCCGACGACCAGGGCCACGAGTGGGGCTACAACCTCCAGGGCATGCGGGTTTCCAGCCATTCCGGGCCCGTCTTCGGCTTCAACACCGAAAAGCTCGCAGCCGAGGAGCTGGTGGATCGGCTGGTGGCGGTGGGCCCGAACGCTCTCAGCGACGAGCTTTCCAAGCTGGAGCAGCTGGCGAAGGATCTGGGCTCGCCCAGCGCCGCCCTGAAGCTCTGGCCGCAGACGGCCGATCCCAGCGACCTCAAGAGCCTGGGCGAGCTGGGGCGCAACCTGGGGGCTCTGGCTGCGGGCGCTCTCTTTGCTCCCGGCCAGCCGGCCGGACCCGCCCTGGAAGCCTTCCGGGCCAGCGGGCGACTGGCTGCCGAGGCCGGCCAACCACTCGACCTCGGCACCCAGCTCGAACGTGCCCGCAAGCTGGTGAGCGCCAACCTGTCCGCGCCCGAGCGAGAGGCTCTGCAGGCGCTGGTGGGGCGCGAGGGCGACCTGGCCGGCTGGAAGCTCGACCAGGGCTGGCAGACCCGCTTCGTGGAAGGCTCGGGCTACGGGCTGGGCTGTCCGAATTACCCGGCCGACTGCAAGGCGACGGCCACCACTCCCACGCTGGACCTGACCGGTCTCACCGGCGCCCGCCTGCGACTGCGGCTGGGGGGCTCGCTGGAAAGGGGCTACGATTCCCTGTGCCTGGAGGCCCGCCAGCCGGGCGGCCAGTGGCAGAGCCTGGCCTCGTTCACCGGTCAGCAAGACCCCGAGCAAGAGCACCAGCTCGACCTGTCGGCCTTCGACGGCGGCAAGCTGGAGCTGCGCTTCCGGATGCAGGCCGACGACCTGGGCATCGAGGCCGGTCCGCAGCTTCGCCAGGTGCTGGTGACCGGCTGGCGCGCTCAGCAGCCCGAGGTAGCTCTGCGTCTCGATTCCGGACCCAGAACCATGCTCTCGCTGGTGGACCAGTTCGACCGCCTGCAGCCGGCCGAGCGGGCGGCCCGCCTGCAAGCTACGGCCGCACTGGCCGAGCGACTGGGCTCATCCAGCGCCGCCCTGGAAGTGAGCGGCTGGCTCAAGTCACCAGACCAGCTCGAACCTGCCGCCGTGCTGGCCAGCACGCTGGGGGTGGCTCAGGCGCGGGCCCTGTGGCCCTCGGTCGTGGCCGCCGCCGACCCGCTGCAGGCCGCCTCGCGAGCCTCCCTCCTCAGCGAGCAGGCGGCCGCGCTGGAGGTCAAGCTGGGCCTTGATCCCTCCGAGAAAGAGCGCACCGCCTTCGTCACCGCTCTGCTCGAGCAGCCCTGCGGCGCGCCCCAGTTCGCCCGCCTGGCCGAGTTGCTGGACATGACCGGCAAGCTGCCGGAGGGCCTGCGCCTCAACGACTGGGTGCGCCGGAGCGACGGCATCTTGAGCGACAACGACGGCTCGGGTTACCAGGCCGAAGCCAACAGCTCGCTGTTGCTCGGTCCGGTGCAGGATGCCGCCACACTGACCATGGAGCTGGCCTACGATCTCGAGCGTGGATACGACTACCTGAGGCTCGAAGCCCTCCAGGGCGGGAAATGGGTGGAGTTGGACAGGTTGAGCGGACGCTCGGACCTGGCCACCCTCTCGTGGGAACTGCCCGGTCAAGGCGTGACTGAGCTGCGCCTGCGCCTCACCTCTGACCATCTGGCCCACCAGGCGGGCGTGCGCATCCGCTCGCTGCAACTCGGCTCGCTCTCCTACGAGGCCGCTCGCCCGACCCTGGCCGACCTCCACGGCGCCCTGGTCTGCCCTCAAGAGAAGCTGCGCGATCGGATGGACCTCATCACCCGATTGACCAGGGCCACCGGCAACCTCTCGGCCGGCCTGAAAGGGGCGCGCGTGCTCGAACCGCTGGAAGGCAGCAAGGAGCTCAACCAGTCCGCCGAGGCTCTGGTGCTGCTGACCCAACGCCTGGGCCTGAGCGCTGCCAACGAGCTGTGGCCGGCTCTGGCCGCCAAAGGCGCCAACTTGAGCCCGCTGGTGCGGGTCGATCTGGCCTCGCGCCTCGAGCTCGTCTCACGACGCTGGGCTCCCGAGGCGAAGGCCGAAGAACTGAGCAGCCTGCTGGCCGAGGTTCTGGCCGAGGCCAGCCGCCCCGAGGGCAGGGCCGACCGCCTGCTCAAGAGCCTGGAGGTGCTGCTGCCCGAGGACGGCGCCCGGGTGGTCAGCTTTCTGCAAGAGCATCGAGGCCCCGGGGGCCGGCTCTCCCACCTGACCCTGGCCCAGGCCATGGACGACTTCATGGCCGTGATCGGCACCAGGGTGCTGTCCGACAGCCCGGATGGCGTGCTCGAGCAGATGCTGGCCCGCCAGGGGCGCACGGTGGAGGAGCGAGACGAGTCGCTCATCGTGGGCGGCGTGGTGGTAAAGAAGAAGGACCAGGAGCCCGAGTAAGCGCCTGCGTTTGATATCGCTGCCGGAAAGGCGCGCGATGGCTACGTTCGGCCCGGGCAGCCAGTCAAGACACCGGTCGCGCGCATGAATGGCTCGCCGTATCCTTCCCGGTAAAACAGAAAGGGCAGTTCGAAAACCGCCCTCCTGGATTGACCCTGGTCGCGGCCTACCCGGCCAGCAGATACTCCTGACCGGCCAGATTGGGCTTCTCCGGATCCCAGTTGGACTCGTCGTCCATCTCGCCCGGGTCGGGGCGGGGAGCCACCGTCTTGATGCTCTCGGCCATGGTCAGGTAGTTGGCCACGCCGGCCGCCACGTGCTCGCAGAAGCGATCCTGAAAGCCATTGTCCACCAGCAGAGCCTCCTCGCCCCGATTGGAGATGAAGGCCGTCTCCACCAGGATGGCGGGAGCGTTGGTGTGCACGATAACGTGGAAGTTGGCCTGCTTGACTCCGCGGTTGGGCAAGAGCTGAGCGGTCTGGTTTTGCACAAGGCGGGCGGCGATCTTGGACTTGGAGCTGGCGTTGCGCGCATGGTAGGTTTCCGTCCCCACCGCGTTGTGGTTCTCGGCGGAGTTGCAGTGCATGCTGATGAACAGGTCGGCGCCCCAACGGTTGGACAGGCTGCACCGTTCCTGGAGATCTTCTGACTTGCTCCCACCGGGCAACACGGCGCTGTCGGTCGTGCGCGTGAGGCGCACCTCGGCACCCAGCGCCGTCAGGTCCTCCTTCAGCTTCTCGGACATGGAAAGGGCCACGTCCTCTTCCTCCGCTCCGGCCTGACCGATGGCTCCGGGATCCGGTCCCCCATGGCCGGGGTCGATCATGATCTTTTTGCCCTCGAGAGGGCGCATCTGAATCATCATGCCCGCAGAATAATGCAGGCCCGGACCCGGAAGATTAACGATTTGTGAATGCCAGGACAGGTTTTGGCATGAGTGGCTCAAAGTTGCCATTGAGAGCGATTCTAAATGAGCGAGAGGGAAGGCCTGTGCCAAGCTGAACGCGACCCGGGCTGGCCTCAAGGCGTGCTCATCGTGGCCACGTCGCAGGATGCAGCCAGCCGGGCCAGCCGACGGGAGCAGACCCGAATGCGTCGCAAGCGCTGAGGTCAGCCTATTTTCAGGGCCGACACTTAGACTCTGGCTGTGGACCGCTACTGGGACGTCGCCGGCAAGCTGATGACGAGGGCCTCGGTACCCCTCGAGCGGCATCTTTTGATGCGCGAGAACCTGGCCACTTATCTCGTCCACTTCCCCGACGAGTTCGTCGGCAAGCTCGACCGCGAGGAAGCGACCCCCCGCTCAGGCTACGCTGTGGGCCGCCAGGAGTGGCGCTGGGCGGACAAGCTGGTGCGGGACCTGGAGAAGCCCTATACCGACGACGAGGTGCGTGACCGGGTCAAAGAGCTCGATGCCGAGCTCAAGCAGGTCGCTGCCGAGCTCATGGAGCACGCTGGACGTCGCATCTACCTGACGGGAAGCGCCGTGAAGGGGCGCCTGGGCGCGCACTCCGACCTGGATTGTGTGGTGGAGGGCTCGAGCTATCGGGGCAAGCTGGTCTCGGTGCACTCCTGCGGGCTGGCCTCGTTCGGCGCCAACGTCCCGGTCGAGCCGGCCGAGGTCATGCAACGCAACGTGGTATCCGACCTGTGGCGCGCGGGGCTCGAGGAGAAAGGCTTCCTGGTCCAAGAGGGTGAGGTGGCCCGAGTGCGCGAGAGCGAGCGCAAACGCGAGCCAGAGCCGGCTGTGGACACGGGGTTCTTTATCCCGATTGGCGAGCTCCCCTGAGCGGACTCTCCTGCAAGGCAAGAAGTGTCCTCGCCGAGTCCACCAGCGCCGCCTGCACGGACAGGTCGGTCTGCGGGCATGGCTCCAAAGCGGCCTGTCAGCACTCCTAGAATCGTGCCCCAGAAGGCCTCTCGGCCCTCCTCTTGGCCCAGGACGAGCCCCTTGGCCAGGACTTCCAGACGCAAGATCCAGTCAACCAGCCGGAAGACGTGCGATCACCTCTCGATTCGTGAGCTCAGATCTTGATGTAGGTGGGATTGGCGTGTTTGAGGCCCAGGTCCAGCTGCAGCGTCTGCCGAGGAGACATGGCGCGCTTGGTCAGCTCGTGCCACACGAAAAAGCAGCTCGGCGCGAGCTCGAGCTGGCAGGGGCGTCCCTGGTTGCGCCGATCGATGGCATTGGACAGCTGCAGCTCGGCCAGCTCCAGATCGCGACCCTGCATGGGGGCGTAGCCGCGAATGCCCTCCATGGCACGGCAGGCTACGACGGCCGGGTCCTCACCGGCATAGCGCTCGTAGCGGCCGGTCACTGCGTCCACCAGGGCGGCGGCTTTCTCCTCTGGCATCGCGAAGCGGTCCGGCACCTGCCCCCCCATCAGCGGCTCGAAGACGTTTCCCTGGCGCAGCTCCTGGCGATTTTCGATCAGCACCCGGGCCAGGTTCTCAGCCATGGCCGAGTTGGCATCGGGCAGCTGAGCCACGGCCTCGCTCGCCAGCCTGCGAATCTCGCCGTCGCTCAGCCCGACCACATCAGCCACTGCGGCGGCCACGTTCTCGGGGGTCGCGCAGCGCGAGAAGAGCTCAAGGTGCACCTTGGGAATGGCTCCGAAAGCCTTCACCCCCGGCATGGCCGCGCAACCGACGTCACCGAGCAGAACCTCACCGCCGGGCTCCACCCAGACGTTGTCGTCCTTGACGATGCGATCATAGTCTCCCAGCCAGGCATTGATCACCAGGCCGCGGATGACCTGATCGGGGCTCTTGATCGGGTCGCTGTGCTCGGACAGGAGCGCGAACTGCCGGAAGGGCGAAGCCAACCCCTCGAGCACCTTCCCCTGGTGCTCGGCCCGACCATAACTGTACGGCACCGCGTTGGCGCCCAGGCGCTGGAAAGCCAGCGAGGCCAGCAGCTGAGCGGCCCACCAGTAGTTGCGCTTGGCGCGCTCCTCGGGGGTCCGGGCCGGCTCCACCTTGAGCACCAGGGTCTGACCGGCCGCATCGCGGGCCAGCAGCACGGGTACTTCGGAGCGAAAGTTCCCACGACCGATCGAGCGTGGCTCGCCGTTCTGGTCACAGACCAGGCTGAGGGTAGGAAAGTGTCGAGGTCCCTGGATGGGTGGCACCTCCCCCTCCGAGGGCAGAAAGCGATCCGGGTCCGGGGCAGCCGCTACAGGCGCGCTGGCCCAGCGGACGGGGCTGCAGGTCGCAGGGGAGAGGGCACCGATGAGCATGCAGGCTCAGCATAAGGCCATCGGCTGAAAAGCTTCAGAACAGCATTTCCAGGTCCCGATCCGGGTTTCGGCTCAGAGGTCCATCTGTAGGGTGAGCCTCACTCCTTGCGAGCCCGAACCGGCACGCGCACGCCGCCCACGACCACGGCCATGGCGTCCTCCTTGACGGTTGAGCCGGCTCCCACCGTCTTCCAGTCGCGCATCTCCTGGCCGGCCTGGTGGATCTCCTTGAGCGACTGCAGCTGCATCTCCCAACGGTTCAACATGATCTCCACCTGGCGGGCGTTGCCTCGCTTGTTGGCCCCGTACATCAGCGCCCCCATGGTGGCCAGCATCATCCCCGCGCCGACGGGCGCAAGAGCCCAGTGCCAGCCGGCCACGGCGATGGTGGCCAGGCTACCCCCCAGGCCCCAGGGAGCAAAGCGCACAAAGGGTAAGGCGCTCTCGTCTTGCTGGCGCACCACCGCGCGCAGATCGTCCAGGCTCTTGGCGGGGTAGCGGCCCAACTCTTTCAGGTCGCTTTCGACCTGCTTGCGGGCCGCCTCGAGCTCGGGCTGGGGCTGCTCGGCCAGGCTGCCCCGGGTGGCCTCGAGCAGCCCGCGCAGCTGGGCCACGCTGGCTGGCCCGGAGAGGTCCACCTCGGTGGGCTGCCCAACCAGGTTGCCGTTGCCCGAATAGCTCGAGGCCGGCAGGAAGCTCTGCAGTGACTCCGCCTGGCCCTTGAGCCAGCTCGTTTTCTCGTGGCGGTCCACAGCCAGGATGCCGGTCATAGCGCCGCCCAGCAGGCAGACCACGTTGAGCCCGGTGGTCCAGCCTCCTCCTCCCGGGCCTCCGGTGAGCACCAGGCTGGTCGCCATGGTGCCCAGCATCGCGGCGCTGGCCAGGCCCAGGCGATTGCGTCCTGAGGCCATCTGAGCGGCCTGAGCCAGGAGCTCGGTCCGTACCTGGCCAACGGTTTCTCCAGGCGTGTGCTCGAGCAGGTCGATCTGCTGGCTGAGCGTGGCGTGAGCGGCCTGACTGGCGGGGTTGGTCAGGTGATTCTCGAATCTCTTCGCACGCTGGCGCAAATCGGACAGAACATCACTCTTGGCCACAGAGACCTGCATGATGCCATGATAGAAAACAGCCCTGAAAAAAAATTGCTCGACCGACTCGAGCAGCTTTACGCTGAGCAACAGCTGCCAACCAGCCCGCACAATGCATGCGGCAGCTGCTTCACCTGCTGCACGGCCCGGGGGCTCACCCGGCACGCCGTGTCCGAGCTCGAGCTGGCCTACCTGGCCGACCGGGTCAGCCCGGCGGCGGCCGACGCCATGCGAAGCTATGTGAGGCGCGAGCGCAACGAGGCGGGAGAGCTGCGTTATCCGGTCTGCCCTCACTACCAGGAAGGCTGCACGGTCTATCCCCACCGCCCCTTCTCGTGCCGAGTCTTCGGGCACTTCCGCGAGCAGGGCAGCCGCCTGCCGGAGGGGTGCCTGCTGTCCGGCAGCGAGCGCGAGTTCCCCCGCGGGGGCGCGCTCAGCTCGGTTCCCGGCTCGAGTGAGCTGCGAGAGCTGGTGCGCGAGCTCAGTCTGTATGAGCCGGCCGCCAGCCAGGCCGGGACGGTGGAGCCGGGCGACCCGCACGATCCGCTCGATCGTGCCCTGGTGCACGTGGCCGCCCGGCGCTGGCCGGAGGCCCTGAAAGAGCTGAGCCAGGGAGTCAGGGAGTCGGCTTTCGCCCTGCAGACCCTGGGCCTGGTGCAGAGCTCACTGGGCGATCTGCCCGCCGCGGTGCGCGCCTACGCCCGGGCCTGCGAGCTGGCCCCCGACAGCCTGGAGTGCCTCTGCCAACTGGGATCGACGCGCCTGTTCGCGGGCGAGTTCGCGCGCGGGGTGCAGGACCTGGAGGCGGTGGTGGCTCGCTCACCCGAGCACGCTGCGGCGCTGAGCATGCTGGGCTCTTGCTACACGCTGGCCTCGGATCACGCCGGAGCAGCTCACTACTACGAGCGGGCGGTGCGAGCCGCCCCCGACCAGCCCGAGCTGAGGTTGCGTCTGGCCAGCGCCTACCTCGAGCAGCAGAACATTGCCGCGGCTCGCGAGCAACTGGAGGCGGCTCGAGCCTTCGAGGCCACCCGCGAGGTGGCCGAGCGCGCGTTGCTGGCGGGAGGATTCGAGCTCGATTGATTGAGCGCTATGCGGGCTCAACGCGACCTCATGCGGGCGCGTTCGACCCGCACCGACCCGGGCCGATGCGCTCAACGCGAGCTGACGCGGGCTCAGGCCGAGGCAGCCATGGCCGGCAGAGCCTTCTTCCAGCTGGCCATCTCCTGGATGCGGCCGTACCAGCTCAGGATGTGGCTGTACTGCTGCAGCGGCACCTGGGCCGTCTCCCAGTAGAACATCAGGGCGGCGATGGCGAGGTCCGGCAGGGTGGGCTCATCGCCCAGGATGTACTGGTTCTTGGAGAGATGCTCGTCGAGCACGGGTGCAAAGCGAGCCACCTTGGCCAGGGCGCCCTCCACGACTTTCTCATCGGTCACGAAGCCCTGAATGAAGTGAGGAGCCAGGCGCTGGAACTCGACCGTGGCCACGCCCGGACCCCACTCGCAGTTGGACCAGTCGAGCCACTGCAGAGCCTGAGCCCGCATCTTCGGGTCGGAGGGCCACAGCGATGACCTGGCCTTCTCGGCCAGGTAGACCATGATGGCGTTGGACTGGTTGAGCGTCAGGTCGCCGTCCACCAGCACCGGGATGGTGCAGTTGGGGTTGATTTTCTTGAACTCGGGCGAGAAGCTTTCGCCACCGGGGAGGTCGATGATCTTTTCCTCGAAGGGGAGGCCGACATGGTGCAGCACCGTCTTGACCTTGATGGCGTTAGGTGAACCCGGGTAGTGATAGAGAAGCATAGAGAGAGTGGTTCCTTTCCCCGATTGCCGGGGGGATCTTGCCCACCGGCGGGAGGTAACTTTTATTATGCAAGTGAACTATCCTGCATGACGACGGCGAATCTTCTTCCGGCGACGGAAGCGGTCTTGGCAGCCACGACAGACGGGTTTTCCCGATGAGATCACCCTGCCCGCTGGCCAATGCCCTCGACCTGCTCGGAGACCGCTGGACCCTGCTGGTGCTGCGCGACCTGTTCATGGGCAAGCGCCGCTTTGGCGACTTTCTCGAGTCTCCCGAGAAGATCGCCACCAACATCCTGAGCGAGCGACTGCGGCGGTTGGAGGAAGCCGGCTTGGTGGAGAAACGGCGCTACCAGGAGCGTCCTGCCCGCGAGGAGTATCGCCTGACCTCCCGCGGTGCTGAGACCCTGCCCATCATCCAGGCAGCCGTGCGCTGGGCCACCAAGCACATTCCCGACACCTGGCGTCCGCCCGAGTCCCTGGCATCCATGACGCCGGAGCAGTGGCTCGAGTCCCAATCCTGAGCGCTCTCCCGAGCGATTCCGATCTTGCCGGATGATTCCCATGCCAGTCGACCTCTGACCGTGCTATGCTCAGGCTATGAAATCACGCGCTCTCACGGTCGTGCTGGTCCTGCTGCTGGCGGGTGGGGCTCTGGCCACCACCCCCGACGAAGTGCCCAACCCGCGCAAACAAGGCAGTTGGGTGACCGACCTGGCCGGGGTCCTGTCCACCTCCGACCGCGCCCGCATCGACTCTCTGGCCAATGAGCTGCAAGCGAAGAATGGCAGCCAGCTGGCCGTGGTGGTGCTGCACAACACCGATCGCACCCCCAAGAGCTTTGCAACTACCTTGTTCAACAAGTGGGGCATCGGCCAGCGAGGCGTGAACAACGGCGTGCTGGTGCTGGTGGTGATGAGCCAGCGGCGCATCGAGGTGGAGGTGGGCGACGGGGCCCGGGTCCACCTCCCGGACCAGCGCACTTCCTCCATCTTGCAGAGCTCGGTCATCCCTCATTTCAAGAACCAGAAGCCGGCCCGCGGCATCGTGTCCTGCGTGGAGGAGGTCTGCGGGGTGCTGCGCCCGGTTCGCTTCGCCGTCCGCTCGAAAGTCTACACGGGCTCAGCGATCTCCGACTTCGCCAACGTGCTGGGAAGAGACTTCAAGCAGAACCTGGTCCATCGCTGCGAGAAGCTCTACCGCGAGCACGGGGTGGAGATGGTCCTCTTCACCCGTCCCAGGGCCCGCTCAGCCGAGCAAGAGTTCCGCGATCTGCAGCTGGGCCCCAACGCGGTGCTGGCGCTGCTGGCTACCGAGACGGGCACGGTGGACGTCTTTGCGGGCGCCGACGTCAAGGCTCCCGACCTGCAGGCGGCCCGCAAGTACGCCGCGGAGAAGAGCTGGGACCTGGCGGCCGGCAAGCTGGTGGGCAGCGTGGAGGACGCCTCCGCCGACCTGAAAGTCGGCCCTCGCAGCGCCGAAGCTCCGCCTCCTCCGCGGCGTCCGGCAACCACCACCTCGGTCACTCGCCGAGCCCCCTACCGCTCCAGCGGCAATCCACTCGGATGGATGATCGTGGCCGGGGGCATCGTCACCTGTGGCGGGCTCTACCACTGGATGCGCAATCGCCCTCGCAAATGCCCCCAGTGCGGCACCCGCAAACATCGGATGTCGGAGGCCGAGGACGATCAGCACCTGAGCCGCGAGGAGATTCTGGAGGAGCAACTCGGCAGCGTGAACTACGACGCCTGGCTCTGCCCCAACTGCTCGCACGTGCACACCGAGCGCTGGAACGCCTGGGTGACCGGCTACCGGAACTGTCCGAGCTGCTCGCGCCGCACCCTGCATGTCACCCGCACCACCGTCGACTACCCCACCTACGATCACAGCGGCCGCGGACGTGAAGACTGTGACTGCCGCAACTGCAGCCACCAGTCCACCAGCTACTACACCATCCCCCGCAAGACGCGCAGCTCGTCGAGCTCGAGCTCTGGCTCGAGAAGCTCGGGCAGCTCGGGCTTCGGAGGGGGCCGCTCCTCGGGCGGAGGCTCGGGAGCAAGCTGGTAGCCCTGGATGCTTTGGACCGGCTGCCAGGGGGCTGACCTGGCTCCGACAGTGCCGGTCAGGCTGACAGCGCGCCCTCCGGGAAGATCGAGAAGCTCAGCGTGTGGGTACCGATCTGGCTGTCCACCTGGACTGCCGCCTTCTCAGGGATCTGCTGGTAGCGGGTGGTGAAAGCCACCTGCTCGCGCGCCTGGCCGCGGGTCAGCTCCAGGAAGCCCTGGGCTGTGACCACGTTCTTCTCCACCGTGTAGGGGGTGGCTCTCACCGCCAGGCTCTCTTGCTTATTGCGCAAAACCTGGCTGGCCGCCCCCTCCTGGGCCATGTAGATCTCAGTGTAGCCCCAACCTTCTCGGTTGTTGGAGGACACCGTCCAGGTGGTCGTGCTCCAACTGGCCCGACGGTCGATCTCGACGTCACCGACCTTACCCCGCACGGCGTAGGCGTCTTCGTGGAGCAGCGGGGTGCTGGGGGTAGGGAACTGACCCGGCATCATGTTCATCTGCACGCCGTCGCCCCCGAAGCTGGGGGTGAGGGTCACTCTGGTCCCCCAGGTCATGGAGTGCTGACCACGCTGCTTGAGCTCCTCGCTGAGGGGCACCTCCCGCGTCTCGCGCTGACTCGAGAGCTTCAACTCCTCATTCTGGCCTCCCACGGTGCCGGTGAGCTGGGCCTGCTGCTCGTTGGTTACGTCGCCGCCGACTCCGAAGAAGCTGCCTCCGGTCCGGTCACCTTGCATGGGCGCAATCTCTTCCTGTACCTCGAGGCCAGCCACCACGCCCTCGACTTTGACCGAGCCGTCGGTCTGGCGAGAGTAAGTGAGATGGATCCGCTCGCTGCCGTCGAGCTGGCCGCTGAGCGTGACCCGCTCGGGCTTCTCGTTGAAGGCCTGCATCTTGAAGATCTGGCCCACCACCCGACCCACCATCGGGTCGTGGTTGGGCAAAAGGGCGGCTTGCATCGGCGTGAGCCGGGCGCTGACCGGGCTGGACATTGGGTTACCCTCCAGATGGTATTCTTTCTGTCTTGTAAGGGCTTCACAGGTTGCTCGCGCCACCACGGGTTGGTGGCACGGTCATTGCGACGAAGTTTAGCCGCCAGGCCCGGCCAACTCCACGGGCAAGATGTTACCGTTTGGATCGATGGGATCTGCCCCGCTCCGGTCGCAGCTGTTTAGAACACGGCAAGGCTCCGTTTACAAATCGGCAAGGCCGGCCTGTTAGAGTGAGCTTTGCAGGCCACCGAAGGATCAGCACGTCAACAGAGGGGATGGGCTCAGCATGAAACACCAGAGACTGATGGCAGCCCTGTTCATCTTGCTGGGAACCCTGGCCACCGGCTGGAGAATGGGCGAAGCCCACGCCGCCAGCCAGCGAGCCGACTCCCGCCGCGAGCTGGCGGCCGCCCTGGCCCGCAACCAGGCCATGCGCGAAGAGTGCTTCCACAATCTTCGCAACCAGTTCACCCCCGGATTCCGCGGTAGCCAGCCCCTGATCTGGCTCGACCAGGGCCGGGCCCAGATCGATACCAGGCAGGGTCAGATCTTTGCCACCCAGACTCCCACCTTCCTCGCCATCAACGGTCCCGGCTTCTTCCTGGTGGGCCCACCCGAGGCCCCGGTCTACACCCGGGACGGGCGTTTCACCTTGCGCGAGGGCGTTCTCTGTGACAGCCTGGGCCGGGCCTTGCTGGGCTATCTCCCCCGGCAGCCCGGACAGCTGGTTGCCTTCCCCCGTCAGAGCCCCGACCTGGTTTACTCCACCAGCCTGCGCTTCGACGAGACGGGAGTGGCCTTCCGCGACCTGGTTCGGTGCGATCCGGTCACCGGCCAGCCATACACGGAGAGCGTCCCCATCTTCACCCTGGCCCTGGCCAGCTTCCCCAACCCCCAGCTGCTGGTGCGCTGCGGCGAGACCGGCTTTCTCCCCGGCGGTCAGTCGGGTGAGCCCTCGATTGGACCGGTGCTGCCCCATCTGACCCGCGGAGTGGTGGTTCCAGGCAGCCTGGAGCTGGCCAACGTGGACTTCAACCAGCAGGCGCTCTGGCTCGGTGCCCTTCGCTCCCAGGCCGGCCTGCTGGGCGAGCCGGCGCCTCCGCCCGCGGCCCCGGCTCCCTACCAGGCGCCCGCCCACTTCATGATGCCGGGCGCCGACCCGCTGCAGTTGGCCCCGTTCCCACCCACTTCTCCCATGCGCGCCCGGCCACTGCAACTGGCCCCCCTCAAGACGACCCTCACCCTGACCGATCTGGCGGTACGGTAACTTGCCGGCAAACACCTGCCCGGTGACCTGACGCCCTAATAGGGTATCTTGAACACCAACCAGATCTATACAGCCAATCTCCCCGCGGCGGGCCGGGCCTACGGGCTCGACCTGGACGCCAACCTGGAATTCGACCCTCGCCACGACGCCGTGCTGGCCTTCGATCTGGCCGGCGACGGAATCGTCTCCGAGCTCGACGTCGAGCTCAGTGGTCAGGCCTTGCGGGCCTTGGGGGGCGACTACGACCTCGACCAGGACGGCCAGCTCTCCTTCGACGAGGGTATCATCGGCTCACGCATGCACAGCGCGGCCCAGAGCTGGGATCGCGACCATGACGGGCTGCTCTCAGCCGAGGAGCTGAAGCGGGCCCGGGCGCGCGTGCTGGTGGACGGCAGGGTCTACAGCCCCGAGGCCTTTCCCCTCCCGGACGGAACCACGGGCAGCCTGGCTCGGGTCGATCCCCGTTATCACTGCTCCTGGGTGGCCAGCGACCGGTAGACGGCCAGCGGGTCGGGAGGCGGCTCCCACTCCATCACCGGGCAGGCGTCCTCCACGTAGCGTTGCTGGCGCATGCCCACCAGAGCGGTGGTCACGCCTGGCGTTCCCAGCACGGTCCAGAGGGCTTTCTGGGACAGGCTGGCCCCCGGGCGAGCGGGCAGCTTCTCGTGCAGAACCTGATTGCGGCTCTGACTGATCCGGGCCGAGAGGCGCCGGATTTCGAGCAACACGGCGTGGAAAGCCTCCAGGTAGCTCTCGCGCCAGCTCCTCTCCATCCGATCGGCCAGGCGGTCCAGAGTATCCAGCGTGTAGGGCCAGAGCTGGTTCTGCTCCACCTCGGCCCAGTCCGAATAAGAGAGCGGGCTGGCGGCCACCCTCTCGAGCTCGCCTGCCATCTGCAGCGTGTCCGGACTCTCCAGCGAACGCAGACGCTCGAGCAGCTCGCTCAGCGACTCCGGCCCCGCTCCCAGCTCGGGCGGGTCGGCCAGGCGCAGCAAGCTGCGTCCCTTGAAGGCGTTCAGGGGACGGTTGATCAGTACACCCAGGTTGGCCTCCCCGGCCAGCTCCAGCACCGACTTGCCGCCGTGATGGCGGGCCATCGCCCCCTCCGATTCGATCAGGTTCATGGGTAGCTGCAGCACCCGAAAGCCCTCCCCCGCCTGCTCGAGCATGCGCGGCAGCGAGGTGGACTCGGGGTCGGAGGGCGGGTCGGCCACGGTGTTGGAGGAAACCCCGTAGCAGCTGATCCGACCTGCCGCCACCTGGCTCTCGAGGTAGGCAAACGAAGCCTGGAGGCGTCGGTAGAACTCGTCTTTGACATCCTGGCCGCGGTGGGCCGCCTCCATCAGGAAGTACTCGGGGTTGTGCAGCAAGCAGACGTCCAGGCGCTCGAGGCCCAGTCGTTCCAGAGAGCGCTGCAGCTGGTCTTCCAGAAACTCGGGGTGGATGCAGTGCCAGCAGCCCGGCGAGTACTCCACCACCTCGGGGAAGCTCTTGCCCTGCAGCTTGCGCTGGCGGGCCAGGCGCAGGTTGCTGCCCTGCACGTAGCCGATCTTGGAGACCACCACCAGGCCCTCGCGCCCCCGCTCGGCGAGCACCTGGCCCACCAGTCGCTCGCTGGATCCATCCGTGTAGTTGGTGGAGGTATCGATCAGGTTGACCCCCCGATCCAGGGCGGCCAGCAGAGCTTCCTTCTGGGCCGGGCTGTGCTCGTCCACGCGGTAGCATCCGAAGCCGAGCGGGGAGACCTCGAGCCCGGTCGAGCCCAGGGGGCGCTTCAAGAGCCGAACTTGACGGGAGGCTCGGGCGGAGGCTGCGCAGGAGCTTGACCGCCGCCCCGCAGCTTCTTCCACAGCATCGCGCCCACGGCCACCGGAGCAGCCACGATGGCGGGCAGGGCCAGAGCTGTCATGACCGGCAGGCTGGCTCCGCCGATGGCGGCGGCCATGGTGGCGGTCAGGCTCAGGGCCCCGACCCGGGCCAGCTTGTCCCCGGTGGACCCGCGCCAGAGGCCGCCCTTGCACAGGAAGATACCCACCGCCACGGGAGCGGCCAGCACGCCCAGGCCCAGCAGGCCGGTCACGGTGCTGCCCAGGCCCACGAGTTGGGCCACCCCGCTGGCGGTGGCACTCACCGCTGCCAGCCTGGCCAGCTTGTCCCCCCAACCGGACTTCTGGGCGGGCTGGTAGCCGTCTACCGGCTGGTTGGCGGCGCTCTTCTGGCCCGCGACGGCCTTCGGCAGGGCAGCCACGATCGGGTTGAAGCGGAGGGGATTGACGTCCATCAGGCGATGATTCGGGGCCCACCGGCCCGGTCCCTGGCCGGATCAGCCCCCGCCTTTGAGCACCACCTCGCGCACGTAGCGCTCGAGCTCGGCCCGGTGCTCCTTGCGGTAGGCGGGATAATCCTCCACGATACCCTCCCTGGCCATCCCAAGCAGGATGAAGGCCTCCAGCAGGCCGGCCTGGTTGAGCTTGTGCAACGTCATCAGAGCTTTGTCGGGGGTGATGTTGCCCTCGGAGGCGGTATTGAGAGCCACCCGGATGGCGCTGGCTTCCTCCTCCAGGCTGTGCCGGTAAGGCTGCCCGGGATGGTAGCGAGCCCACTTGCCCGACTGCCAGTCGCTGCGCTCGAAGGCGTAGGCCAGCCAGGCCGGACCGGCGCTGGGAGCGACGTGCAACTTGCCGGCCTTGACCTCGACCGGGATGTCCACCCGGGGATGAGCCAGCACCACGCCCTGCTGTTTGGCCCAGCTGATCAGGCCGTTGCGCGACAGGCGCGCATAGGGCTCGCACAGATAGGCCTCGATGTATTTGGGCAGGGCCAGCTCGCTCTTGCCCGAGGCCATGAGCGAGTTGCCCCAGTAGCGGTAAGCCGCCTCGCGCTCGGGAGCGATGGCCACCGCCCGGGCATACCATTCGTCGGCCTGGCTGAAGGCGTTCTCCAACCGATAGGTCTGGCCGATGGAGAGGGCCGCTTCGTAGAGGGTGGGATCGACCTGGATGGCCTCCTGATAGGCGGCCCGCGCCTCGGCGTAGCGACCGGCGGCGAAGGCGGTCTCAGCGCGCTGCATGGCCTCGTCAGCTTTGGAGTTGGCCGAGAAGACCGGCTCCTCTCCACCATCGGTGGCCAGGCTCTCGAGGGCAGCGGTCAAGAGCGAATCACGTACCCCCAGCCGGTCGGCCTCCACCAGAGCCTCGCGCGCTCTGGCGCGCTGGGCCTTGCGCTGAGCCTTGTCGGTCAGGGTGTTGGCCTGGACCAGCCGGCAGAAGCCCAGCTTCAGCTGCACCTGGCCATCGGACGGATTCTGGGCAGCCAGCTCCTCTAAGAGCGGCAGCGCCTCCACGAAGCGGTTCTGCTCGCACAGCTCGAGGGCCTGCTGGCGCTTGTCCTGAGCCAGCGCGGGCATGAGCAGCATGGCCAGGACCAGCAGCATCCGCAGAGGCACGAGCGCAGCGTCCGTAAAGTCCTTTCCTACCGTTACCCCTCCTCCCTCCGATTCAGGAGAAATGAGGGAGTTGGGAGATGCCAGGGAGATCAAAGGTTGCTCTCCCCGAATCCCCCCGCTCTCCACCTCTCCTATTTCCGAAATGGGTAGGGACGAACTTGCAGGACGCGGCACTAGGTCTTCGGCTCGCGGGTCTTGAGGCGCACGCCGCCCACCTGGATGTGGCCCTGGCGCTCGGCGATGGCCACCGACTCGGGCTTCTCGGCCAGCTTGAACACCGAATTGTAGACCTCCGCCTGGCGCTGGAGGTGCTCCTCCAGCAGTTGCGGCCCCTTCTCCATCCAGCGCGCCAGCACCGGTACGTCGGCCGGGGGGGTCATCTCCATGAGCGTGATGGTCGGCTTGTGCTGCATCGAGTTGGCCGCCGTGATGAGGCCCAATCCCCCGAAGAGCATGCCGGCGCAGCCCACCAGCCCGGCCGAGCCGGCCACCATGTAAGCGGGAATGGCCGCCATCCAGCTCAGCTGGGCCAGGGCCAGGCCTCCCGAGCTCATCCGATCCACCTTCTTCTGGCTCTTCAGGCTGGCCTCCAGGGCCTTCTCGCGCCGCTGGAGCACCTCTTTGTCCTGACCGACGGCGGCCGTCTGCCAGGTGCGGTTCTCGGCCAGGTTGTTGGTATACTTGTCATAGCGCTGCGGATCGAGCACCGGGAACTGGCCCGCCAGCACCATGCGCAGGTCGTTGCCGAACGAAGCCGCTTTGACCTTCTCGGGGTTGCCCCCAGAAGCGCGGTAGACCTGGCTCCAGGTATCCAGCATCTGCTTGATCTCGGCCTGCTCTTTGGGATCGGTGGCCTGGGCCTCTTTGGCTTTGAGCTCCTCAACGATGAGGCCCAGCTCGTAGCGGTTGCGCTCGAGCATGGTCGTTCCCTTGCCGGGAGTGCTGACCAGGGGCGAGATGTTCATGGCCAGAGCATACCGCAGCGCCTTGAAAGGTTTCTCAAAGGGCCGCAGGGTCCAGCCAGTACTGGGGGCGCAGTCAAACCCCGAGCTGTCAGCCCCCGGCCATGGCTCCCACCACCAGGAAGGGCTCCTGGCCGACCGCCACCGCCTCGGGCAGGGGAGCATCGGGGGACTCGTGGCTCAAGTCCTCCTGGCAGGCGTAGAACCGGACAAACGGGCGCCGCTTGTGGGTCTCATGGTCGCGGATGGTCCCGCGCAGGGCGGGAAAGCGAGCTTCCAGAGCAGTCAGCAACGAGCGCTGGGTGGGCGTGCCCTCCACCTCCAGCTGAACCTCCCCCTCCACCCGCGCCAGGGTGCGCAGGTGCTGCGGCAGCACCACCCGGATCATGCCAGCGTCTGCACCTCCACCGACAGCACTGCCGGGAGATCGCGGGCGATGGCGCTCCAGCTGTCGCCCGAGTCGGCCGAGGCGTAGACCTGGCCGCCGGGTGCCGAAGTAGATGCCGCACTCGGGCATCGTGTCCACCGCCATGGCGTCGCGCAACACGTTCACGTAGCAGTTGCGCTGAGGGAGCCCTCTGGTGAGGGCCTCCCACTCGTTCCCGCCGGTGCGGCTGCGATAGACGCGCAGCTTGCCGTCGGGGGGATAGTGCTCCGAGTCGCTCTTGATGGGCACGACGTAGATGGTCTCCGGCTCATGGGCGTGCACCTCAATGGGGAAGCCAAAGTCGCTGGGCAGGTTACCGCTGACCTCGCGCCAGGTCTTGCCCGCGTCGTCGCTGCGCATCACGTCCCAGTGCTTTTGCATGAAGATGGTATCGGGACGCGAGGGATGCATGGCCAGCCGGTGCACGCAGTGGCCCACCTCGGCCTCGGGGTCGGGGATCTGGTCCGACTTGAGGCCTTTGTTGATGGGCTTCCAGCTCTTGCCGCCGTCGTCGGAGCGAAAGCAGCCCGCGGCCGAGATGGCCACATAAAGCCGCTTGGGATTGCGCGGATCGACCAGGATGGTGTGCAGGCACATCCCCCCCGCCCCCGGCGTCCAGGCCGGGCCCGACTTGTGATTGCGCAGGGCGCTCAGCTCATGCCAGGTCTTGCCGCCATCTTTGGAATGAAACAGGGCGGCGTCCTCGGCCCCGGCGTAAAGCTCGTCCTTGGATATGTGGGAGGGCTCGAGGTGCCAGATGCGCTTGAACTCCCACGGGTGGGGCGTTCCGTCATACCACTGGTGGGTGCCGGTCGGACCTTCGTAGCTGAACTTGTTGTCCATCGGATCCCAGCTCTTACCGCCGTCGTCGGAGCGCTGGATGACCTGCCCGAACCAGCCGCTGGACTGAGAAGCGTAGATCCGGTTGGGGTCGACGGGCGAGCCTTTGACGTGGTAGATCTCCCAGCCCCCGAAGTGGGGCCCGTCCACCTTCCAGCGTTTGCGCTTGCCATCGGAGGTCAAAACGAAGGCGCCCTTGCGAGTGCCCACGAGGACTCGAACCATGATCGTTGCTCCTTTACAGCACGGTGGGGATGGATTGGGGGAAGCGAAACACGTTGGTGGGGCCGCTTGACCTCAACCAGTCGCTCCAGGTTGCTGCCGTAATAGGCGCGCAGGTAGTCCTGTTGCGACTCGTCGATGAAGTTCTGGTAGCAGAAGCCCGAGGTGAAGGAGAGCATGGCCTGGTGGAACTCATCCTGCCAGGCCTGGTTGAGGGCCACCACCTCGGGGGAGGTAGTACCCAGCCAGTCCAGCTCGATGCTGCTGATCAGGCTGGCCTGACGGTGGACGAAGGCGGTCGCGTCCGGGGCCAGCGCGGCCACCTGCTCGCCGGCCAGGAAGAACTTCCAGTTGGCGGCGGCCCCGGTGCCCGGCCAGCGGCGCAGGTAGTCGAGGATGACCGCCGCTCCCTCGGCCGAGATGGGACGGAACGCGTAGCGCGAGCGCTCGTGGGAATAGTCGGTGGTATCGGGCTCGGCCAGAAAGTCCTGGCCGTCCCAGTAAGCCATGTCCTGAATCTGCTCGGAAAAGGGAGCAGCCACCTGGTAGAAGGGCTCGAACAGGGCCCGCAAGTCGGCGGGGCTGCCCACCAGCTGGCCCAGGAGCTCGAGGCTCAGCGTGGTGCCGTCGGTCGCCGCGGTCAGCTTGGCCCCCAGCTCGCGGGGCATCTGAGGGAAGAGCTCGAGAGCCAGCGGGAGTAGAGTCTCCAGCCGCTCGGTCCAGATGATCTGGTAGGCGGTGACCCGATCCACCGGGTAGGTCTGGAAGATGAAGGAGGTGTTGACGCCGAAGTTGCCCCCTCCCCCACCCCGGCAGGCCCAGAAGAGGTCGGGATTCTCGACCGCGTTGGCGCGCACGATCTCGCCCGAGGCCAGCACCACCTCGGTTTCCAGCAGCTTGTCGCAGGTCAGCCCGTGCAATCGCATGTCAAAGCCGATCCCCCCTCCCAGCACCAGCCCGGCCACGCCCACCCGGGGACAGCGTCCGTGGGGCAGGGCCACCGAGGCGGGACGCAGTGCATCCTCCACGTTCTGGTTGCGCCCGCCACCCTGGACCCGGGCCATTCCTGAGACCGGGTCGAAGTCGACCCGATTCATGGTCGACAGGTCGATCATCAGCCCGGTGGTGGTAGAGTAACCGGCGTAAGAGTGTCCGCCCGAGCGAGCCACCAGGGGAACCTGGTTCTCTTGAGCCCAGAGCAGGCTGGCGCGCACGTCCTCGGCCGACTGGCACTGAGCGATGGCCAGTGGGAGCACGTTGGCAAAGCGCAGGTTCCAGGGCAGGGCGGCGTTCAGGTAGCCGGGCGAGTTGGGGCGAAGCAGCGTGCCGCGCAGCGAAGCCGCCAGCTGGTCGAGGGGAAGCGGAGGAGCCAGGGCGGCCGGCGGAACGAGGGTATCGCCACCGCAACCGGTGATACCCAGCACGCCCAGGCCGACCGAGGCTTTGAGAAAGTCTCGTCGGGAAAGCAAGAGGGCGCTGGTTCGCAGTCCACCCTCCGGGGCCCTTCGTTCACAAATTGGCAAACCAGTTCGCAACCTGGTTGGCTAAACTTCGTCCTGGATCGGGGGGTGAGAAATCTGTTTCGAGCTGGCCCGTGAACCAGAACGAGTGAGAGTGACCATGAAAATCACGCCGCAAGAAATCCAGGCCCGTCTGGCCGCCACCCGCCCCGAGGCCGACTGCCTGCAAAGCAAGATGGGCGAGCACCTCGAGGGCGAGGTGCTGGTCAAGCTGCCGGATACCGCCGACGTGGCCGAGCTGGGCCAGGACTACGGCCTGCAGGTGCTCGAGACGATCAAGTTCTCGGGCGAGATGCAGAAGAACTTCAACGGCAAGCTGGTGCACGCACGCCTGCCCGAGGGAATCTCCACCGCCCAGGGGATCGCCCTGCTCGAGAAGGACCCCCGCGTGATCTACGCCGATGCCAACGACGTGGTGGAGCGCCAGGCCACCCCGGACGATCTGCACCCCCAGCTCTGGGGACTCAAGAAGATCGAGGCCGAGGCGGCCTGGGACACGGTCAAGGGCAGCCGCAACGGACCCATCGTGGCCGTCATCGACAGCGGCATCGATCAAGATCACCCCGACCTGGTGGCCAACCTCTGGACCAATCCCCGCGAGACCGCTGACGGGCGCGACAACGACGATAACGACATCGTGGACGACCTGCACGGCTACAACGCCATCAACGGCAGCGGCAGCCCGGAAGACGACAACTCTCACGGCACCCACTGCGCCGGCACCATCGCGGGCGTGGGCAACAACGGCCTGGGCGTGGTGGGGGTGAACTGGGAGGGCCAGATCCTGGCCGGCAAGTTCCTCTCGGACAAGGGCAAGGGAGCCATCTCCAACGCCGTCAAGGTGGTGGGCTACGCCAGCGCCCAGGGGGCGCGCATCCAGAGCCACTCCTGGGGCCACACCGGCAGCTGGGGCAACCGGGCCCTGGAGGACGCCATGCGCTCTTCGCCCTCGCTGCACATCTGCGCCGCCGGCAACGACGGCAAGGACGTCGACTCCGAGCCGCACTACCCGTCCAGCTTCGGCCTGGACAACATCGTCAGCGTGGCGGCCAGCGACTGGTCCGACCAGCTGGCCAGTTTTTCCAACTACGGCGCGGTAGGCGTTGACCTGGCCGCTCCCGGGGTGGGCATCTACTCCACCACACCGGGCAGCTACGGCAGCATGTCGGGCACCTCCATGGCCACCCCCCACGTGAGCGGCGTGGCCGCCCTGATCGCCACTGCCCAGCCCAACGCCAGCAATGATCAGATCAAGCGCCGGCTGATGGCCAGCGTGGACGTGGTCGATTCGCTGGCGGGCACCTCCCAGACAGGGGGGCGCCTCAACGCGCGCAAGGCGGTGGAATCAGACAGCGTGGCCCCGGGGGCGCTGGGGAATTTCCGCGTGAGCGCTCGGGCCACCGGTGAGATGCAGCTCGGCTGGATCGCCACCGGCGACGACGGCAACCAGGGCCGGGCCTCGAGCTACCAGCTGCGCAGCAGCCCCAACCCCATCGACGAGGGCAACTTCGAGTCGCTGCCGGTGATGCGCACCGGCATGCCGGCCGAGGCCGGCCAGGCCGAGACCCGGCCCTCGCTGGCCTTCCCCGAGACGGGCGACCGCACCATGCACTTTGCCATGCGGGCGGTGGACAACGTGGGCAACCGCTCGCCGCTGGCCCGCACCTCGGTGCTGATTCCGGGCACGGGGGTGGCCTACGACGACAACATGGACGGCTTTTCCAACCGCTGGAGCGGCGAAGGCTGGGGACGCGTCTCCATCGAGGGGCGGGGCAAGGTGTGGACCGACTCGCCCTCGGGCGACTACGAGCACGGCGCTAACCGCGCCCTCACCTCGCCCTCCATCTCGCTGGCCGGCGTGACCGGCGCGGCCGTCACCTTCGACTACAAGCACGACCTGGAGAACCGCTTCGACAAGGTGGCCCTGGAGGTTTCCTCCGACGGCCAGAACTGGACCGGCCTGCAGGAGTTCACCGGCAAGAAGATGTGGGAGCGGGCCCGGGTGGATCTGTCGGCTTATGACGGGCAGAGCATCCAGCTGCGTTTCCGGCTGACCACCGACAACGCGGTGGCCAGGGACGGGTTCTACCTCGACCGAGTGGTGGTGGCGGGCTCGCAGAAGTAGGGGCTGTGCTGTGTCGGCTGCGTGGGGCACAAAGTCGTGGCAGCTCCGGCGGGGTTTTGTTCAGCTCCCCCGTGTCGCTCCCGGAGTGGCACTGGATGTGTCAGCCCCCCATGGGTCGCTCCCGGAGTGGCACAGAATGTGTCAGGCCCCCATGGGTCGCTCCCGGAGTGGCACAGGATGTGTCAGCCCCCTCCATGGGTCGCTCCCGGAGTGGCAGAGGATGTGTCAGCCCCCCCCATGGGTCGCTCCCGGAGTGGCACAGGATGTGTCAGCCCCCTCCATGGGTCGCTCCCGGAGTGGCAGGAGGATGTGTCAGCCCCTCAGACCGGTGGTTCCGACTCCGCGTCGAGCACCTTGAGCCAGTAGCTGGCCACCTGGGTGGCGGGATCGCCAGCCAGCGCCAGGTTGGGCAGGGTCAGCGACAACACCGGTCGGCCGGGCTCCCCCGCGGCTGGCTCCGGGGGCGGGCCCTCGTCGCTCGAGAGCTCCAACGTGTCCTCCTGGAAGAGAGGACTCTCACGCTTGCGCCGTCTACGCCGGCGCCGGCCTTCCTCGGGATGATGATGATCGGCGTAGAGATCCGACTCCAGCATGCGATGCAAACGCATCTGGTAGGCACTGCTGCCCAGATCCACGGCCCCCACCTGCCTTTACGAACAAACGTTCCCATGGGCAGAATAGCACGAAAAGAATGGCTTGTCTACGGGGATCTGTTGCAGAGCACCGATACCATCGCTGCTCTAGCCTTCCACTAGACCCTCACGCGAGATGAGGAGCGGATAGGGAGGGGGCTCATCGATTACAGCCACAAGGTGGGAACCGGATATGCGACGACCTGAGCGTCCGACGTGACGAGCCGCAGCCCGTGCTCGAGGCACTGGCAGATCAACATCCGATCAAACGGATCGCGGTGAAGCTGCGGCAGCTTTTGAAGGTGAACGACGGACGACTCCGTGAGGGGGAGAGTGTCGATGCGGTGGCGGCTACGCTGGTTGCTCACGTATGAGGCTGCAGGCGCAGGCAGCGGCAGTTTCCCAAGAATGTTCTTCACCACGATCTCCCAGGTTGAGACGCAGCTGAGGAAGACCTCGTTGCTCGGATCGAGGAGCTGGTCCCGAACCGGCTTTGGCAATCGGCTGTCGCCCGCGATCCACCACAGGAAGGTGGACGTGTCGAGCAGCAACCTCACCCCTCAAATGCCCGCAGGATGTCCTCTGGAAGAGGCTCATCGAAGTCGTCCGGAACCTGGAGCTCGCCCGCACACAGCCCGAAGGGCCGGGGCTCGACCGAGGGGCGAGAAGCGATCAGGCGCAGCTCCACGATCGGCTCGTTGCGTCGCGCGATCAGAACGCGCTCGCCCGACTCCGCCCGCTGCAACAGCTCTGTCAGACGGGCCTTGGCCTCAGAGACATTCACCACAACCATACCAAAAACATAGTCGAGTTCATGGTCCAAGTCAATGATCCGGAATGCCAGGAAACCTGGTATCAGCCCTCGAGCTGACACCGAGATGTGAAACTGGCCCACGCTGACGGGCGGCTGAGCCTGCGGCTGGGGGAAGCGCTGGCGCCAATGCTGCAAAAGAAGGGCTACTCGGCGCTGGGCTACTCCATGCCCGGCGGCGTTGCGGATGCTTCTTGCCAGGCGTCTCCCTGGCCGGGAGCCCAGGAGCCCGTCCACGCCAGTCAGCGCCTCAATGAGCGACGGCTCGAGTCGCCCCAGGGGAGGGCTACGCGGCCATTAGTCCGGCACACGACCCGACGAAGAAGAGCACATATGCTCGAAAGGAATTCAACCCCGGGCTGCCGCAGGACCGTTCACGGGCGACCGACGCAGCCAGCCGAGCTCCGGCGGACGAGCACCAGGCACATCAGAAAGGAGCCGCCCATGAGCACAGAGACAATCGAGGACCTCCTCGGAGAGATCCTGCTGGACTGTTACGGTGAGGATGAAGAGCTGTGGGGCTTTCTCAGTGCCTTCTCGGAAGAAGTGCCGGTTCCGGCCGAGGCGAGCATCATCGGCCAGCGCGTCGAGGTGCTGGAGTTCGACTATGACGGAAACCCTCTGCGCGGGCTGACTGCCTCGTGTCGCGCGGGCGACGGACGCGTCCATAACGTTTCCGTGGCCGATCTCTCCTTTCCGACTACGTCGCCGGGAGCGCTGTATCACGCGGCCTACCGCTCCTGGCTGGGCCCGTGACCTGCGACGGTTCGGCGCAGGAGCTCGAAGGCTTCATTCGAGACTGGCACCACGACGAGAACTCTCACGCCCGGGCACGCGAGATGGGGGCGTTCTTGCTCGGCGCTCTGGCTCATCTGAGGGAGAGCGGAAGCTCCGAGCGGACCCTCCGTCAGCACCGGTCGAACCTCTGGCTGATCGGGAAGTTCGAGTGCGACTATGCAGATGACGGGCCTTTCGGGCCGGAGCGCTTTCCTGACGCCCCGCAATGGAGGTCCGAGTTCCGGCGGAAGGTGAGCGGCTCAGAATGGGCCTGGCGGTCCTACTGCTCGACTTGGCGGCTGCTGGAGCGCTACTCCCGTAAGCAGACAGCCAGAGCAGAGCGTTAGCAGTCACTGTCTCCGGTCAACTGTCGAGTGCCAGGGCGGCCATCAATCAGGAGAAGGTCTCGAACGTCAGGGGGAAACCAGTACGCAAGCATCCAGAAGCGCGACAAAGGCCACCGAGGCTCCAGGTGCTGCTCTTCACCTGCCACCCCGAGCGCTTCCGGGGGCTGGAGACGGTCAGCCGGGTGCACCGGCTTTGAGCCCGCGAGGCTACCCTGGCCCGCTCGCAACAGCCGCAAACATCCGCCAAGCGCCGTGAAGACGCCGGACACCGGAAACAGCGATCCCGAGGGAATCGCAACCGGCTCCCCGAAGGGCGCTGCAATCCACGACTTCAGGGGGTAGTGTTGCCATCCGTTGCCATCGCAATCGACCAGATTCTGGCCCTGCAATTTGCCCTGGCCTGGGCCGGGGAAGGCCAGTGCGACCCTCCGCGGCTCGGCTGGTGGCGCACCGACCTGGTCAACGAATACGGCGGAGGCGACTTCATGCAGAGGCTGGCCCCCCGCACGCATCGCTGGGCAGCCCTGGAGGCGGTGCGTCGGGCCGCCCGGCTGACCGACCAGAGGGCCCACAGCCACGAGAACGTCCGCACCCTGTATCGCTGGGGGTTCGAGCTGGAAGAGCAGCTCGACGAGCGCATCCGCGAGCTGAAGTGGAGCCAGGTGCCTCCCGAAGAGGCCCTCAAGCTGCCCATCAGCGTGTTGCCCACGGCTCGCTTCGATCGGGCCGCGCTCGAGCAAGCGCTCGGTCCCCAGGGCGACTATACGGTGCAACCGGGAGGGCGCGAGCTGAAAAGCCCCATGCCCTCCGACCCCGCCGAGGCGGCGCGTTGCCTGGCCGCCGCCATGCTGCCCCTGCCGGCGAGCTATCCGGCCCCCTACTACCGCCTGTGATCGCCCTGGAGAAACTGCGCGAGGCCACCGAGATCCACACCCGCATGCTGCGCCTGGGGCTGGGGGCCGAAGACAGCCGCGCTTACTGGGAGAACGCCAACCGCCAGCTCTCCGAGGCCGACCGGGCGAAGGTGGCCTTCGAGGAGCGCTGGTTCGGAAGTCGCACCATGGCCAGGGTACGCTACCTGGTGAGCAACTTCATCCATCGCTACGACACCTACCCCCGGGCCCTGCAGGTGCTGCACCGCTGGAACCCGGCCGACCCACGCGAGCGCAAGGTGCTGTGTCACTGGCACGTGCAGCTTTCCGACCCGCTCTACCGTGAGTTCACCGGCAGCATCCTGCCAGGGCGACGCCTTCACCCCGAGCCCACCATCGATCGCACCACCACGCTGCGCTTCGTGGACCGCAAGGTCGAGGGGCGCTGGGCCTCCTCCACCAGCCAGCGCATGGCGGCGGGTCTTCTGGCCTGCGCCTGCGAGGCTGGTCTGTGCGAGGGAAGCTCGGCGGTGCGACCGCTCAGGCTGCCCCGGGTCAGCGATCTGGCCCTGGGCTACCTGTTGCAGCTTCTGCGGGAAGTGGAGTTCGAGGGCAGTCTGCGTGAGAACCCTTACCTTTCCTCGGTAGGCATCGACTCGGTGGAATGGGAGCAGCGATTGCGCCGCATGCCCTGGGTGCGCTACGCGCGGGCCGGCAACGTGCACGACCTGAGTTTCGAGCACGCCAGCCTGCTCGAGTGGGCCGAGGCGGTGTTGTGACCGGGCTCGGCCACGCCTTCGAAGGCCTCAAGCGCGACCTTCTGGCCGAGGAAGGGCCGCGCATCTCCACCATGCGCAATTACCGTTTCGCCATCCTCCCCTACCCCCCCGAGAGCGAGTTCGAGATGCGCAAGAAGGTACGAGCGCTTTCCGACGAGCTGAAGGCCCGCCACTGGAGCGTGCTCGACATCTCGATGCAGCGCCTCTTCTTGCAGCGCCTCAAGTCGCTCGGTGAGGACGTGCTGGAGAAGATGATCCAGACGGAGAAACGGCAGCATCAGCGCCATCCTGACCGAGCTCTGAGCCGTCTGCGCGAGCAGGTGGGCCAGCTCATCGGGGGGGAGGACGGCCTGGCTGCCGACGTGGTTCGGGTGATCGAAGAGTTCTCCGACAGCCAGCCCCACGATACCGAGCGCACCTTGATCTGGATCCGGCGCGTGGGGGCCCTGTATCCCTTCTATCGCTCCTCGAGCCTGCTCCGGCACCTCGATGGCAAGACCCGTCAGATTCCCGTGGTGCTGCTCTACCCGGGCGAGCAGCGCGACAAGACCGCGCTGAGCTTTATGGGAGAGCTTCCCCCCGACCGCGACTACCGACCCCGCATTTACTCGGAGGCCATGGCGTGAAGATCAAGGAGATATTCCAGTCCGACATCACCCGCGATATCCCGCCGGTGATCTACTTCCACGAGCAAAAACCCGAGAGGCTGCTCGAAGAGGTCAGCGAGTACATCATCACCGGCGGCTATGAAGAAGGGGACCCACGCCGGCAGCGGACCGGCGACGGCATCCATGAGCAGCTCGTGCACCTGCTCAGGGCCCTCAGCACCGAGCTCGGCAGGTCGGGCGGGGTGGAGCTGCCGGCCTGCTGGATCTCTGGCTTCTACGGCTCCGGTAAGAGCAGCTTCGCCAAGCTGCTGGGGCTGTCGCTGGATGAGCGCGTGCTGCCGGACGGTCGCAAGCTGTCTGCGGCCTTGCTCGCACGAGATGACTCGCCTCGCCGCCAGGAGCTACACGACGCCTGGCACAACCTGCGCGGCCAGCTCGAGCCGCTGGCAGTGGTCTTTGACATCGGGGCCATGGCCCGCGACGACGAGCACATCCACACCGCCGCCAAGAGGCAGCTGCAAGAGCGGCTGGGCTATTGCCCCGGGAGCCACTACGTGGCCGACTTCGAGCTCAAGCTCGAGCAGGACAATGAGTATGAGAGGTTTCTCCGCCTGGCCGAGCAGACCCTCGGAAAGCCCTGGAGCCAGGCCCGCGCCGAGAGCCTGGCCGAGGACCATTTCTCCGAGGTCATGCACGCGATGTTTCCCAGCCGCTACGAGGACCCCATGGCCTGGCTCGACATCCGCACCGGCTCGCAGGCCGGGGTGGGCACGGCCGTGGACGAGACGGTGCGAGACATCGAGGCCATGCTCAGCTATCGGGCTCCCGGCAAGACGGTGTTCCTGGTGGTGGACGAGGTCAGCCAGTACATCCACGGCCACGAAGGACGCATGCTCAAGCTGCAGACTTTCGTGGCGGCGCTGGGGCAGCGGCTCAAGGGCAGGGTGTGGATCTTTGCAACCGGCCAGCAGAAAATCGAAGAGGATGTCGAGGGAGGCAACATCAGCAAGCTGAAAGACCGCTTTCCTCCGCGCCTGCGCGTGCACCTTGCCCCCACCAACATCCGCGACGTGGTCCACAAGAGGCTGCTCAAGAAAGACCCGGGCAAGGCCAGAGAGCTCGAGGCCCTCTTCGATCAGCACCGCCCCGACCTTTGCCTGTACGGCTACAAGTGCGATCAGATCACCAGCGTGGATTTTCTGGAAGTCTACCCCATGCTGCCCGCCCACGTGGACCTCTTGATGCAGATCACCAGCAGCCTGAGAGCCCGTTCCACCCGCATGAAGGGCGACGACCACGCCATTCGCGGCCTGCTGCAGCTGCTCGGCGAGCTGTTTCGAGAGCTCGAGCTGGGTGAGCAGCCTCTGGGCACGCTGCTGACCATCGACCAGATCTACGATGTGCAGCACACCGCCCTGGACGCCGACGTGCAGAACACGATGGCCCGCCTGGCCAGCCTCGACGAGCTGGTCTCGGACCGGAACGTGATGCGGGCTGCCAGGGCGGTTGCGCTGCTGGAGCTGATTCAGGACCAGGAGCCCACCACACCCGAGCTGGTGGCCCGTTGCCTCTATCCTCGGCTGGGCGCCGGGAGCGAGGTGGAAGCGCTCCGAAGCGCCCTGGAGAAGCTCGCCGAGCACGGTATCCTGTCGCGCTCGGAAAAGCAGGGCTATCGCATTCAGAGCTCGGCCGGCCAGGACTGGGCCAACGAGCGCGACAGCTACGGCGTCACCGGTCAGGCCGTCAGCGCGCTGGTGGCTGAAAAGCTCAAACAGCTGGTGGGGCAGGCCGACAGGCCTCGCTATCGCAACCGTCCCTTCCCCCTGGCCGCCAGCTTCTCCGACGGCCGTGCCACGCGCGACGAGCGGCTGGTCTCCCCCAACGATCCGGCCGTGGTGGGCTTCGATCTGGCTTTCCTCACCCGTCAGGAAGACCGACGAGAGGAGCTCTGGCTCAAGGAGAGCGACGAGCAGCTTCGCCGCGACCGGATTGTCTGGGTGTGCGGCTCCACCACCGGGCTCGAGCAGCGCGCCCGCGAGCTGATTCGCTCGCGCCAGATGGTGGGCCGCTATGAGCCGCGCCAGCAATCGCTGCCCGAGGCTCGACGCCGCCTGCTCTACGACGAGCGCACCCGGCTCGACCATCTCGAGAACGATTTCAGCGACCAGGTGGCCGCCTGCTTCCTGGCCGGCGAGCTCTACTTCCGAGCCCGCAAGCTGAACAAGGAAAGCTGGTCGCGCAGCTTCCCGAACGTGCTGCAGGCAGCCGGCCAGGAGGTGCTGCCCGCTCTTTATCCTCACTTCACCGAGCTGGCCATCACCGAGGGAGACATGAGACAGCTGCTCGAGTTCGAGCTGAGGGGGGTGAGCAACAAGTTCCTCCCGGGCGAGCTGGGCCTGCTCGAGCTCGACTCGGGCCGCTACTCGCCCACCTGCCGGGGCGAGGTGCCCACCCGCATCAAGGAGCTCATCATCGCCAACAACGGCACCACCGGCGCCAATCTGCTGAGCGAGTTCGGCGGGCCGCCCTACGGCTATGCCCCCGACATCGTGCGGGCCTCGGTGCTCGGCCTTTTGCGGGGCAGCTTCGTGGTGTTGCGCCCGGCCTCGGGCGTGCGGGTCACCTCGGTGCAAGACCCGGACGTGCAGGATCTGTTCCGTCGCGACCGCGACTTCAAGCTGGCCGACATCCTGCCGGCCGACGACAGCGGCCTGACCCCCCAGGCCCGCGTCAAGCTGCGCCGCTTTCTGGCTGACAGCCTGAGGGTGGAGGCCGACCCCGACAACGACCACCTGGCCGATGCCATCTTCCGCCATTTCCCGAGTCAGCTCGAAAAGCTGCAAGAGCTGCAACAGCGCCTCGCGCGCCTGCCCCGCCAGAGCGAGGTGCCCCGAGCCCTCGAGCAGCTGGGCGGGGTGCTGGCCCGCTGCATGCGCTCTCGCCACGTCGAGGACGTGCTCAAGGCAGTGCTGCAGCACCTCGACGCCCTGCGCGACGGGCTGCAGCACCTGGGGATCTACCTGGGCGACCTGACCGAGGACTCGCTGCGCAAGCTCAACCAGGTCGACCGGGTGCGCACCGTCGAGCTCGAGCAGCTGCGCACCGTGGGGCTCGAGCAAGAGGTGGCCCGTGACTGGGACCAGCTCGAAAGACAATTCGATGCTCCCTGCCCCTGGCGCGAGGTCGACAGCGTGGTGGAGGCCGCCGAGCGCATCCAGGGTCGCTATCGCGAGGCGCGCGCCGACTACCTCGATCGCCAGGACAAGCTCTACCAGGAGCTGCACGACCGGCTGATCCTGCGCGACGGGTTCAACAAGCTCAAGAGCGAGCAGGCCGACCACGTGTTGCGCCCCCTGCGCGAGGCGCGCTGCACCACCACCCCCGAGGCCACCAGCCCGGCGCTGGCCTTCCTGCGCGACTCGGTGCCGGCCCAGCTGCGTCAGGCTGACGAAGAAGCCAACCGGCGCTTCGACGAGATTGTCCAGCATGTCGTCATCGTGCCCCTGCGGGTCAAGACCACCGGCCGCGAGCTCAGCAACCTGCAAGAGCTGGAGGCCTTCTTGGAGGAGCTGCGCGAGCGTATCAGCGCCCAGCTCAAGGAGGGCGTGCGGGTGCGGCTGACGTGACAAGCCCGCTGGCCCAGGCCCTGGAGAAGCAGATCACCTCGCGCCTGCGCGAACGAGGCGTGGTGCTCTGGCTCGACCGCGAGGGGGTCTACACCCGGTTCGTGGACGAGCTGAGCGGGCGAGGCGACTTCTTCGCCCCCATCGTGGCCTTCCGAGGCAGCTTCCTGGAGACGCTGCTGGCGCTGGAAGGCCAGCTCGACGGCCTGGATCCGACCGCCTTGTTGATCCACCTGCCGGGGCACACCGACCAGACCGTGCGCCTCACCCCTCTCCTGGAGGCGTACAAAGCCGGCACCCGCTTCGAGCGGGCCCTGGAGACCCTGGTGCGCGAGGTGGCCGCCGGGCGCGTTCCCCCCGAGGAAACCGAGGCCTTTCTCAGCCGGGGCGAGCGCACGATGGAGGAAGCCGAGGCCTGGCTGGACGGGCTTTGCTCTCCCCGGCGGACGGGCCTTGATCAGTATCTCGAGAGCCTGCAGCTCGACTGGGTTCTGGATGCTCTGGTGCGCGCCCCCAGCGAGTTGACAGAGCGCATCGACAGCGACGAGAAACGCGAGATCCTGCGAAATTTCCTGGCCCGTCACACGGGGCTGTCGGCCGAGCTCACCGAGTTCTTTCTGCAGGGCGAGAGCGCTCGAAGCCTGCGCGCGCTCACCGAGGCCTGGATCGCCTGGCTGCTGGCGGTGGAGTACGTGCACGACCTCAATCGACCACCCCACCTGGAGGTGCTGCGCCCACTGCGCTCGCTCTCGGCCCCCCTGTGCAAGGCCAGCAAAGAGTTGGTGACCACCCTGCGCAAGCGGCATCCCGAGCGCTATCGCGTCTACGCCAACCAGACCGAGAGCATGCTCGAGGCCGAGCTCGAGGCCGGCTTGCCCGAAGAGTTGGGCAAGGTGGATACCTTCAGCCGCGAGGATACCCGCCTGCTGGAGGCGGCCCTGGCCAGCCTCGAGCAAGAGCGCTGGGGTCAGGCCCTGACCTGGGCGCAAGAGCGTCTCGAGGCCCCCTCGGTGTGGGTGCAGAGCGAGCTGAACCGTCGCCAGGAGTGGGGCCTGGTGCGCGACGCCGCGCGGCTCGGCCAGCTGCTCGCAGAGCACGCCACCCCCCTGAATGGCTGTCGCAACCTCGACGATGCCCTCGCGAGCTACACCGGGGGAGCCCACCAGGTGGACCAGGCGCACCGCCATTTCGAGCAAGAGCGTCTGCAGCTGTGGACCCCGCAGCTGCCCCACTACCAGGCCCTGGAGCGCGGCTTCCGGCGGCTGCGCAGGGCTTACCGCGAGTGGCTCGACCAGCTCAGCGCCGCCTTCAACGACCTTTGCTCGCAAGAGAGCTTCCTGCCCGAGCCCCGGCTGCAGCAACGCCATCTCTACGATCAGGTGGTGCACCCGCTGACCCAGGCCCCGGACAGCCGGGTGGCCTTCTTCATGGTGGACGCGCTGCGCTTTGAGATGGCCGCCGAGCTGGCCGAGAGCCTGGAGGGCCAGGTGCACCTCAAGGCCCGCTACTCCGAGTTGCCCTCCATCACCTCGGTGGGCATGAACGTGCTCGCACCGGTCTGCCGCGATGGCAACCTCACTCTGGACGGCAGCTCGTTCTCCGGTTTTCGAGCCGGGGAATACAGTGTGCACAACCCCCAGCAGCGGGTGCGAGCCATGGCTGAGCGCAGCCTCGAGCGCCACACCGGCTCGCGCCGCACCCCCCTGCTCTTGACCCTGAGCGAGGTGAGCAACACGGTTCCCGACAAGCTGGCCCACAAGGTCAAGAACGCCGCCCTGATCGTGGTGCACAGCCGTGAGATCGACGGCAGCGGCGAGGCCGACGTGGGCCTGGCCAGCTTCGACCGCTGGCTCGGCCAGCTGCGCTCGGCGGTGCAGCACCTTCGCAATGCCGGGGTGGACGAGTTCGTGATCACCTCCGACCACGGCTTTTTGCTGCTCGACGAGTCGCGCGAGCCCTACCCCTATCGTGGCGGTCAGAGCGGTCGCCGCTATGTGCTCACCGAGCACCCGGTACGCGAGGAATCCATGGCCAGCGTCCCCCTCAAGGCGCTCAACTACGGAGGGGCCTCGGGCTATCTCATGTTCTTGCGCGACAGCCGCGTCTTCCAGGGGCGGGGCAACTTCGTGCACGGGGGCAACAGCCTGCAAGAGCGGGTCATCCCGGTGCTGAGCCTTTCTTTTCGCGCTGCCCGAGCCCCCCGACTGGCCCGCTACGCGCTCAGCGGCGAGCCCATGCCCCCGGTGCTCGGCCGCAATCGCCTCAAGGTGCTGTTGGAAGACCGCTCCGAAGGCGTTCTCAGCTTCGCCGTCCCCCCGGTTCTGCCGGTGGCACTGCGCGTTCCGCCCGATCTCGAGGTGGAGGTGATCATCGAGGACGTCCAGGGAGCCGAGCTGGTCAACCAGCGCCTGCACCTGAAGGTGGGCCAGAGCGCCGAGGTCTTCTTCAAGCTGCAGGGCGGGCGCACCGAGAAGGCCCCGGTGGAGTTGTTCCATCCCGATGGCACCGAAGAGGTGGAGCCCTGCCGCCTGAGCGTGTTCTTCCCGGTCAGCGGGGGACAGGTCGTGGCCGAGCAAGTGCTCTCGTGGGTGGATCACTTCGAAGACCAGGCCGTGGTGCGCGTGTTCCAGCACATCGAGCGCTTCGGCAGCGTGGAAGAGGCCGAGGTGATCGCCATGCTGGGCACCCCTCGCAGGGCCCGGGCCTTCACCCGCGACTTCGATAACTACTTGCGGCTGCTGCCCTTCGCGGTGCGAATCGACACCGGCGCGGCCGGCAAACGCTATCTGAAAGACTGAAGGAGCCACAGCATGAGCCGAGACATCCAGCACATCTTCGAGCGCCTGCGCTCGGGGGTCGTCCCCCAGCGAGGGCTGGACGCCTATGCCGTGGGCGTGGAAAAGCCCCGCGCCGAGCTGCAGCGCCAGCTCGAGATCGCCAAAAGCGGCGAGGGAGCCTTCAAGTTCCTGCGCGGCGGCTACGGCTGCGGCAAGACCTTCATGGCCCGCCTGGCCGTGAACGATGCCCTGGAGCGGAACTTCGCCGCCAGCTTCGTGGTCGTCTCCGACAACGACCTCCACTTCTACAAGTTCGACGACGTCTACCGCAAGGTGATGCAGGAGCTCTCCACCGCTTACTGCGGCCGGGCCGCCCTGGGCGACATCCTCGACCGCTGGATCGGCCGGGTGGAAGAAGGCTTGCTCGCGGCCGGGGCCGATGAGGACGCCCCCGACTTCGACCAGAGAGTGGTGACCCGGCTCAAGGACGACCTGCAGTCGGCCACCCGGGGCAAGGTGCCAGAAGACATGGTGCGGGTCATCAGCGCCATCTTCGAGCTCAAGCAACAGGGCAAGCTTTCCGAGGCGGGCTCCCTGCTCTCCTGGCTTTGCGGCAGCGTCAACGTGGCCGCCAAAGACAAAGCCCGGGCCGGGGTGACCGGCAACATCACCAGCAAGGACGCCATGAACTACCTGCGCGGCGTGGTCGAGATCGTGCGGGCGGCCGGCTACCAGGGCCTGGTGATCGTGATCGACGAGGCCGAGACGATCCTGCGCATGCGAAGCGACGTGCGCGGCAAGTCGCTCAACGGCATCCGCCAGATCATCGATTCGGCGGCCGACTATCCGGGTCTTCTGTGGGTCTTCACCGGCACGCCCGACTTCTTCGACACCAACCGGGGCGTGCAGGGGCTGCAGCCTCTGCACGACCGCATCAAGTTCCAGCGGACCGGCGACTTCGCCAGCCTGCGTCAGCCGCAGCTCGAGCTTCGTCCCTTCGACTCGGAGCGTCTGCGCAACGTGGCCATCCGGCTGCGCCAGATCTACCCGGGCTCGGAGCGCATCGCTCAGAAGGTCACCGACGCGGTGATCGACGACCTGGTGCGCCGGGTGACCGAGGGTCTCAAAGGCGACGTCGGGGTGGTTCCGCGCCAGTTCTTGCGCCAGCTCGTGGACATGCTCGACCTGGTGGAGCAAGAGGAGGACTACGATCCCCGCGACTTCGCGCGCCTGAAACCGGCCGAGGCCACCCTCGAAGAGCAGGCTCTCATGCAAGGCAAGCCGCTCTATGAGGAGGAGCCTGAGGACGCGGGCGGCTACCAGCTGGTGGAGCTCTAGGTGGTCGCGACCTTCGCCCGACTGCCGCCCCGGATGCAGGAGGCCATCGTGTCCCGGCTGGGCTGGACCAGCCTGCGTCCGGTGCAAGAAGAGGCGGGAGCGGCCCTGCTCGACGGCTGCAACGCCATCATCCTGGCCCCCACCGCCGGCGGCAAGACCGAGGCGGCCATGTTCTTTGTGCTGGCCGACCTGATGGAGCGCCCCCCCTCGGCGGTGGGGGCTCTCTACCTCGCCCCGATCAAGGCTCTGCTCAACAACCAGGCCGAGCGCCTGGGCACCTACACCGAGATGGTGGGCCTGCGCCGCTTTCTGTGGCACGGCGACACCACCCAGGCCGAGCGCCGGCGCTTTCTCAAGGAGCCCGCCGAGCTGTTGATGACCACTCCCGAGTCGCTGGAGGTCATGCTGCTCTCGCCCAGAGTTCCCCACGCCCGCCTGTTCGCCGACCTGAGGGCGGTGGTGATCGACGAGGTCCACGCCCTGGCGGGCAGCGATCGGGGGGCCCATCTCATGGCCGTGCTCCAGCGCCTGGGCCGCTTCTCGCGCCACGACCTGCAGCGGGTGGGCCTGTCGGCCACGGTGGGCAACCCCCACGACATCCTGACCTGGCTCAGCGGGTCGTCACGACGCGCGGGCCGGGTGGTCGATCCTCCCCGCCCGCCGGGTGGGCGGGAGATCGCCGTGCGCTACTGTGCCACCGAGGAGCAGGTGGCCCGGGCCGCGGCCGGGGCGGCTCAGGGACAAAAGAGCCTGTTTTTCTGCCAGAGCCGGGCCCTCACCGAGTCGGTGGCCCAGCGCCTGCGCGGCCGCGGCATCGACGTCTTCGTGCACCACAGCTCGGTTTCACTCGAAGAGCGCCAGGCCGCCGAGCACCGCTTCCACCACGGCAGCAACGCCATGATCGCCTGCACCTCCACCCTCGAGCTGGGCATCGACGTGGGCGATCTGGATCGCGTCTTTCAGGCCGAGGCTCCCTCCACCGTCTCCTCCTTCCTGCAGCGCATGGGTCGCACCGGTCGCCGCTCGGGGCAGCGAGCCAACACCATGTTCTTGTGCACCGACCCCGAGGTTGTGCTGCAGGCCGCCGCCATCGTCGAGCTGGCGCGCGAGGGCCGGGTCGAGTCGGTGCGCCCCCAGACGCGCTGCTGGCCGGTGCTGGTCCACCAGTTGCTGGCTCTATGCCTGCAGTACGGCGGCATCAGCCCCGAGCGGTGCGCGGAAGAGCTCAAGGGCGTACCCGACTTCTCCGGCATCACCCGGGCTGAGCTTGACGAGCTGATCGATCACATGCTCAGCAACGACTACCTGTTTTCGTCCGGGGGCCTTCTCTCGATGGGCCAGCGGGCCGAGCGCGTCTTCGGCCGCAAGAACTTCATGGAGATCTACGCCGTCTTCTCCACCCCCCAGCTCTATCGGGTGGTGGCCGAGAGCGGCAAGGACATCGGCTCTCTGGAGCAATCGTTCGTGGACAAGCTGGTGGCCGAGATGAGCTCGTTTCTGCTGGGCGGTCGTCCCTGGCTGGTGCGCGAGGTCTTCCACCGCGAGCGTCTGGTGAAAGTGGTCCCCGCCCCGGCCGGCATGAAGCCCACCTGGGCCGGCTACGTGCCTCAGTTCCTGGGCTATGAGCTGGGCCGCAAGATGCACCAGCTGGTCACCTCCGACACCCCGCTCCCCTACCTCGATCAGAGCGCCACCGAGATTCTGGCCACCCTGCGGCACGAGCGCGCCTCGCACCGGGGGCTGGCGGTGGAGGTGGAGGGCGAGGACGAGCTGGTGTGGACCTACGCCGGCGGCGCCGTCAACCAGACCCTGAAGTACGGCCTTGGCCTGCTGCACGGATGGGGTGTGGCCAGCGACAACTTCCGCCTGCGCATCCGCCGCTTGGACGATGGCAGGGTAGAGGACAGCCTCCGCCAGCTCGCCCGCGCCGAGCTGTGGGAGGAGCCCGACTTTCAGGATCGGCTGCTCAGGGCCATGCCCGAGTATCGCCTGAGCAAGTTTCAGGAGGCCCTGCCCCGCCAGCGCGCGCTCGAGGTGGTGCGGGAGTATCTCATCGACCTGCCCCGGACCCTGAGCTTTCTTCGGGAAGTATTGCCGTGAGCGGGGCCCGCTTCGTGCCTGAGCTCAAGCTCGAGCTGATGGACAATGCCGGTGGTGGATCCCCTCAGAATTGAACTTCCCTCACACCAGCTTGGGTAAGCTCAAAGAATGGCGCGAGCTCCTGAGGTTGCCGGAACCTGGAAGTCCTGTAGATTCGAGCGGAGCCTCCCTCTGGCGTCCTGGGACCACCACCTGAATTCGGAGGATGCCGCGAAAGCACTGAAAACGCGATCCACCGACTGGGCCGGGGCCTGTGAGGCCAAGGACTTCCTCGAGGAGGTGCCGCTGCCTGCTCAGCTCTGGTGATGCTGACCTTTGATCAGGATCTGCGCCAGGCGGCGGCGGAGGGGTTGACCACCGAGGCCTGAGCTATCATCTCCCTGCTCAAGCCCGGGCGGCTCCACGGTTGTGATGCGCGCCCGAAGATACGAGCGCGCGCTCACAAAATACGAGCGCACCTCAAAAAAATACGAGCGCGCTCGTATTTAGTCCGACAGCTCGTAATATGTCCCTCGGGTGCCCCGTGATGGCCCAGAGCGCGCCGCAAAAAGATGCCTTCGGTTGTCGAAACCGGAGCTCGACTGGTCGGCACCTCAATCGCGATGACTTCGCGGCCGGAAACCTCGACCACCTCGACCGGACAGGACAACGAGGGTCTGGTGCGATTGGCCAGCAG